>Ga0154684_1145_pt1 | contig 11167 bp, 10 predicted proteins | sample Rifle2008BG13ft_FD_116113 | JGI IMG/M metagenome (GOLD analysis project Ga0154684, IMG submission 116113) | Planctomycetes bacterium RBG_13_50_24 | reverse complement strand
CCTGTCATTTTAGCATCGGCCTCGCCGCGACGCAGGCAGCTAATGTCCGACGCCGGCTACGAATTTACGGTCGTTTTGCCGGAAGTCGACGAATCGACTTTTGCCGCGGAGAAGGCGGACCCCGTCGAATACGCCAAACGGCTGGCCCTTGCCAAGGCGAAAAGTGTCGCCCAAAAGCACCCGGACTCAGTTGTAATCGGCGCCGATACTATAGTGGATTTCCAGGGCCGGATCATCGGCAAAGCCGCCGATGCCAAAGAGGCCGAGCAGATTACCGGAAAACTCTTCAGCGCACCTCACAAGGTAATCACCGGCGTGGCAATTGTCAGGCTCAGCGACGGCACGGAGCTGGTTCGGAGTGACAGCACGACCGTTTATCCCAGGAAAATGACGCCCGGGCAAATTGCCGACCACGTCAAAGGCGGCTCCTGGCGGGACAAGGCCGGCGCGTACGCCATACAGGAAACCGGCGACGAATTCGTCGAAAAAATCGAGGGCAGCCTGACAAATGTAATGGGCCTGCCGATTGAGCTGCTCGAATCGCTCCTTGCTCAACTGAAAGTATCTTTTGAATAATAACAAAAGGGCCGCGCGCGCGATGCTCACAGCCCTTTGATAACTTTATTGTGCTTAAACTTCACAAGGCCGAACCGGGCGGTTACGGCCGGTAGAATCTATTTCTTCGACTTCTTCGACGAGATGATTTGAACCTTGTCGGTCCCGGATACTATCGTTCCGCCGATGACTTGTTGTGTTGACCGGGCTGTTATTTGGCTCTTCAACTGAGCTGTCAGCGTGGCCTTCGTGCTGTCCTGATCCAAATTCAGCTCCTGCGTCCTGAAATGGAACAGCATGTCATTGTCGCCATCGTCATCGACATCTTCGAGTTTCCATCGCTCAGGTGTAGCTCCGGCGAATTGTGCCGTGGCCGGGTCAACCGTGACGGCATCGAAATTATCTGTCGTTAAGATCGCCACAGGCACGACGCCATTGGACTTGAGATTGATATTGTTTTGTTCGTTGCCGGGCTTGATATCAATCGTCATCGTCATCTCGGGAGCGGGAGTAACAGTCGTCAGATAAATAGGCACATCGCTAAGAAACCACAGATAAATGGAGTCTCCGTTTCCATAGATACCCGTTAATACTCCGCCGTCATAGGGATCGACGCTGAACTGCGTGGCCGACGGGTCGAGAGGTACATTATCAAGCTTAAAGTCAGTACCGTAAACCGTTACGACCGGGCTCGGCTTGCCGCTGAAAAGCGTTATAAAAAAAGTGTCGCCTATTTGGCCGCCGTAAACGTTGACCGTGCAGCCGTTGAAGGCATAAATCCCCCAGTCCACGTAGGCCCCCGGATATAAATTCGCCGTCCCAAGCACCAGCAGAAAATTGTCCTCAATGGCGCAGTTGATATCCGCAATTTCACCGACATCAACATATCCGTCGTCGTCACAGGATTGAGCGCTGCACGGCACAGTAAGTAATAAAACCGCCAGAATGAATCCAATGATTATCAAGAATTTCGTACGGATACGGCTTTTATTTTTGTTTTCCATAGCTCCACCTCCCCCCAAAATAGAGCATCCTGGTTTTCTATTAACGAGATAACATCAATTAAAACACCGTATCGGGGGCGGTTGTGTAAGTTCCGGTCCTAAAAGTTGTGATGAAAGAAATGTCCCTGCAGAACGGCTCATCGAACAATCCCCCCTCGCAAAAAAATATTACCTATATAAACCATACGGTATAATCCGGCGAAAGCAAACCGTAATTTCCTAATAATCTAACTCTGTACACAGACCGGATATACTATAGGACTAACAAAGCATTACCTGGAAATAAACAGAAAAAAAGGGCTGCGAACCTAATGCCCACAGCCCTTTAAACGAATATATTCACGTAAAACGAACATTAAAGGTTAAATCCTAATTCTTACGTTTGTTGTGGGAAACCCGGATTTCCACTATGGCTGCCGATGAATTATTAGCTTCGTCAGTGGCTGTAATTGTTACGGTATAAATCCGACCATCACCTGAGCCCGACCGATCGGCACGCAGTTTAAGCTGTATCTCCCCTGTTGCGTTATCAACGGAGTCAATTACCCAGTCGTCTTCATCGGCCTCATTACTTGTGACCTGGACATCCAATGTGATAGGGCCACCGCTGTTGTCCTCAGCGTTGGCCTGAATGGTGACAGGACGTAGTGTGTTGTTCGGTGGCCAGAGCATAATCTCGCTTGCAGTCGGCGCCAGTGTCGGGGCCTCTGTATCAGACACCTGAACCGTGACCGTCTCACTCACTTCTCCCGAATTCACACCATCATTGACTGCAATCACTAACACGTTAAGCCCCAGTTCAAACGGTGCAGTACCGCCGGTGCCAGTTGGTGAAGCAATGCTTACCGGATCGCCACCAGCTTGAGATGCGACAGTGCCGGATTCAAGCACAATAGCGCCCTTACGCCATTCGTATGCAAGCAAATCCCCATCAAAATCAGCTACCTCCGCGCCAATGGAAATTGAGTCACCAATTCCAACGGTCATAGAAGGAGGATTTGCGGCGGCTGACGGCGGCATATTGAAGACCGACAGATCCATCAGGTCCGTACTCAGAAGAGGCCCATCGCTGACCTCCAATGTCAGCGTATGAAGTTCTGAATACACACCCGGCAGGTAGATTTGGTCAACGCTCGACAGCTCAAGGGTGACGATTCCGTCGAGCGGCACATCAGTCGAAGGTTTAAGTTCAATTGTTCCCTTTAGCCAGCGGTACGTCAGAGCATCTCCGTCCTCATCCGTTGCTGTACCCTCGAGTACGGTTACGCCCTGTTCCGATGTGTAAATAATCACGTCCTCACCCGCATAGGCCGTAGGAGCATGGTTTTCACCGCCTGTGCTACCAAATTGAATGTTGGAAGACGTGGAGAAAGTGAGGGTCGTCGGCGCACTCTCCCCCTCATATGTGAAAGTCAAGTCTCCATTCCACCCGTTCGTTCCGTCGTCAACGACGACCTGGTTGGTGACTGAATCGTAGTGTCCTGCGCCAATGGGGCTGCTAACCATGCTCTCGTAAGTACCGTAGATCGTGATGCCAACGCCCCCCTGTGCCGATATTGTATCGCTGACTGTACCGCCGTACATATTGAGTTGACTGCCGATATATGCCGATACATTATCTGCCGAGGAACCGGCCTGGAAATTCACTGTGCCGTTATCATCTATGTAGACATCATAGCTGCCAGATGCGTACAGGTCGACTGTTACGCCCGTTGTCACCCAATAGTACTCATCACTTGGTGGAGCGTTAATTGGCCCAGAGTCGTTGACGAAACCGGCCCTGCTGGCCGGGGCGGCACATAATGCAACTACCAAAACAGACCATAAAATTGTCGAAAATTCCACCTTTTTACATTTATTTTTACTTTCCATAATTTTGCTCCTTCAACCGGACTGACAAAATAACTGAGTTTTCGCCCTCACTCTAAGGGGCAATCCATAGAGATTTATCGGTCAGGCGATATAATTTTGAGCACTTTATCACAAGAAAAAAGTCCGATAAACCTGCTCTTCATTGAAATCGGATTTCTCTTCGAAAGTCGGCCTTAATAATAGTCGATAAAGTATTTACATATTGTAGTCTCTATACTTTTGAGGACGGGAAAATGAAAAATAATGGTTTTACACTCGTTGAATTAATAATAGTGGTGACAATTTTAGGCATCATGGCGGCGATTGTTATACCCACCTTCCAGGGCAATGTTGCATCGGCTAAGGAATCGGCCTCCAAAAGCAATCTTATGACGATTCGAACTCAGATCGAACTGTACAAATTGCAGCATAACGGAATCCCGCCGGGATATGTAAATGGTGCCGGTGCCCCTATCGCAACTGTGCCGCTTCAACTAATCGGAACTACAACCGTGATCGGCCAGGCCTCGCCCAGCACGGTCCCCTCGAACCCATTCCTCTACGGGCCTTATCTGAAGAAAATCCCGAAGAACCCCTTCAACAATTTATCCACTATAGCCTACGTGGACGTGGGGACAGCATTTTCAGCCGCGGTAAACGGCACATCCAGCGGATGGCTGTACAAAAAAGAAACCGCCGAGATCGTAATAAACTGGACAGGCACCGACAACGCGGGCGTGGCCTATTACAATTATTAACGCGGCTAACAGCCAGTCAATTACGATTAGGAAGATTGTCATTCCGCACTTGATGCGGAATCCAGGATGCAGAAGATTCTGGATTCCCGCTTCCGCGGGAATGACAAGTTACAGAATCGATCATGACATAATACCAGCACACCCTGAAACCATATACTGCTACCAGGGAAAATAGCAGTTGTAATGTCTGTAGAACAGGCCAATCGAACGCATCGATATTATCGCCAGCATCTGGACGGCGAGATTTGCCAGCAGGTGTAATCCTATAACGAGATTGTCGCTGCCGATGAGCCTTCCGTAGCCGACGGTTCTCAATTGCAGCTCCCATGCCAATAAGAACAGGCCCGCAACGAGAAGGTAAGGCCAAAAAGCCCTCGCGATAGGCTTATAAATATAATCCGGCCGGAACACCATCGAGATATCCCCGCCCGCCGAGGAGGTCAGAACGGCCATCGGAAAAGCGAATAGCCCGACAATGCTCAATAACTGCGAAACGATACCGGTGCTTCTCGATATCGAAATGAAAATGATGCTGGGCAGCAAGACGGCAAAAAGCCCGACAGCAAAAATGGTTAAAGACTTGATTACGTTCCAGATAAAGCCGAACAGCCCGCCCATATAGACGTCCGGCAGCTCGTCGGTTTCGTTGGCCGTGGTGCAGATAATTTCCATGTAGTACCAGAACAAACATCCCCACGCCGACAGCGTTACTACCAGGCCGACCGGGGCCTGAACCCTGAACATGCCCATCGTAAAGGAGTAATCCGTGTGGCCGGTGAAGAACTTAAAGCATACCGCGGCGATAACAAAAACCAGCCCCGTTACATTCTGAGGCCTGACAAACAATTTCCAGCTATCAATAAATACCGCGCGATAAAAGCCGGGTACCGGCTCGGCATTCTCTGCGGGCGGTTCAATCGTTTTCGGTTTTTCCTTGTCCTTGGAAGGAATGATGAAGCGTTGCCCGCAGGAGGTGCATCGCGCCCGCTTGCCGCTGTATTTGTCGGCAAAGGCAATCAGCTCATCACAGTTTGGGCAGTTGAAGCGGATCGTCATATCATATTATCAAGTATATATTCAAATTGACCGGTTTTAGGGCGGTCATGCTGAACTAAGTGAAGCATCTGGGATTTGAACGGAGTTTACCCCAGGTTGCCGTTGGAGATTCTTCGCTGCGCTCAGAATGACAAGTTTCATATATTCTTATCAAAAGAACACTTATAAAAAAAGTTCGTCAAGTTGAATATACAGTATTTTCTTCTCGCACGATACAAAACAAAGGCCGAAAATTCATTAAAGCTTTCGAACCGTTCACCAGGGCAGCAGGCAGCTATAGTGGCGGAAAAACAACCCGATGGAGCGCATCGCAACCAGGGCAATAATCTGCACAGTGAGATTCAGCAGCAAATAACCTATCGCAGCGGCTTGAGACTGGCGCGAATACTGACTTGCCTGCATCTGGAGCACGACAGCGGCGCCAAGCAGCACGGCCGTCACCAGATAGGGCTTGAACGCTCTTGATATCGGGACCAGGAAATAATCAGGCCTGAGCATTGTCAGGTCTTTGCCGACCGCCGCGGTAAGTATGGCTATAGGAAAAAGAAACAGCCCGGCAAACATAAGTGCATACAGAAGCACGGGCCATTCGGTCTCCATCCGGCTCGATATTAAAGCCGCAATAAGGTACGGCAGCTCCACCACCAGCAGAATAATAATAAATATATATATGGATTTAGCAATGCGCCAGAGTAAACCGTAGAATCCTCCCACAATTATATCCGGCAGCTTTTCCTGCTCGTAAGCGGTCGAGTAAATTATCTCCATGTAATACCACAACAGAAATCCCCATGCCGAAATATGCAGAACATGGCCTATCGGTATGGGAAGATCGATAATATACCCACGCCCCGGTATCGTCAGGGTGTAATTCTTGCCGGCCGTGAAAAACTTCAGGAAAACCGCCATCGCAATGAACAGAAGGCCGGCGATATTTTCCTGTTTTGTGAAAAGCCTCCAACTGTTAACAAACACGGCCCGGTAAAAGCCGGGCAGCGGCTCGACTTTTTCCTTCGGCGACTTAATCTTTTTCGTTTTTTCTTTGTCTCCGGAAGGGATGATAAATCGCTGGCCACAACTCATGCAGTGTGCCCGTTTTCCGCGATGTTTGTCGGCAAATGCAATCAGCTCATTGCAATTAGGGCAGTTGAATCGGATTGTCATCTTACGTCATTATTTATGTAATTAAATGTATTTCGCCCGGTCCGTATCACACCGGCGGGCTTAGAACTGCTGCATGGCGTCCGTAAAACTCTTGATGTTGTTGGTCCATTTTTTCGCCTCAAGCAGATCGATCTTATCGTCCTTGACGAGTATGGCCAGATGCTTTTCCATCGTAATCATTTTTTCGTCCGGCTTTTCCCGTGTCTTTGTCTGCAACTGCGAGTACATCTGCTCGATTTTGCCGGTTCGTATCAGGTTCGCGCAGGCGTAGTTGTTGTTGAGTATTTCCATAGCGACGATTCTACCGCTCCCATCTTTTTTGGGCACGAGCTTCTGGCTGATTATATAGGCCAGTCCGAGCGAGAGTTGGTTTCGCACCTCGGCCTGCCTGCCGGCCTCGAAATAGTCCAGGATCCGCGTAATCGTGCCGGTCGCATCGCGCGTGTGCAGCGTGGAAAAGACAAGGTGCCCGGTCTCGGCGGCCATGAGCGTCATTGCAATCGTCTCGGTATCGCGCATCTCGCCGACAAAGATGACGTCGGGATCCTGCCGAAGCATTTCTCTGAGTCCCTGGTGAAAGGATTTGACGTCCCTGCCGACCTCACGCTGTGATACCATTGAATATTTTTGCGGAAACAGGTATTCGATAGGGTCTTCCACGCTCATAATCCGGCAGGCAGTTTTTTCGCTGATTCGAGCGATCAACGAGGCAATGGTTGTGGATTTGCCTGCTCCCGTGATTCCGGTCATAAGAACCAGGCCGTGCTTGCGATGGATGATATCTTCCCAGACGTTGTTTGGAAATCCGATGTCCTCAATTTTCGGAATGTCCATCGACAGCGCACGGATTGCCCCGGCAAGGCCGTCATTTTCCAGGAAGATGTTTATTCTAAACTGCAGTGTGCCGAGCCGGTAGGAACAGTCCACACTGTACTGGTCGCGGAGTTTGGACAGATTCAGGTCGCTCAAAAGCGGATAAAGAAGCTGCTTTGCCATATCGGCCGTCACATTCGGGCCTTTGAGTTTTACAAGGTTCCCGTCGATACGATAGGCCGGCGGCGCGCCGATCTTTATATGCAGGTCCGAGACCCTTAACGCGCCTTGCTTTTCGAAGTATTCCAGCATATTAAGAATGCTGAACTTGTCATGCTCGGCGGTCGGATAAACTTTTGCCGTAACCGAAAATTCTTCTGCCATATTTACCTCCAAAGGAGTAAGTCGTTCGCCGGCAGCGCTTTGTTAATCGAAAAAACGCCCTTTTGATAATCTTGCCGGAGCTTGCTGCATAGTATATCTCCTCAACCAACCCAAAGCAAAGGCCAAATTCCTAAGCGGAACGCAAAGCCACACTGCGGGGGCTTTTTTTCTTTGCTTTTCAAATAAAATGGTCTATATTGAAAGCGATTAGTTTATTTCGCTGGCTGTGGTGTGCAGTTCGAGTAAAGGGCTGCAGTTACGAGAGTGATCGCCGAACCAGGGGACAATTTCGGCCAGCAGGTTAAGAAATACAAATCATTTTCAAGGAAGGAAAAACAGATATGGGCGATAAGGGAAAAAAAGATAAGGGCAAAAAGGAACATCAGAAAAAGGCCATACTTAGTCCAAAGGAAAAACGGAAGTTGAAAAAAGAAAAGAAGAATAAATAAACGCCCAGCGGTGGACACGGTTAAAAAAGCCATTGGCGATGCGGCAGATATCGCTTTTCCCGCTTGCCGAAATTGCAGGCCCGTCCCGCGGGCCAACCGGAAGAATCGGCAGTTGTGTTGTATCGATAACCTTTCGCCTGCACAACTCTTATCCTGTTACAACCTCATGCTTTTTAATGAAATCCGGGTCAATATCCACGCCTGAACCTGGACCGGTGGGGACTTTAATCTTTCCATCCACCACGGACAGGGGCGATGTTTTACATTCGAATTGCACATTCGTGTTCAATCCCTTGAATTCGTGATGAGCAAGTGCATTGGGAAGAGCGGATACGAAGTGTATCATGTATAGGAATCCGAGTCCTCCGCCGGACATGTGCGGCGTACAATCTTTTCCGAATGCCTCTGCCATACGCGCCACTTTCATCGAACGAATCATGCCGCCGAAATAATAATTGTCAGGTTGAACGATTTGAAGACCGTCATTGGCAATAAGCCAGCGGAATCCGTGGAGGCTGTACTCCTGCTCGCCGCCTGCAACCGGGATGGTCAGTGCATCGGCAACCTCTTTGGTCTCTTCGTACCAGTCGAAAAGAACAGGCTCTTCGAAAAAACCATAACGGTACTCTTGAAGCAATTTGCCGACGCGAATCGCCTCATCCACCGAGTAAAAACCGTTTGCATCGGCATACAAAGCCATCTTATCGCCGAATGTTTCGCGGATGAGCGGAATCATTGTTTCGGTTCTTCCTTTTGGCCCCACGGCTGTAATGTCCTTCGTCATGAACATAAGTCCCCCGACTTTAATCTTAAGCGCGTGGGCGTTATATTCCGCGACATCTCTTTTTATCAGTTCCAGCGACTCTTCTACGGATTTTTCACGGTATTCTGAGGCCTGGTATACGGCAACCTGCGGGTGGTGGATTTCTCCGATCAACCGGCCGATGGACTTGTTGGCGATACGACCTAACATATCGAGAATCGCAAACTCAATTGTAGCAAGAGGTATCCCGAGAGCCATGCCGCTTAATCTGAAATTGAGGTTGTATATGTACACTTTTTCAAGCAGCAGGTCCAGGTCGCGTGCATCTTTATCTATAAAGAAAGCTTGCAGCGTATTAAGAAAAATTGGATAGAGCGAATTCATTGTACCATGACCAACCGAAATGCCTTCTGCGCCGTCGGTAGAACGCACCCGGCACAAAAAATTGTTCTTATAACGAAGCAATTCGAGGCTTTCGATGATAACCGGAGTAGTAAACAGCTCCTTTTTCAGTACCGGCTGTTTAAGTATTTCATCGAGCCGGGTGTAGTCAGGTTTCCGGGCTCCTGAACCGGCCCCCTGAGCTTTGGAGCCGGGCAATGCGGCGGCAAAACCCCCGGCAAGACCAGTGCTTATGAAGTTTCGACGACTTGTTCTCATAATACAATTCCCACTTTCTGCAACAGCTAAGGACGCACTCATTTAGAAAAGCATTTGTAATCTCCTATTTATCTTTTGAGAATACATCGACTTGAAGTGCGGATTTTCTGCGATTTTCCATTTCTGCGAGATGGTCCACACATAATCCCGACCATGTTTCTAAAGTATCTTTAACGCCTTGCAGTTCGGCGGAAGTCATAAAGGCCATTTGAGTGATCATCTGCTCCCGCTTGTTAACGTTCGGAGCATCCAGGGCCCAATAGTGAACTATGCCAAGATGCACACTCCCGACCTCATTGGACTCGTCGTTAAGAAGGGCAACGATGTGATTAGTGTGGCTTGTCTCTACAGAAACTTCCTCGGCCACCTCGCGATCGACGGCGGCAAGATAGGTTTCATAAAAATCCGTATTAAATAACGGCATATCATCGGTCGGATTGATATGGCCGCCGATGCCGATTGACCTGTTTCCGACCAGCCGTGTTTCTCCGGCACGCTTTCCTCTGACATAGCTGAGATATTTACCATCATGACTCATTATCACGTACGGTATAAGTTGCTTATAGCCGGGATCTTTTTCTACCTGCGATCTATTCATGAAACAGGGAATTCCCTGGACGAAGATTTCGCGAAGATAACGATCTACATCGAACATAAGTCCGTTAAATATGCCTGCTCGCTCGAACACTTCCCGTTCTATCACTAACACTTGTTCTTCCTGATTCATGTGATGTCCTTTTAACGTATTGAAGATTACGTCATGTAGGGCGGACTTTAGCCCACCGAATAAAGCTGCAGGAATATATCTTATTTTACCCCCGCTGTAAAGGAATTCTATGTAAGATGTATACGGTCTTAAAGTTAGGGCACATTGAGGAAAGGCTTGATAATTGCATTATCCGGGGTTTATCAAAACGCAGATATCAGGGCTGGTGAGGTTTAATAGGGATGATTGCTGATTTCGTGTATTGAAGTTCTTTTTATTCTGTTTCTATACGTCTCTGCCGTCCCTTTTCTCCTTAAACCTTATAAATCAGTAAACGTCCCTGATAATTCTCACCATGAGCTGTGGTATCGCTACGTGCCTGAACCGGTCAATTGGCACAGCGGGACTCTCACCCGCTGGATAGCGGCTTGTCGCCTGCTCCGCTGTCCCTCGTTTCTTGCTCTCCTGAAGGATGTTGGTGACACCTAAATCAAAAGCCTGGACCTTTTTCCTCTTTTGGTAAGACTGACCGTTAGTTGTTAGTAGCGGCGTCCACCACGGTCGCCACGGTCGCCACGGTCACCACGGTCACCACGACCGCCACGGTCACCACGGTCGCCACGGTCGCCACGACCGCCACGGTCACCACGATCGCCTCGGTCGCCTCGGTCACCACGATCGCCACGTTCGCCGCCGAAACCTTCATTTATGCCCTGGTCACTGCTATGGCTTATTACCCTCTTACCCTCTTCAACCTTAATGGCGTGTCCCTGCAAATTTTTGCCATTCAGTTCGCGGATTGCGGTTTGGCCTTCATCCGAAACCGGCATTCCCACAAACCCAATTCTGTTTGATTCGCCCGTTACCCTGTTCCTTAAGATCTTGACGGATATGACCTTGCCAAAAGCTTCAAAAGTCTTACGCAAATCGTCTTCCGTTGTCTCGGGGGACAAATTTCCTACATAGATATTCATATAGATTTCCTTATTCTTGCTTCTAACAGA
>Ga0154684_1050_pt1 | contig 11177 bp, 7 predicted proteins | sample Rifle2008BG13ft_FD_116113 | JGI IMG/M metagenome (GOLD analysis project Ga0154684, IMG submission 116113) | Planctomycetes bacterium RBG_13_50_24 | reverse complement strand
AGTAAAACTTTACGTATCTTGTTTTAGAAAGAAAAAATCAAAAGAAAAGATTTTTTCTTTCCAAAAGTATGCCTAACTTCAATTTTGCAGAACTCATTGCTTGTTCACGGTTTTGAATAATCAACACGATCTCATAAAACCTCATCAACTGTAAACTTAAAAAACCGACGGGCTATTTAAAAGACGACCCGGCCCGGAGGGCCTGATGAGCATGATTTTATGCGGACTATGGATTTATTTCGAATTAAACTTTTTTCATCTTGACAAAACCGCGAAAAAAGGTTATAATAGTTATATAATATCTTTCCAAGAAAAAAGTTTTGGCTCCAGCCCTGGTTTGTTCCAGGGCTTTTTTTTTAGATATGGGGCGCAGCTCAATTTAGCCGGAACGTCCGGCCTGGGGCCGGAAGGTTGCATGTTCGAATCGTGCCGCCCTGATTAAACATCCTTATAGATCTACATAAATAACGCAAAATCAAAGAACAGCTCCGGATGCTTTCTGCGAATGTAGAATAGTGGAGGAAATCTTACAGGCTTTTATCGGGGCTCAAGAACCTACTGCTCCGGCTTATTGCGATCGATGACATTGCGACTGACGTGCTTCGCTTTGGCCTTATGGGCAGGCAGTTCCGTGATTTCTGCAGCGAGCTTTTTCCGGCTTGTTTCCGATTTCTGTGCCGGACGGGAAGTTAATGCAATCTTCTCGATGAGCACCTCAATGTCCACGGCACCAAACTCATAGCCGCATAACATGCAGTAGTAACCCATCTGGCGGTCAAAATATATCTTACCGAGAAGGCATTGCGGGCAATCTATATTTTGACATTCAGGTTCAAACATTTTTCTATCGGGCCTCTGCATATCGTGAAACACTTCTCATCGCCCGCAGATGTTTTATCGGCAAAACCTAATTCGGATATTGAGCAATAAAGTGTATCCCCCCTGCCCGGCTTAAAAACATGTGATAATTTGATTTGCCGGCTGCTTTTATATCTTCTGCGGATTCCGGCTGGAAAACCGCTATTTTAGTCGAAGCAACCGGCGAATTTTTGTCTTGACCTTTACCCGGCTTCGGGCTATTTTCGTGCTTTGTTTTTGGTCGTTCTTTCAGACCGGACGGAAAAAGGATTTTACGGTGCCAGGAATGGAAAAAACCAGGGAGCAAAGAGCAGAGAAAAGATTACGCTATCGCTGGCACGCCCGGTTTGCATTAAGTCCCAAGCAAAAACCTCTATCGGGCCAAATGGTCGATGTCTCCAGCAAAGGTATGGCGATTCTTTACCATGCCGGTGAAAACTGTCCCGGCACGAATCAATTGATAACAACAAATTTCGGCGTCCCGCATTTTGACTCGGGTGACTCTTTCGACACGGTATTTTTCAACCGCATCGGGCGTGTCTGCCGGATTGACAAGCTTACCAGCAAAGTAAACCGTATCGCAATCCAGTTCGCGGAGCCGCTGTTTTTCAAACCCGGCGAGCAGGACATCGATGATTTGGACGCAAGAAAAAGGCTCGAAGCCAAAGCCCGGCTAATCGTAAATGCGAAAGAAAAACCTGTCCCTTCGGCAAGCTCAGGGCAGGCTCTGAGAGTAGCCGAAGGAACAGTCACCAAAACACAGGCAAAAGTTAAGGCTGATAATCAAGTAAAACCCGACGCCGAAGAAAGTGCACGCCTTTATAGCGAGACATTGGCCAGGGCCGAAGAAAGAATACGGTCCTGCGCCGAGGCGAAAGTACAAGCCGAAGAGAAGCTGAAGACGGAAATCGAAGCAAGGCATACAAGCGAAACAAAATTGCTTGCCGAAGCTGAAGCAAAGATCAGGTCTTACGCCGAGGCAAAAGCCCGGGCCGAAGAAAAAGCAAAGGCCGAAACCAAAGCAAGAGCGAAAGCCGAAGCGAAAGCAAAAACCGAAGCAAAACTAAGAGCCAGGGCGGAAAAAAAGGCCGAGACCGAAGCCCGGAAGCAGGCAGAAATCGAAGCGGAATTGAGAGAAATGGCCGAATCATACGCGGAACAACTGGCAAAAGTCAAAGCAGAAGCAGCCCGGGAAATCGCCGGCATCAAAGATCATGCCGACGATACAATTACCAAAATCAAGGCTGAATTCAAACCCAAGCCCCATCAGAAGAAATCAATACCAAAGAATATCGCCGGGGATAAAGCAAAAAAGTCCGGTGACGGAATCCTGATGGATAAGGTGGACAAATTTATCAAGGACAGAAACAGAATTTTTTAATAAACCGCCGGTTAAGATGAAAGTGAAGATAAACAATCGCGTTCTGGAACTGATAGACGGCGACCTTACCGAAATGGACACCGACGCCATCGTCAATGCCGCCAACGCCCAACTGATTCTGGGCGGCGGAGTCGCCGGAGCAATCAGGCGAAAAGGCGGACCGAAAATCCAGGCCGAATGCAATAAAACAGGCGGGACATTTGTCGGCGGCGCCGTTATAACAACCGGCGGCAACTTGAAAGCAAGGCACGTAATTCACGCCGTGGGGCCTCGTATGGGCGAAGGTGACGAGAACCAAAAACTGAAGAACGCTACGCTGAACTCGCTCAAAGCAGCCGATGAAAATCATCTGAAGAGCATATCCTTCCCGGCAATCAGCACGGGTATTTTCGGCTTTCCCATCGAGCGGTGCGCCGAAATCATGCTTAAAACAACCATCGATTACCTGAAAGGCCAAACCGGCCTGGAAAAGGTTGTCTTTTGTCTTTTCGGCAGGGACAGCTACGAAGTCTTTGCAAGCCGGCTCGAGCAGGAAACTTCACAATGAAGGCGATGATTTTAGGTAGACAATCGCCGATTGAAGAGAAGCCCTTGAAACTTGCCGATTTGCCAACTCCCGCTCCGAACGACAGGCAAATTCTCGTTGAGGTTTCGGTTTGCGGCGCCTGTCATACCGACCTCGATGAAGCCGAAGGCAGGCTTAAGCCGACAAAGTCACCAATCGTTCCCGGCCATCAGGTCGTAGGAAAGGTCGTTGATAAGGGCAAAGCCGTAACGAAATATCAAATCGGCGAGAGGGTGGGAATCACATGGCTTTTTTCCGGTTGCGGACAATGCGAGCTCTGCAGAACGGGCAGCGAAAACCTCTGCGCCCGGGCCAGATGGACCGGCAAAGACGCCGACGGCGGCTACGCAGAATTCACCGTGATCGGCGAGGATTTCGCTTATCCGATCCCCGAGCGGTTTTCCGACTCACAAGCCGCCCCGCTTTTGTGTGCCGGGGTAATCGGATACCGCACACTCAGGCTTGCGGATATAACAGACGGCCAGAAGATCGGCCTGTTCGGTTTTGGTGCTTCGGCTCACATCGTTATCCAGATAATCAAATACAAGTTCCCGAACAGCCCTGTTTATGTCTTTACGAAAACAGCCCGGCACGCCGAATTGGCCAAAAGCCTCGGCGCCGTCTGGACGGGCTTCTCCGGCGACAAGCCGCCTGAGAAGCTCAACAAGATTATGGATTTCACGCCGGTCGGAGAATGTGTCCGAGACGCTCTGGGCGTGCTGGAAAGGGGCGGCAGGTTGATTATAAACGCCATTCGTAAAGAAACACCCGTCCCGCCGCTCGATTACGCCGAATATCTCTGGCTCGAAAAGGAGATAAAGTCCGTCGCCAACGTTACACGTCAGGATGCGGAGGAATTCCTGCCCCTGGCGGCAAAGATACCTATTACCCCCACAATCGAGGAATTCCCGTTAGGGCAGGCCAACGAAGTACTTAACTCGATTAAGAATTCCAGACTCCGTGCCGCCGCCGTCCTGAAAATCAATAGATAAAAAACCTGGGTCTCGGGGAAGTGACAGACAGAAATAATGGACTATTGTACCGTGATTTCCATATCGAATTATTTTTAAAAAACTATGCCGATGTGATTGAACTTGCAGAATGAATCTGGTATTTTAATGATATAAAGGCTTAGCTGCGTACCGCTCTGCCACCTGTGGAAAGGATAAGGCTTTTAAGGAAGGTGGAGTAATGGAGACTAAATTTAACGTCTTTGAGATTCTCCAAATAGCCGAAAAGATCGAACATAACGGTGCTAAGTTCTACCTCAAAACGGCGGAGTTGTTCGACGACATGGAAATTCGCGATACCTGCTACAAACTGGCTACGTGGAAAGCCAGGCACGAAAAGATACTCGCACAGAGGAGAAAAAGGTTTTCCGAGCAAACCGGTGAATTCGGAACTTTCGATCCTAATAATTATGTTTTATCTAATCCGCATGTAATGGCGGGCCTTGCCGTGTTCGCTTCTAAACCCGGCTCACTCAAAGAACCGCTCGGCAGGGAAAATATTAAAGAGATATTTAAGGACGCAATCAGGCGGTCTAAGGAAGCCATCTTTTTCTATCGCGGGCTTAAGGACTTCGCACGTGACCCGGCCAGCGAAGAAACCATCGATACGATTATCAAAGAAGAGAACCGTCACATCCGCCTGCTAACTGAAGAATTACAGCAGCAATAATCACCAAGTCACCACTTTCCCGCCGGGCGGCAGGATCATAACAGCGACGGCAGTATCCGCGCATGAGCGAACTGCTTCATGCAGCGCATTGATTTTTATCAACGAGAGCGAATCAACTGATTGCTGTCGTACCGAACGTCAGGCAGACAGGTCTTTATATCCTCGATAAAGCGCAATCCGTCCTGCCAGTACCCCGCCGTCGGTTTCAGGTCCGAACTCAAGCCGATAAAATAACGGTTTATATTCTCGACAAGAAGCTCCCTGATATACTTGCTAATCATCGATGCCATCGAAACCGGCAAAAATCGCCCGTCGGCGCCGACTACAAAATGTACGCGCATCGCTTTGGGGCCGGCCCGCAATTCATAGCTGCTTGTCGCCGGGCTCTCGCGGATAATCTTCAATTCCATATCGCCGAACATCCGCTGTAAGCTCTTTCGATAATGGACTCGCCCGCCCTGCCTGTCGACGATGATTTGCAAATCGTCACCGCCAAAGCTGTCATAAGCACTCTTTATCAGGCTGCACGTCGCACTGAAAAGAACATTGGCCTTGTTCTTCACGGCAGCCACCATTTTATTATAGTAAGCAACGTCAAGGCAGTTGCTTTTCATATCGAGCAGCTCAATGCCGTTCGAGGCAAGGTCATCGGCCAGCACAGCCGAGGCAATTTCCTTATCAGCCGTATCAATCGAAAGAGAATAATCCCCGATATCCTGATACCAGGGATAGTCACTTAACCGCTCAAGGCAGCTCGGACATAACAGTTCTAACAGCTCGGTTAAGGTCGCCGGCTCCTTATCGAGGCATTTTAATGCCGTCAGAACCGTCCGCTCCAGATGTTTGATCCCGATTGACTTGCTGTAAGCCTTTTTGCTGTCGGCAATAAGTAATCTGCCCGCAAGCTTTTTTCGCCTGTCACTGACGCTTTTACTTAAAATCTGCCACAGGTCGGATATCAGAAGATTATGCGGCAGCGAAAAAGTGCTCGACGATACGACCAATGGCCCGAGGATAGGTCCATAACCAGCCTCATCAATTCCTACCAAAGCTACCATCCTTGTGACTCCGCTGTAAGGCGTCCCTTACGAAACAGCCATCCATACTTAAAATTACAAACCATTGATCCAGAACCGGAACTCACATTTACGGTTTTTCGAATCAAACCGGCGGACCAATTTCAATCCGAATGAAAATTGTAGTCACTCTCACGGCCGAATCAATAATATTGTTAATTTCAAGCTGAATCCGTTAAACCGGAATTCTCACAGCCCGCCCGGGGAGGGAGTGGCTGGATGCCAGCTCTCGGCTATACTCAAAGTTGCCGGGTGAGTGAGCGGGTCATTAATCGTGAGCGAGCTGCCGTCGCCATCGGTCGCCGGATACCATGTATCCTTATACTCGAATCGCAGTATAGCAGCGTCCAGAGGCAATGGGAGGCTCAGAACAATCCTCTCGCCTCCATTGCTTAGGTTGCCGGAATATTCGCCCGCAACGTTGACGCCCGTGCCGTAGGTCGACCGAAAGGCAGTGAGATTTCTTACAACCACAACATATTCATCAGGCTCCAGCGCCATCCGGCCGAAAGTAAAGTCAATCCCGTCGCTCAAGCGAACACCGCTTAGCTCCAGAGTTGTATCACTGATATTCTTCAGTTCGATGTAGTCGAAGCTGCTGCCGGCAGCCGCATTGTACATCAGCTCGGTCATTCGCAGACCGTCCAGAAGCGCCAGCGAGTTGGCTAACGGGAAATTATCGGCTGTCACTATGATTATCCCGTCAACCGCAGCACTTATGAGCATGTCGGAGCTGGTTCTTGAAGCGTTCATCCCATGGATTGCAAGCAAATTGTCGCCCTGCTTAAGGTCACTGATGAACTCGGAGATGTCAATCTCCTCGAAGACTACAGCGGCGGAATCCGAATGGCTGGAGCTTGCATGTGAATCCCAGGCCGGAATCTCGTCAAAATTACGTCGGGCCACTTCAATTCCATTCAGGTAAGCAACAAAACCATCGTCATATCGCACCTTCAGCATCATCTCGCTAAGATCGGACAATTCGTCCGCTTTGACAGAAAACGGGACACGGATATAACAGGTGGCGTTCGTAGCATACATTTGTTCCTGCAGGTCGATGCTCAAGAAGTCCTGATAACCGGACGTCCTTTCAAAGCCGACTCCGCCGGGACTGCCGGTGCAGGGTTCCCATGCCGAATCGTCAAAATTGATTTCCGTATTCCATGTCTGGCCGATATCTTCGGTCGGAACCAAAACACGCTTATCGGCATCTTCGGGTACAAGGTTGAGAACAGTAATAGTGTCAGGCCCGCTCGACGGATTGGAAACACCGGGCGTCGGCAGCACCAAAAAATCAAGGTCATCGCCGCCATCAGGCATCCGGCCATACGAGACATCGGTGGTCTGCGGCCCATAGAGGACCTTGTCGATCCGGTTGAGACCGGCGTCGAACAGACCTATCATTCCATTATCGGCCGAGAGCCTGAAATCCATGTGACCGGGCTGATTGCTGTTGTCCGCCCTGAACACGGCGAAACCCTTGCCAGCAATGAAACTCAGCGGACCGAGCGGACATTTGTCGGGTTGAGTGACGGGATTGTCCGTCAGGTACAGGCCGGTCAAATCAACCGGGGAATCCTGAGGATTATACAGCTCGATGAAGTCATCCTCGAACAGCACAAGACCGTCGGCGAGCCATTCGTTTATCTTAATCATTCTTGGATCGCCGAGCGGCATTACAATATTAGTCCGGCCAAAGGTCGGCACGGTCAGAGTCCACGTGCCGGCATTTCCGATTCTGCCGATAGACAGGTTCGGCAACTGCATGCCGAACTCGACCGAATCGAGCAGTTGGCCGCCGGCGTTATAGAGATATATACCCTCGCCATCGGAGTTAAGGGCGAAGCCCAAATGGATGCCGGAACTGTTCGTATCGGAGTCTGCGTAGAGTCTGAGGTATTGGCCCGGACTGATGGAGGTCCCTGCCGAAAAGACAAACTTCCGCGGTTCGTCCGGATTGTCCGTTATACTTATGCCGGACATGCTCAGCGATGCGGGGCCGTCGTAATACAGCTCTATCAGGTCGGGGAAGCTGCCGCCCCTGTCGAGTGTCGTACTGTTAATCGCAAGCACTTCGTTGATTACAAGCTTCGAATAAGATGTGTCGATGGTCCACGTGCGCGAGGCGGCCGGCTCATCTTCGCTTTGCCAGACGCCGGCCGAGTTCTTGCCGATGACGTAAACGGTATAAGACCGGCCGTTAAGAAGGTTGTTCAACACGATGGGCATATCCACCGGCCGCTCTTCGCTCCAGGATTCTCTGTTGAGGCCGTATTTGTAATGCGTAATGCCCGGCCCGCCGACGATGAGCGTGGCATCCCTACGATAGGTCACCTCATCAGGCTCGCCGCAAATCGCCGCCCCGGCCGGTACGTAGGCGCCCATATCCAGGCCGCACGGACCTGTGCCAATGGCGGGTGAACCGGCTTTCAGGCGGAAATCCGTGCCGGCATCGATAAAAACCGGGTCGGCATCGATGTTATCCTGGCCAAGGCCAATGAATTCTTCAGGTACAATCGAGCGGTTTATTACGACTGTCCCGGTTGCCTGTTCGAGGTGCTTGAACATCTTGTTGTTATTCCAAAAGATATTGCCGTCCAAGTATGCCCCCTTACCCGGGCCGCCAACGGCGGTTCCACCAACTTCTTTTAACTGGATTGCCGCTTCTGTGATGCCGACAAAGACGTTGTTCTGGGCGTTCATGAAGCAGTCTTCCTTCAACAGCACGGCGTGATCCAAATCGAAGAAGACATTCCGCACGACGGTAATCTCGCTGCGATTCGAGCCGCCGCTTTGCGGTTCACCGGTGGCAACAGCGTTGCAGGTCGTGGTGCGTGACGTATTTAAATGGAAGTTCGTAAATAAGTTGCCCTCGATGTAAGCGTCGGTTCCGTCGAAGTCCAATCCATCGTCACCACCTCCGAGGAAAATATTGTTCAGTACCTGGACGATTGGCCCGGGCCACTGGGCGCCGAGGAAATCCATTACGTCGTCGCCGCTGGTGTTGACGCCAAAGATATTTCCCTCGAATATCAAGTACTCATCGCCGTCGATATGTTCGCCGTGAACGGTCTCACCATCATCGATGCCGGGGAAGACGGAATTGCGAACGATCAGCAACGGGTGGTCTAATTCAAGAATCGTATCTTCGGTGCCGGCCCATGTCATGTTGTCTATCAGTACCTGCGAATATTCGATTCGAATTGACTCGCCCTGGCCGTCGCCGTATTCCATATCGACATAGCAGAGACGGTTATCCTCCAGCGAATTTCTGAAGTCTATGCCTTCCCAGTGTGAACTGCTGCCGGGTATAACCGTGAGCCGGATGCGCTCGTACATGGTGCCTTCGGCTATGAGCCGGCCGCCCTGCTGAACAACAATACCTGCACCGGTATTGAAGAACAGTGTCGTTCCCGGTTCAATAGTCAGCGTAGTTCCGGCCGGCACGATCAGGTCATTCGTCACATGCCACGGGCCGGAAACAGCATCCAGAGTCGTATCGCCGGTGAGCGTGCCGGAGATATACGAGACGTCACCATCATCGTACCAGACGTCTATATATTCACTTTCCAGCAAATTTCCCATGCCATTGGAACCATCGTAAGCTTCAACCCTGATACGATTGATCCCCGGCCACAGCGCACCTGAACCGCTGGAAGGCATGACACCGTTGAGTTCGAGATCGAAGCTGATGTCGCTGCTCGTAGCCGATGCCTGGTGAATCTCGACCGCTATGATGTTCTTACCCGTAAAGAGCAGATTCGGATCCACTTCAAATTCGGTAAAAATGTATTCATCAATATCACTAAGATTGCCGCCGGCAAGAGTAAGAAAATCAATAGCTCCTTCAGGCATATTACTACGCGCCACTTCCACCCCGTTCAAGTACACTACGGCCCCATCGTCACGCATCAATCTCAGGCGCAGCGTCGAATACAATGACGCATCGTAAACATCGAACGAACGCCTGAAATAGGTCGTGATAAAGCGGTTTCTGCTGGGACCGCTATTGACAACGGTCGCTTCGGGCCTTCCATGGGTATCATCGCCATATCCAAGTTCGGCCGGCCCTTCGAGCCAGGGCGTATCGTCGTAGTCCGGATCGGCAAACCACTGTGTTCCGTCTTGAGTAGTACCCTGATCGGAACCATCGTCGAGATATTTCCAAATCGAACCGCTGCCTATCAGTGTTTCGGTAATACCGCCAGGATTCCCGAAGTTCCACATCCCATCAACCGGTAACCATTCGGCTATTTGACCGTCGACAAGTACGGAGCGGGTCTTGACGGCGTCGGCAGTTCCGTAAAGGGTAAAGGCGTTCGTGCTGCTCTGGTAGTACCCGTTCGACTGCGGCAGATCGGTCTGAACCGTCAACTCAGATGGGATCAGCGAAAGGACATACCTGTTACGTGCCGCAACAAAATCCATCATATTTTGGATCAAGCCGGATGGGACAAAATCTCCCAGCAGATTCTCCAGGAACGGCCTGAGCTGCTCTTCTGATAATATTGTCTCGATCAGATTTTTCAGATGAAAATAATATCGCCCTATAAACTCAGGATGTTTGAGGAAACGGTCTATGGTCCGGACAGGTGAAGAGCGAAAGATGCCGCTCGTAGCACTGCCGCTGCGGCCGAAGATAGTGTCCAGATCGTGCTGAATAAGCACGAACCGCGGATCTTCAACACCTTGATAAAGGTAGTAATCATCGCCATAACCGTTTGTCAGAGACGTTTCGCTGTTATCCAGCAGAGCATTGATCGCGAAAAAACGCAGCCACTTGTCCACATCGGCGACGCGCTTGACCTCCTGGACATAAATGTCATCCGGTGTCTCGGACATAACAGAGCAGAGATCCATCAGGCCAGACCAGTCGTCCTCGGCCTCATTGGTCTGCTTGAAGTAGCTGTTGCGGTAAGAGTTGGGATTCGATCCCCGGTATTGCAGGTCGGCCGGGCCGGCGTCCCGCATACATTTGTAAGCGTTGCCGTCAGCATTGTCCGGAAAATGGTTGCCGGCAAAGTCACTGTCGATGGCTTCGAGGTGAACATAGGAGCCGTACATACTTTGCCCGGACTCGGCCAGGTTCTCCCCGTTGACCCTGACCTGCACGGCCATGACGTTGGGCTGCGGCACTCCGTAAAGCTGGAAAAGTATATTGCCGGCCAGTTGATTATATACATATTTTGAGTTCAAATTGACTGCCGTAACGCCCTTCCACGGCCGGTCGTGCGGGAAGTTCAGGTGATAGTTGTTCGGCGGATCGTTCCGCGTGCCGTGCCCGCGATTCCGCACTCCGAGATTATAACGAACCTTCACATCGACGCCGTCCACGCTGATGAACGTAGCGTTCATCTGCGAGTCCGGCCCGAACAATGTGCTATGGGTCCCGATGTATTCCAGCCTTCCGCGTTCCATTTCGGTCATTATCAGGTAATAAATCGGCTGGCGGCCGGGCTGCCAGGACGCATAACCATCAAAGGTGTTATCCACCTGATAAAGAGCGTTGGTCACCTGCTCCGGTATTCCGTCCACAATGCTCGGCGCCGGCCAGGTCCGTGAGTAACCGACGGCATCGCTCGCTTCGATATAGAACTCTACTATCGTACCATCCCGC
>Ga0154684_1177_pt1 | contig 11400 bp, 9 predicted proteins | sample Rifle2008BG13ft_FD_116113 | JGI IMG/M metagenome (GOLD analysis project Ga0154684, IMG submission 116113) | Planctomycetes bacterium RBG_13_50_24 | reverse complement strand
GCGACAATTTGCCGGCAGAAGGCCAGGTATTCTTTCTCGACCGGCTCATAATCAACGCCGATATATTCACGAAATAATAACAGACTAACGATGTGATTCCAGAAGATACTTCGCGGAATATTTCTGTCGGCGGCGATTTTTTTGCTGACCTCGTCGAGCGGCCAGTCTCCCCGCAGGCCGTCTGCGAGCAGACGGTGATAGTCATCCAGCCTTTTGCCGCCGTCCGCCTCCCGCAGAAAACGTATCAGGGCGTAAGACTGGCTGTAAAAACCCATTACCGCTTCGGTTTGATCGGTCGCGAGCACGTCGCCGGGGGTTGTCGCGATCAATTTTCGCAGCGGCAGCATTTTATCTTTTGACATCGTCTTTTTCAGCGCATCCAGTCGATAGGCGTTTTTGGCCGGCTCAAAATCAAATGTCCCGTCCCCGGCTGCCTGCGTCTCGAATAACATTGCAACGCCTTCGTCGAGCCAGCTCGGCAGGCGAAACTTGAAATGCCTGCTGCTGAACTGATGCCATCCCTCATGGGCCAGAACGGAAAATGTCCGTTCGCTGCCGATATCGTAAGCAACGCACGTGCCGTTATGGCAATACGCGCCGGCCTTTATAAGACGGAAGATTTCCGCCTGCTCGCCGGCGAAGTTGTTCGTGAAATCCTCCCACTGCCGGCGATCGGCAAATAAATAAATGGTGAACTCGGTTTTTGTCTCGATCGGTTCGGGCAATTGAAGATTATAGGCCTTATATGCCGACTCGATTAGTCCGGCGCTCTGCCGAAGCATAAAAGGCTCCAACAGTGTCGTGAAAATCTCATAGTGGGCGGTAGTCAGCTTCAGCCCCGGGCCATACTGGTTATTCCAGAGTTCAACCGCTTCCAGTTCCGGCGGATTCTGCTGCCGTAAATTTTCGATCATTTCGGCACGATTGTCCGGCTGCTCGGCGCCGGCATCTCCAGCCTCGATTCTATCGGACTGACGGCCCGCCAGGCAGACAATTACGATGATACAAATCAGCGTAGACTTTCTCAGCACAAACCTTCCTCCGAACGAATGGTCAGGCATTTAAACCGGCAATCCTCCGCCTTGCCGGGATTATGTTAAATCAAGAATCGCATCCTAAACTCCTCACCGTCTTTACCATCGGCAGTAAATAACGGTAAATCCAAAATATTTTGTCCACGAGGGCATTATTTTTCGTCTAAAATAATGGCCGGCCGTATAAGGCTCAGACAAAGCAATAACAGGAGTGCCTATGGACAGTCGAATAAAAAGCCTGTGCAAAGGCGCGGGCAGTGCGGATAAAAATGCTGCATGTGAGCTGTTGGAAATCTACTATGCGGATATTTATTCGTATTTAAGACGGCTGTGTGGAAGTGCGGCTGATGCCGAAGACCTGACCCAGCAGACTTTTCTGAAAGTGTGGTCGTCGCTCGGTAGTTTTGCGGGCCGCAGCAAGTTCTCGACCTGGCTTTACACGATTGCTCACAATACCTACATAGATTCACGTCGAGAAAACATCGGCAGCAACCGAGACCGCTGCGACCAGTGGTGGGCCGAGTGCATAGACAAAAATCCAGGCCCCCTGGCAAACGTTGCCGAGCATCAATTGGCCCTGCTGCTGTACGAGGCAGTGGACCGGCTCGATGATGACAAAAGACACGTTGTGCACCTGCATTACTACCAGGGATTATCGATCAGGGAAACATCTAAAGTCCTGGGTATTGCATCCAGCACTGTAAAATACAGGCTTCGCGAAGTCTTAAGAATCCTTCGGATGAAATTATGTGTTGAAGAGAACGAGTTAAAATTAGAACAAACGATTCCCGTCGCAAAAGGAGAAACGATATGAATATGGAAGAAAAAATCGAACAATGCCTCATGGCGGCTCCAAAACCACTCGCGCCGGATAGTCTGCTGAGCAAGCTGCGTAAAGACATAATTCTCAAAGAGGTCCAAGCTCGCGAGTCGGCTTTGCGAAGATTTTTTGCCCCTTCCGGCGAAGGAATCTCGCGCTGGCGCGTAGCCGCCGCCATCGCCGTTATGGTTCTGCTGCCTTTGAGCTATGGTGCCACTAAGTTAATAAAACGTTTTATCACCATTTCCCAGCTCCCCGCCGTTAACAAGGTAAATTTTCCGTGGGGCGCGTACGAGGGTGCAGCGCTTTCCCCGGACGGGAAATACTTTGCCGGTACCACAACGAATTTTGAATTGGTCGTCATTAACACCTCGACCGGGCAGCAGCAGAAACTCGCTAAGAATTGTTTTTGGAGTACTCATGTCGTCTGGTCCGCAGATGGAAGTGAAATAGCCTATGTAAGTCGCAGGGGGGATAAGTATACATCTAATGACCTACAGTCCTCATCGCTTCTGGCTGTTTCGTTAAAGACGGGGAAAACACGAGTCTTGACGGAAGATTCGCCCTTGATCGAGGACTGGTCACCTGATGAAAAACTCGTCCTGGGCGAAAGAAGATCCAAAGAGGGTGTTTTTTCAGCGGTCATGGTCAATCTGGAAAACAAGGAAGAAACCGTCCTGGCCGAGGAATGGGCCTCGCCTCGCTTCTCGCCGAACGCAGGGTGTCTCAGTTATGTTACGAAAGAGGCGGGCCGGTCGATTCTACACCTGCGAAAAGTCGATGGGACAAGCCATGTCAAATATACGGATTTTCCGGGCGACATCGGCCAACCTTTATGGTCTCCCGATGGGACGTACATTGTCTTCACGGGGACTCAAATGGGAATCGACCGGCAGCACAAAGATTTGTGGGCATTGCGGGTCGAGGGCGACCGGTTTATCGGGGCGCCTTTACCGGTGATCCCGGATGTGGAACAGATGCAATTCTTCAACTGGTCGCAAAACGGACAATTGGCCTACCGGACCGGCTTTCAGCTTGGCGGCATATTCACTTTGCCGGTGGACGCGCAGACAGGTAGAGCCAGCGGACCGCCACGCCAATTGATGCTGGGAGGCAACCAGTGTTGCTGGTCACCGGATGGAAAGCAGATTGCCCTGTGGAAAAAAGGTGGATTCGTTTTCGTATCTGCCGGCACTGGCGCGAAGATGCGAGAGTTGTCGGTAGCCGGGATTAGAGATACAAAATTCGGAATGTCCTGGTCACCGGACGGCAGGCTGATCGCCTGTGCAGGGATGGACAAACAGAAGAGATGGGGGGTGTTTCTCATTACGGTAGAGACTGGTGACGTAAAACTACTGGTGCCGCTGGAAGAAGAAGCAAACAGTCTCACGTGGTCACCGGACGGCAAGACCATCGCTTACGGACAGAAAAGGAGTGTTTACGTCGTGAACGTTGAAGACGGAAAACCGCGACAGATCGCTTCTCCGACGGAGACAGAAGATATTTTCAACCGTCCGTTTTTCGCACCCGACGGCGGCTCGGTCGCCTATGCTCATCTAAGGGGTCCAAACTGTGACACGGTGCTGGCAACCACCATAGACGGCAAGGAAACCAGAGAAATTTGTCACTTGAAAGACCCGAAGTTGAATATGAGAGTCTTCTCCTGGTCTCCGGACGGGCGTCATATCGTGTTCACGCCCGGCAGCGAAAAGATTTGGTGCGCTCCGACCGACGGTGGTGAACCGTTTCTCATGGCCGATATATCTAACCTCGGAGATACCGTCTGGGCGTGGGGGGCGGAATGGTCGCCGAAAGGTGACGCGATTAGCGTTGGAGTTGCCCGTGAGGAGTATCAGTACTGGGTGATGGAAAACTTCCTGCCGACAGAATAGGAGAGGAAGTAGAAATTTTTATAATCATTTACAGAGGAGACAATAATGAACAAAATCACAAAGGTCTTATTGTATATTGGCTTGGCAGGACTCAGTGTGCTTGTATGGACGCACGTGGCGAGCGCGGGTAAACCACCCTCAGCGCCCATAGTGGTGACTTTCCTCTCCGGGGATGTGATCGCGGAGCCGCAGCCGCTGGCAGGGCCCTTCACTGCTGGTAACATTGTTGGAGGACCCTTCACCGCCACTATTGACTTCCTGAAGTATATTCCCTACATCTGCCCCGATAGTCCGGCCGGAGGGGAAGCGGTTTTAGAATTCCTACAGACCAAGAATCCTATCACCTACGATTCCCTTACGGTTTCAGTGTCGAAGAAGGGAGTATTATACTCCGGGCTTTATTTCGAGACTACAATTGATGGCGTTTCATATACTATCTTCATGAATGTGTTTCTTTCCGGCACGACTGTGTCCGATCCGACGTTGGACACGATGCGTTGGAGCGAAGGGAGGTTTGCGGTTATGTCAAAAACCAAAGGTTACAATCTATTGGTCGTCGCCGGCAGAGCAGTCGAGCTGGACTTCACAATGACCAAGTAAGAAGTTTCGCACGGTACTGTAACCAAAGTAAAAGCCCGTGCAACCGCACTGTCCCCGAGCCGTCTCATTTCAAGACGGGGCGTTCTGCCGGAAGCTATATGTCTTTGAAGTCGGCTCCGAATACATCGGCGGTGAAGAGATAGACTTCCGTTTTCGGATCTTTCCACGCATCGGCGGCAAGGCCTGCTTTGTGTGCGCAGCAGTAGGAAAGAAATCCCTCTTTGCTCCAGCCGGTCTCGGTGGCGACCTGGGGCAAAAAGCAGCCGGAAGCACGGCCTTTTTTTATGTAGATGCCGTCAACACCCAGCTTCAGGCTCAACGGGTCGTCGGTCTTCTTCAGCGGCGAGAGGACGGAAATCTCGATATCGAGTTTTTCCAGCTCCCGGGCTGTGATCGGGTCGGCGAAGAAACGCGGGTCGCCGGTAGCCGAGGCCTTCGCCATCTCGGCGACTAACTCAATCAAAGGGCTGTCCGAAATGAACTGGCCGATGCAGCCGCGCAATCGAGTTCGGTTCTTTAATGTCACGAAGCAGCCGCACGGAGCGTTCAGTTCCGGATCGTCCGATTCGGGCTTTGCTATTTTCTTTTGCCTGATTACCGCTTCGACGGTATCGCGGGCGACCTTGAGGAGTGTTTGTTTTTGTTGATCGTTCATAATAAAATCTCAATATTTAGCCCCCGGTTCCACCGGGGGTATTAATGCCGCCATTTTACCACAAACAACCCGCCAATCAATAGTTCTTCAAAAGCAAGAGATAACAATTTAGCTTGAAGTTCCGGCCGTTTTACAATAAAACATGCCATTACGGAATTTCCAAACAATTGAAAGTGCAATAGGAATAGAATACTAAAATGAAAGACAAGATTATAATATATCTAAAAGGTTTCTTAATGGGTATCTGCGACATAATACCCGGCATCTCGGGGGGAACTATCGCTTTTATAACCGGGATTTACGCCCAATTGATAAATGCGGTGAAAAGTTTCTCGCCTAAATTGGTTTACGATATCATCACGTATCCGATTCATAGAAAAAGCGACAGCTTGAAAGAAGACATAAAAAAATTGGATTTGGGTTTCCTGGTGATTCTCGTGCTGGGCATCGCCAGCGCTTTTCTGGCAGCTTCGAGAGTCATCGAGTTCCTTATGAAGGAATATTTTGCATATACAATATCTTTCTTTATAGGCTTGATTTTGGCTTCTTCGAAAACGATCTTCGAGCATATCGAGGATCACAGCACGAAAAATATCCTGTTTTGTATTTTGGGATTTATACTGGGCGTTGTCTCTTCGTTGCTCGTGCCTTTGACGGTAACGCCGAGCCTGGGATATGTTTTGCTGGGCGGCTTTTGTGCTGTTAACGCCATGTTTCTGCCGGGCATATCGGGGGCTTATGTATTGCTGATTATGGGATTGTACGAGTTCATGGTTGGTGTCTTGAACGATCTTAGAAATAATATCGATTATTTTCTGATATTTATGGTTGGGGCGTCACTGGGTGCTTTTACTATTTCGAGGATCATATCGTTCCTTTTCAGGAGGAACAAATGCAGGACGCTTTATATACTGCTCGGCCTTGTAATCGGGGCGTTGGGCACACCCGTGAGAAGGATTGTCGAAACTACAACTTTTCAGGTATCGAACGTTCTTATTATGGTCTTCTGGTGCTTGTTGGGCGGATCGTTAGTGGTTCTTCTGGGAAGATATAAAAAGAACTACGAAAGAAAATTGCAGGCCGTCGAAAAAGAATGAGAAATATTCGATTGCCTGTAACATGCAAAACTTAGCGAGCCTGTGAGTCGAACTTTGAAAGCCGGCATTAAGCGAAGCAATATTGTGCTTGATGTTATCCGCCGCTTACCTTTCTAATCCCTCGAAGAGGCTGGGCCCTTCGTTCTTTGCCTTCTGAGCAGGTTTGAAATCAGGCGTGTTGCTGCGTCCGGAAGGAAATTCTATAATCCTTGCCCCGGTATCGGTTTGCGGCTCAGGATCCGGCGGCAAATTCTCGCCGGGGACGTAGGGAATCAGTCCCAGCCGGTATGCCTCCTGCTGAAACTCGAGCGGGGCGGTGCGGGCATCCACAATGAGTCCGTCGACCTCCAGCATCCACACCAGCGGATTGTCCCCGATCAGTGAGGGCAGGCACCAGTCCGGATCCATTTGCATCAGGTCGAACTCGTCGCGGATGATTTTCGATTTGGTCAGCATCGTTTGCTGCGAGACGTCGAATCCCTCGGCTATCTGAGCTGATGTCATATGAGGTGACTGGCTCGGGTCCTGAAGGAAGTTGATAAAGCCGATAGCGTGAACTATCCCGCCGGCCCAACTGACCGGCTTGCCCTTTTCCAACGGCAGCCCCTCCTCGTAAGAAGCCCATGTCAGGTCCTCGCAAAGCTCGCGATAGTTCTCATCGAGATGAATCCGGCAGAAGTTATTAGTCATCTCAACAATTCGCTCCGCCGCTATTAAGGCTTCATCGTGATTACCAATTGTTCTTCTTTTAATTTTTTTTGTCTTCTTTTTCTTTTTCATCTGCAAATTTCCCTGCCGGCCCACCGGCCGTAAACAATACCGCAAAACCCGTCACCAACGCTCCTAATAGAACATAACCTAAAATCACCTGTAACATCAATAACGTTTGACCGACCCAGCTATCCGGATTCGCCGCGATGTCGCCGAATCCCAGCGTTGTCATGGTAACCACCGAGAAATACAATGCCTGCCACAGTCCTCGAACGTCACCCACTTCACGATTGACCATAACGCAGCCCGGCCACAACCAATATATCAATGCAAACAGAAATGCCAACGAAAAAAACGTCACGATTGTTCTCCACCTTCGAAGTCCGTAATCGCTTATCCACCAGAAGGGTTTGACGAGCCATTTGAGCCAGAAGTGTTCTTTATACCAATCCTCCCAGTTCATCCGTCTGATATTATATTCCAGAAGCTGTTTTGTACCGGGGTCTATGCGTACGTTCTCCAGCCCGACGCCGACGAAATTCGTGCCTTTACGATTTTTATGGTGACGATTGACCTTCAGCTCCCAAAATGACGTACCGCTGTCGACGATGGCTGCCGAGAACTTGGCGCCTTTTACGCAGGCATGGTAAAATATCGCACCCTTCAAGTAGGAACTGTTGAGCTGGGCCTCTTCCAGACGCGCATCATTAAGAAACGCCCCTTCCAGGTGCGCGAGCCAGAACCTGCTGTTCGTCAGGTCGGCTGCGTAAAGCTGCGCGGACTCCATGCGGGAACACTCGAAATTCGCATCTCTCAGATGGGCACGGGTGAGAATTGCACCTTCCAGATGGACTTCTCCGCTAAAATGCGAAGACCCCTTCGTGTTCAAAAGCACACCTCTTAGCCAACAGTCTTTAAAATCGGCCCCTTCCAGAAGAATATCTTGTGACGGATTTTGGTTTCGCCACTGGTTCCACTCGGTCATATCCTTCTTTTCGGAGCAGCGCTTAAGCATGTCGTACTGCTGCCGGCTGAAGCGACGCTGGTCTTTCTTGAGAAGCTCAGGATCATACCTTCGTTCATCTTTTGGTTTTTCGTTTTGTGAGTTTGATTCGTCCATCTTACGTACTTCCTCACTGTCATTCCGAGCGGAGCCGAGGAATCTTGTTTGAATAGATTTCTCCACTTCGTCCCTTCGGGATTTCGGTCGAAATGACCTATAGTCTTATTCATCGTTCTTATCAAACGCCCTCAATGTGGTTATTATATCTGTATCTGCCGGTGGCATAAAGCGTTAAATCCAAGGCTGCGAACGTGTTAAGTTAGGCAATGATTTGTGTGCAATGAGCGTCAGCTTTTTTATGAAAAAAGCTTGTGGAAGCGCGAGTTTCGTTGTAAACTATGTCGTTTAATCATGAGCGTGAAAACGCGATATTTCGATCCTTACGGCTTTTTAAGCAGAGGTTTATTATGAAAGAAAATTCCAAACATTCAGAACTCGAACCCTCAGCGAACGTTCCAACAACAATCGATCCGCCTAATCCTGTGAAACCAACTCCCAAAACAACCGGGTCTGGAACTATGAAAGCGAATTTTAATCGTTCAGCGCTTGCCGAGGCCCTGGGCCTTTTGACGTCCGTGGTTCCGAGCCGGACGCCGAAGCCGATTTTGCGCTGCGTGCAAATCACCGCCGGTGAGAAGGAAGTTCGGATGTGCGCGACGGACCTGGAGGTCGGCATCAACTACTTAATCTCCGAAGTCCAGGTCGACAAGCCGGGCGAAGTTATCATCCCGGCGGACCGGCTGGCGGCTGTCGTGCGCGAGAGCGTCGATGAGGTTCTGGTTTTGGAGGCCTCCGAGGGCGCCTGCAAGATCAAAGGCGCCGACAGCCACTTTACCATCTACGGGCACGAGCCGGGCCAGTATCCGATCGTCCCGGATTTCGATGGCGCCGGCGATATAAAGATTTCCCTTTCGAATCTCCAGGCCGGGATCGAGCAGTGCCTTTTCGCCGCTGCCAAGGAGAGCACCCGCTACGCAATTAACGGCGTGCTGTGGGAGATTAAGGACAAGAAGCTGATGCTGGTCGCCACCGACGGCAGAAGACTGGCGCGCTGCCGGGTCGGCCTGGCCGCAGCGCCGAAAGGCGAGGTGCCGGCCAATATTCTCGTGCCGGGCAAGGCGATGAGCCTGCTGGAGAAAATCGGCGCCGGCGAGAAAGATACCGTCGCCGTAAAGCTCGTCGATAACCAGATTCTGATTAGCTGTGCGAACGTTGTGATAAGCTCGAATCTCGTCGAGGGCAACTTCCCGAAGTACGAGGACATTATCCCGACCGATTACGACAAGAAACTTACGCTGTCGACCGAGGCGGCGCTCAGCGCGGTTCGCCGGGCGTCGCTGCTGACGAGCGAGGAATCGAGAGGGATTAAACTCTCGCTGGAAAAGGGGAAAATGGTCTTTTCCTGCAGGGCGCCCGAGACCGGCGATGCGCAGGTTGATATGCCTGTCGATTACAAGGGCGAGCCGATCGAGATCGGCTTTAGCCCGCAATTTTTAATCGATGTTTTGAGAGTGATCAAACCGCCGGAATTCGAATTGGAACTGGGCCAGTCGGACAGGCCGGGCCTTATTAAAAGCGGGGCGAATTTTCTCTACGTCCTGATGCCGATTAACCTTGGATAGCTAACGAGAGCCGAACGGAAGCGAACTTCTCAGTTTTATGAAAAATACGCTATGGATGAGGAAGAACGATTATTAAATGCCACCAGGTGGCGAAGATCATGGAAATCCTACAGTGCCGCCAGCCTGGGTCAGGTTGCTCAGCAGCTTATGGACGAACGGATTTCGCCGCAGCAGACCCGGTTCAGCGAGGTCTTTGAAACCTGGAACCGGTTGCTGCCGGAAGAGCTGTGCGGGCATTGTGAAATTATCGATATTTCCGGCGGCCAGTTGAAAGTGCAGGCCGATTCGCCGTCTTATGCATACGAGTTGCAGTTGTGCAGTTCGGAGCTTCTCGAAGAGCTGCAGCGGCAATGTCCAAAAGCCCGGCTGACGAAGATCAAATTCGTTGTCGGCTGAACGGCGGCTCGTAAGCGGCAGTCTCCGTAGCGAGAATCCCAGAAAACATCGATAGTTTATCGATAGACAAAGACGATATATAAGAAAGAGGTACAGAAATAATATGCAGGATCCTAAATATGATGCAAGTAATATAAAAATCCTCGGAGGCCTGGAGGCGGTGCGCAAGCGGCCGGATATGTATATCGGCGACCGCAGCAGCGCAGGACTGCATCATCTGGTCTATGAGGTTCTGGACAACTCCATCGACGAGGCCCTGGCAGGGGCCTGTCATAACATAAGCGTACGTATCCACCCCGACGGAAGCTGCTCGGTGGAGGATGATGGGCGAGGAATCCCCGTCGAAATACATAAGGACGCGAAGGTCAGCGCTTTGGAGGTCGTGCTGACAAAGCTGCACGCGGGCGGCAAGTTTGACAGCGACAGTTACAAGGTGGCCGGCGGACTGCACGGCGTCGGCGTCAGCGTCGTTAACGCCCTGAGTGAATGGCTCGAAGCCGACGTGTATCGCGACGGCAGGCAGTATCATTTCCTGTGCGAAAGAGGTGTTGCCAGGGGCAGTGTTAAAGAAATAGGACCTGCGACAAAACGCGGTACAAAAATAACTTTCAAGCCCGATGAGGAAATATTCGGCGATACCGAATTTGCGTACGATACACTGCTAAAAAGAATCCGGGAACTGGCTTATCTTAACGGTGGGTTGAAGATTTCCTTCAGGGACGACAGAAACAATAAGAAAGAAGTTTTCGAATTCACCGATGGGATTAAGGCATTCGTCAAACATCTCAACGAAGGCAAAGAAACGCTTCATAAAGACGTTATATATTTGTCCAGAGAAGATCCCGAGGCAATGATGAGCTGCGAAGTGGCGATGCAGTACAACGACGGTTATACCGAAAACGTGCTGGTTTTCGCCAACAACATCCGCAATATCGACGGCGGCACGCACCTTTCGGGTTTTCGGACCGCTCTGACGCGGACGATGAATTATTATGCCAGGAACAATAACCTGCTGAAGAACGGTCAGGGTACGACCGGCGACGATTTGCGTGAGGGTTTGACGGCGGTAGTAGCGGTAAAACTTGCCAACCCGCACTTCGAGGCCCAGACGAAAGTCCGGCTGACGAATCCGGAGGTGGGCGGTTTTGTCGAGACCACCGTTAACGAGCAGTTGGGTCTTTTTCTGGAAGAGCATCCGCCGGAGGCGAAACGGATTTTGAACAAGGCCATCCAGGCCGCCGCGGCAAGAGAGGCCGCCAGGAAGGCCCGCGAGCTGACCAGGCGAAAAGGAGCGCTCAGTACCGCCAACCTGCCCGGCAAGCTGTGGGACTGTGCGAGTAAGGAAAAGACAACCACGGAAGTTTTTATCGTCGAAGGAGACTCGGCCGGCGGCTCGGCAAAGGCCGGACGCGACAGAAACATCCAGGCAATCCTGCCGCTAAAGGGAAAAATCCTCAACGTGGAAAAAGCCCGGCTGGAAAAAATGCTGGCACACGATGAGATTCGGACC
>Ga0154684_1002_pt1 | contig 11540 bp, 9 predicted proteins | sample Rifle2008BG13ft_FD_116113 | JGI IMG/M metagenome (GOLD analysis project Ga0154684, IMG submission 116113) | Planctomycetes bacterium RBG_13_50_24 | reverse complement strand
CGGAAGTACCATTAAGTGTATTCGGATCGATGGTGACCGTAAGCATATCAATTCCAACGGTATAGTTGCCATTTTCAAATCTTTTGCCTTGTACAGAAAGCGTGCAACGGATCTCATCATCAACAAACTCCATATTACCGAAGGCGGTGAAATGAACAGAGAGAGGTTCAGTAACAGTCATAATACCACTACATAAATAATGGTCATGCCCTATGTTCATAATACCAAGTCGAAGTGTTCCCAAAACCGGAGTTCCATCGGTGGTGCTCGAAAAAGTCCAACAATGTTCGCCGGTCAAATCGGCTGCATCGCCATCTATATCAGTATTTGTCGGGGGTTGAATGTTCGCCAAACCGATAACACAGAGACCAACAAGAATACCCGCAAGAAACTTCATCTTACTCTCCTTTCTAATCCGCCCCATTTTGCACTGTATTTTTAAGACGCCAACAATTTTTACAATTACATACAAATCTACGTAGTCTGTCAAGGCGTGGAAACTACTTATTTTTAAAGACAAATCCTCATTTTTGGGCGAAGAAGTAAACAAGGGAATATTAGGGGCGTTTTGTGGAATTAAAGTGGTACGCCTGCCCCATAGGGAGTATATTTTTCGATGAGTTGTGCTTGCTAATGACAGGTTATGATAGCCTGTAGCGGTTCGGATTACGTTACATTGGTAGCTACTCACTTTGTGGTGAAAACCCGGATTCCCGCCTCCGCGGGAATAACAAAGTGTCGTGCTCTCACACGCCACTCACCTTGCAAGAACATTATTATCAGTGTTTACCCCATGAGATAGAAAAAACCTCATCTCACGGGGTAAATCTACAAGTTTCTTCGCCAAGCAAACAGGAAATCTTGTATTTTCAGGACGGATTTGATATTCTACCCGTTGCCGTCCTCGGGAACCCGCCGGAAGGCGTCCTGTGGACTGACAGAAATAAAGATTAGGGATACTCTGAAAAGGAACGGACACAAATGAATTATTGCGTTGTAGGATTACAGTGGGGCGACGAAGGCAAAGGCAAGGTTGTCGATATCCTCGCCGAGCACAGTGATATCGTCGTACGATACGGCGGCGGCGCCAATGCCGGCCATACCGTCATCGTAGGCGACAGCCGGTTCGCCCTGCACCTTCTGCCCAGCGGTTCGGTCCGGCCGGGTACTGTCTGCGTTATCGCAAACGGCGTCGTCGTCGACCCGGACGTGCTCATAGGGGAAATCGACACGCTCGCAGAGAAAGATATTTCGCTCGACGGCCGGCTGCTGATCAGTGAAAACGCCCACGTGGTCCTGGATTATCATAAACAGGAAGACCAGTTGCGAGAAGAGTCGCTCGCCAAAAACAAGCTCGGCACAACTATTCGAGGCATCGGCCCTTGTTATGCGGACAAGGTCGGCAGAAGCTATACCGTCCGAATGGGCGATTTAAGAGACCTGACGGCGCTAAAAGCCAAACTGCAAACTATCGTCGAGTACAAGAACAAGATTTTCAAAGGCCTTTATAACGCCGAGTCGATAGGTGCCGATGAAATCCTCGAAAAGTGTAAAATCTATGCCGGCAGGCTGCTGCCCTTCACGACGGACACGACCGAATTTCTGCACAAATCAATTGCCGGCGGCAAATCCATCCTTTTTGAAGGCGCCCAGGGCTCGCTGCTCGATCTGGATCACGGCACTTTTCCGTTCGTAACCAGCTCGAACTCAAGTGCGCTCGGTATGCCGGCCGGCAGTGGCGTGCCGGCTAAATTCGTCGATAAATTCATCGGTTTAATCAAGGCCTACACAACGCGAGTCGGCGCCGGGCCTTTCCCCGCCGAGCAGGACAACGAAACAGGCCAATATATCCGCGACAAGGGTCATGAATACGGCACCACAACAGGCCGGCCTCGCCGCTGCGGCTGGTTCGACGCAGTGCCGGTAGCTTACAGCATTACTATCGGCGGCATAGACGATGTCGCGCTGATGCATCTCGATACCCTAAGCGGCCTGAAGGAACTGAAGATTTGCAGGGCATATAAAATCAACGGCCGGGAAACGACTTTCTTCCCGGCAAACAAGGACAGACTTTCCCAGGCCGAGCCCGTTTATGAAACAATGCCGGGCTGGAGCGAGGACCTGACGGAAGTAAAAAGTTTTGAGGACTTGCCGTCCAACGCCCAAAACTATGTCCGCCGAATTGAAGAATATATCGGCAAACCGATAACCTTCGTCGGCGTCGGGCCAAAACGAACTCAGACAATATTCAGACAATAGCGTTCATTTCTCTCGAAAATATGAACTTAATGCTATAAGCTGCCGGCTATGGAAACTTTTGAACAGAAACTCAAAAAAACCGCAAAGCGACTTGGTTTGAAGCTCGAACAGATACCCCGTCATATCGCAATCATTATGGACGGTAACGGCCGGTGGGCACAGAGCAAATCAATGCCGCGGGTAATGGGACACCGTCAGGGCGCAAAAATAATTGAAAAAATAGCATTATTTTGCGTCGATCTGGGCATCGAATCTCTGACATTGTATTCTTTCAGTACGGAGAACTGGAAAAGGCCCAAATCCGAAATCCAGGCTCTTATGCAAATCCACTCCGAATATCTTGTCAATATCCGGCCTACACTGATGAAAAATAACGTAAAGTTAATTCACCTCGGCCGGAAAGAAGGACTCCCGCCGCAGGTACTTAAAGACCTCACCGAAACAATGACCGAGACCTCGGCCAATACCGGCATGATACTTGCTCTGGCGCTGAATTACAGCGGCCGGACGGAACTTGTGGACACAACTCGAAAGATCGCAAAAGCATATAAAAAGGGCGAGCTCAGCATAGAAGACATCGATGAAAAGTGCATAAGCCAGAATCTGTACGCGAATTATCTGGGCGAGCCGGACTTGTTGATACGCACGGCTAATGAAATGAGAATCAGCAACTTTCTGCTCTGGCAAATTTCATATAGTGAATTTTATGTTACGAAAACGCTCTGGCCGGATTTCACAAAAACCTCTATCGAAAAGGCAATCCTGGCCTACGCTTCAAGAAAACGGCGTTTTGGAACTATCTAAAACGAAACCATAGCTGATAAACGACAAGCTTAAAAATATAATGCTGACTTTTATAAAGCGCTCTCACTAACTACAATGCTCAAATACCGATTGTTTTTCGGAACATTAATGACGCTGTTCTTTACGGCAGCCGTCATTTTCGACGGCTGGCTGGATGGCTCTCTTTCGACTTCGGCCGGCAATAAAGCGGTGCAGGGAACGATTCTTTGTATTCTCGTGGTTCTTTTGATAATTCCGGCACAATTCGAGCTGTCAAACCTCGCAGCGGCAAAAAATCTGAAGATTTTTCTGCCTGTTTCGATCACGGCTTCGATTTTATTCGCCGCTAACCCCTATTTGCAGCAGCTCGCAGCATTTCAGCCGGAAACTTATCTCAGTCTTCTATCGGCTTTCGTACTGCTGGCTTTGCTTTTATACCAATATAAGACCTCCGGGACTTCGGGCGTTTTAGCCAATTGCGGAGCAAATTATTTTTCGATCCTGTACCTGGGGCTTCTCAGCAGTTTCTGTATCGCAATTCGAATAGAATTCGGACTATGGCCTTTGCTAATGTTTGTTTTTGTCGTAAAATCTGCCGACATAGGTGCTTACTCGATCGGGACGCTATTTGGCAAACATAAATTCTCGCCCAAAATCAGCCCCGGAAAAACATGGGAAGGGATGGGCGGCGCCGTTGCGGCAGCAATAATTGTTGCTATTGGTTTTGGGTTAATTTGTGATATAATGCCCTGGTGGCCGGCGTTAATATTCGGCCTCGGTTTTGCGTTTATCGGCCAACTGGGCGATTTGGCCGAGTCAATGTTAAAACGGGACGCCGAGCAGAAAGATTCGGCCAATAAGGTGCCCGGCTTCGGCGGCGTGCTGGACATCGTCGATTCGCCTCTCGTGGCGGCGCCGCTGGCATATTTATTCTTTATGTGGAGCTCCTGAGGCTTCTGCAAAATTGAAGTTAGGCATACTTTTGGAAAGAAAAAATCTTTTCTTCTGATTTTTTCTTTCTAAAACAAGATGCGTAACGTTTTGCTCGATAATGTGTTATCATATGGTACCGGATTATTTTTAGAAAATCGTGAAAGAAGATTTTCTAAAATAATATATGCCTGACTTCAATTTTGCAGAAGCCTGTGGAGTTATTGACGGAGCAGAACTTTGGAAGTCACAATACAATTAGATTCGACCGATAAGCAGCTCGAATTGTTCGGTCCCGCCGACAGTTACCTTCGGCTTTTGCGCCAATCACTCGGCGTGCAGATTACCGCCCGCCAGAGCAGGTTAATGATAACCGGCAAAGAAGACAACGTGACAAAAGCCGCCGAGATTGTCGACAAAATGCAAAAACAGCTTATAAAACATCGTTCACTCACCGCCGAGGATGTAACCTCCTTTATCAAGCACAAGGATTTACTCAAAACTCTCGATACCGGCAAGGGCATTAGCGTCTATTCACATAAAAAGGCCATCGAGCCGACCACAAAAGGACAGCTAAAGTATATCGAAACGATGTTAGCCAACGACCTGACCTTTTGTATCGGACCGGCGGGAACCGGCAAAACATACCTGGCGGTCGCCGTTGCCGTCTCAATGCTGAAGAAAAAAGAGATCAGGAGAATCGTCCTTGCACGGCCGGCGGTGGAGGCAGGCGAAAAACTCGGATTTCTGCCGGGCGATTTGCAGGCAAAAGTAAATCCGTATCTTCGCCCCCTGTTCGACGCTCTCGAAGACATGATGGATTTCACGCAGATGAAGAAATTTGTGGAGCTGGATATAATCGAGATAATTCCGCTCGCCTTCATGCGCGGCCGGACATTAAACGAAGCCGTTATCATCTGTGACGAAGCCCAAAATACCTCGGCATTACAGATGCTGATGGTCCTGACAAGACTTGGAAACGGCTCGAAAATGATAATAACAGGCGACATAACACAAATCGATCTGGAACCAGGACAGAAAAGCGGAATGATCGAAGCAATTGAAACACTGCGACGAATCAAAGGCATAGGTTACGCGGAATTAAACCAGAAGGATATAGTGCGGCATCGACTGGTTCAAAATATTGTGCAGGCTTATAAAAAAAGAGCTAAAGCCGATTAATCGTCATTACGTGCAGGATAGATAAATGGGATTTTGGAAGAAAACAAGTCCGAGGCGAAGTCAGGTTCGCAAGAACATATCTGCCGAGCGTTTTTCACAAATAAGCCGGCTCGCCAACACTGATTCTTTACTCTCGATCCTGATATGGCTGCTTTTCATAGTCCTCTGCACCCTCATTTTATCTATCCCTATCCCGCAAGCCGGCATTCTCCAGGTAATACCAATAGCTGTTATAGTTGTTTTGATTTCCCTGGCTTGTGCTTTGTATATCCACCACTTCCAAAAGCGAATAACAAAAAACCACGCCAGAGCATTAGTTCTGGTCGGGTTATTCACCCTGTTATTAGTCACAACCAAACTCGGCGTTTTATCAACCAGGCTAACCTTTTGGGCTACTGCAACCGCCGTGACAACTGCAATCATTCTGACAATCGCTTACGACCAGCGTTTCGCAATAGGCATGAGTATCTTCTATTGCCTTTTTGCCTGTCTCGTCGTAGAGCCGATAGAATCTCAACTGACGAATTTCTACCTGTTTTTGACAATGGCCGCCGGTGTAACTACCTGCTGTTTTTGTCTGAAAGAAATCCGCACGAGAATTAAATTGCTCCAGGTCAGCACGCTGGCAGCGATAATAGTGTTTATAATAGCAGCCGCTCTGAACTATTTATCCCAGGACCTTAAGACTGCCGAGATTGTCAGGGACTCGGCCCTTCATGCGGGCATTACCCTTGTGGTCGGCGTGCTAATTCAGGGTTTACTGCCGCTTATCGAAAAAGCCTTTCGCATAGCAACGAGTATGACGCTGCTGGACTATAGCGATGCCAACCAGCGGCTGCTGAAACGGCTTCATATGGAAGCACCAGGCACATTCAGTCACAGCCTGTTAATAGGCTCAATTGCCGAGGCCGCCGCCGAAGCAATCGAACGCAACGGTCTGTTGTGCCGGGTAGGCGCCTATTACCACGATATCGGCAAAATCAACAAGGCCGGCTATTTCGTTGAAAATGAACTTGGCTCGGCCAGCCGGCACAAAGAACTCTCGCCGACAATGAGTTATTTAATTATCGTCGGTCACGTTAAGGACGGGATAGAAATGGCCAAGGAATACGGCCTGCCGAGCGTGCTTAGACAATTTATCGAAACTCATCACGGCACGACATTGATCGAACATTTCTATAACGAGGCCAAAAAACAAAAAATCAAAAACGCGAAAGGAAAAGTCGTCGAGGCTCCTTCCGAGAGTGAATTCAGGTATCCGGGCCCGAAGCCGCGAATAAAAGAAGCCGCGATCGTTATGCTGGCCGATACCGTAGAAAGCGCCGTCAGAAGCCTGCCGGATGTAACACCGACAAAAATAGAAGCGGTCGTACACAATATGTCGATGAAACGGCTGCAGGACGGCCAATTCGACGAATGTGACATGTCTCTGCGGGAACTAAGTCAGATCGAGGCGAGTATATCGAAAACTCTCGCGGCACATTATCACGGGCGAATCGCATATCCAAAACCGCCGGATGCACCACTGGAGACAAAACCCCCGGCCGAGCAGCGCGAGCAAAAAAATAATAAATAATTATGGCTCCTTCCAAACAAGACCCAGATATAGTCATTCGAATCATTAAAAATTTCGAAGGCATAGACATACCTCCGCTTAAGATAAAACAAATGGCAAAAGCCATCTGCTGTCGTTTTGGAAGAAACGAACCGGCAGATACACGATACGAGATCAGCATCGCCATAGCCGGCGATAATGAAATTCGCGAATTGAACAGAGAATTCCTGAACAGCAAAGCCACCACCGATTGTTTGAGCTTCGATTTATCCGACGACGAAAAGGGGCTTAAAATTTTCGATCTGGTCGTTAACGGAGAAATGGCCGTCCGGCAGGCAAATCAGCGTGGCCATTCAAGCGAAGCCGAGCTGGCCCTGTACATCACGCACGGCCTGCTGCACAACCTCGGATTCGACGATTCGGCGAAAAGCCGGGCCAGGAAAATGCACGAGACCGAAGATGAAATTTTGCAGGAATTCGGCTACGGCATGATATATAATAAAGATACAAGACCAAAAGAACATTAGAGCACGGGAAATGTAGAACCTGTGCATCAGAATAGCTGAAAGGGTATCAAAAAGTGAATTACGCTGGTTGGGCGGTTCTGTTAATTTGCCTTCTCTCCGGCGGCTCATTGTTCTTTTCCGTAAACGCCGTCGCTCTGCGAATATTTTCACACGTCAAATTGCAGGAAGCATTCAAAGCGGCTATCAAGAAAGAGGATTCCAAAGATCTCACCGAGCGGTTCTTGGAAAAAGAAGAAGAGCTGATTTTGACATGCTCCTTATATCGACTCATCTTTAATATGTGCATATTGCTGGTGTTGGTAGCTGTTTTTACCCACCGCAGCGATCCTGCACAAACTTCAAGCTATGCCTTCGATTTGTTCCTTGCAGCAATCGTTGCCTTTGTGATATTCTCGGTTTTCAGCCTTGCCATTCCTCACGCATGGGCCAAATATGCCGGCGAAAAAATCCTTAGCCGTACGTACTGGATCATCATGCTATTTGCGTTTATCACTTCTCCGATTCTATATATCTTCAAATTATACGATGGCTTTGTCCGGCGTCTGGCCGGTATCGCCGAAACAACGCCGGAAGAAGAACACGAAGAAAAACAGGAAGAATTCCTGACAGGCCTTGAACAGCACAAAACCGAAGGTGTGCTCGACGAAGAAGAGCAGGAGATGATCGAAAACGTGCTGGAGTTACGAAGCAGCACGGCCGACGAAATCATGACTCCCCGAACGGACATCGTCGCCGCCGAGGTCAATTCCGATTTGCAGCAGGTTCTGCAAATCATTACGTCCGGCGGTCATACGCGCATCCCGGTTTACGAAGATAATATCGACAACATAGTCGGCCTTATTTATGCCAAGGACCTGCTGGCCGAGATCGGCAAAGACACCGTGGATTTCAAGCTCCGTGAGAAAATGAGGAAGGTTTACTTCGTACCCGAAACCAAACCTCTGCGCGTCCTGCTCCACGAATTTCAAAACCAGAAATTGCACATCGCAATCGTCCTGGACGAATACGGCGGCACGGCCGGCATCGTGACCCTGGAGGACATCCTCGAAGAGCTCGTTGGCGAAATCACCGACGAGTACGAAGCAACACCAGCCGAACCTATAAAAAAAATCGATCAAAACACGATCGAAGCCGATGCCAGAATATCCATTGACGATCTGAACGACCAGTTCGATCTGAATCTGCCCGAAGACGAAAATTACGAAACTATCGGCGGCTTTGTCTTCTCCCGTCTGGGATATATTCCGAAAGCCAACGAAAGCTTCGATTACGAGAACCTAAAGTTCACCATTGCCTCCGCCGAGGCCAGAAAAATCAAACGTATAAAAATCCAGAAAATCGAAAATGGGTAGGGGCCGCCCCATGTAGCGGCCCTGGGCAGGCACGCGGGCCTGCCCCTACGGTGCAACCATGCTGAACAAGGACCTGGCTATCTGCATACGCGCAATCGATTATTCCGAAACATCTCAGATCGTCACATTTTTTGCCAGATCCGCCGGTAAAATCGACGCCATCGCGAAAGGCTCGAAACGGCCCAAATCGCCCTTCGACGGGCCCATCGAGGTACTCTCGCATGGGAATATCGTCTTTGTCGATTCGGCCGGAGAAAAACTCGCCACCTTGACCGAATTCCAGCAGCAGCCCGCTCTTATAAACCTGCGCAACAACCTTTTTGTGCTGTACGCCTGTCTTTTCGCCGCCGAGCTGCTGAATAACCTGACACACGATTACGACCCTCACCCCGAGCTTTTCGACGGCTTTCTGGAATTTCTGCACAATGCCAATGAGCAAGATTCCACGAGCGACAAGCAGCGTGACATCCTGGCCCTGCTGATATTGTTCCAATTGACCCTGCTCAGCGAAATCGGCCTCCAGCCGATTCTTAGTCATTGCGTAAACTGCAAAACGCAATACGCATCACGCAATACGCAATACGAGGCTTATTTCAGCAGCTCCGCCAACGGGCTGATCTGCAGGGATTGCGAGTCAAGTTTCCCCGACAAAATCAGGCTCACGAAAGAGGCTTCATCCTGTTTGGTCAGCCTGCAACAAATTCCCGAGTCAGCGGAGAAAACACTTAAGGAGATCGAAAAGGTTTTGGTCCACCACTTGACGGGACTGCTCGGCCGAACGCCGAAAATGGCCAGGCACATTCTTCAAGGCTGAACTCTCCTGCCGGCGTGTTCCGGCAGGAAACAATTTAACGTACCTGCATGGTAGATACAGAATACAACACAGAAACGCGGTTTGGGCCGGGCACTGCGAAGCTTATCGCCACGATGTATAGATGTATGGAAAACAGGTATGCACCGCTGATTATAGCCGGGATCGCAGCGGTGATTATGCTTCCCGCTTTAAATGCCGGGCTGATACAGGACGACCTTTTCCATCGTATAAGGCTTGTCGAACCATCCCAATTGCCGGAGCAGCTTTCCGGCACCGGATTGATCCCTCCGGACGCAGGCAGACTATCGGCGGCACTTCGTGACATGCACTCTTTTGCTCGAACTCAGCAAGACATCGATAATTTAAAGGAGTCGGGCCTGTGTCCATGGTGGACCGCTAAGAATTTGCGATTCGCAAATTGGCGTCCTTTGGACAGCTTGACCCACTGGCTGGATTATCGCCTCTTCCCGGATTCGCCTTCCCTGATGCACTTGCACAATATCGCCTGGTTCACAGCGGTGGTGTTTTTACTGGCCATCTTGTATCGACAATTAATGGCACCTGTCTGGATGGCGACCTTGGCGGCACTACTTTACAGCATTGATGACAGCAACTACTTCCCCGCGATGTGGATAGCAAACAGAAACCTGCTGCTGGCACTGTTTTTTTCCATCATTACACTGCTGCTCCACCACAGGTGGCGACAGCATAATTCACTGGCCGCTGGTGTTACTGCTCCGTTTACATTACTGCTTTCTTTATTGTCAACCGAGGCCGGCATAGCAACTTTTGCCTATCTTTTCGCTTATGCTCTTATCATCGACCGTGGAAGCCGGATCCGAAGGATTGTGAGCCTGGCTCCGGGTTTCATCGTGATTGCAGCCTGGCGGGTGATTTACAATGCGCTCGGCTATGGAGCGACGGCAAGCGGCTTTGTCATCGACCCGGGACGAGAGCCCATGCGCTACGCCAGGGCACTGCTGGAGCGGGCGCCGGTACTCCTTTCCGGCCAATGGGGCGGGACACCCGCTGAGATGCTTAACATGTTTTCCGAATACGCTGGAGCATTGTACCTGCTTGTCTCTGCGCTGTATCTGACCTTAATCCTGCTTGTCTTTATTCCGCTGCTCCGCAAAAACCGCGTGGCACTCTACTGGTTTACAGGAATGCTGCTCTGCATTCTGCCAATCTGCGCGACCAGCCCGATGAACCGCAACCTGCTTTTCGTGGCAATCGGAGCCTTCGGAGTAATGACGCAGTTCATCGGCGGATTATTCACAAAAGAAAAGTGGGTTCCGGGATCGCGCTTCTGGCGAATCCCGGCAATGATACTTTGTGTCACGCTGATATTTGTTCACACAGGCTTCGCCATCGTATCCCGGGCACGAGCGCCAAAAATGGTGTCCTTTATCTTCGACACTTTTTATTCGACGATTAAAGTGGACTCCGCCGACGACCTTAAGGGTAAGACCCTGGTAGTGGTAAATGCCCCCCATCCGTTTCTATTTCTCGGCTTGCCCGTTCTAAGAGATTACCAGGATAAACCACTGCCGGCGAGAACCCGCCTTCTGGTCCCGGGGTATAATCCTTTGAAGATCACCCGCACGGGCGAAAAAACGCTGCTAATTGAAACCCGTGCCGGCAGCCTTCTGACAATAGATCCTTCTCACAGAGATTTAAAGCCGAACTTCGTCTACTTTTATCATGAGCTAAGCAGCCTGTTCCGGCCGAACGACATACCGTTTAAGCCCGGCGAGAAAATAGAACTGAGCGACATGTCGGCCGAGGTCATCAGCGTGGACGCCAATGGTCAACCGACAAAGGTTCGATTCGATTTCAACATATCTTTAGACGACCCGGCCCTGTGCTGGCAGCAATGGAACTGGAAAAAAAGCGGCTTCGGCTCCTATTCCACATTCGAAATACCAGCAATCGGAGAAACTTCCTCTACGAACGGACCTTTTGGCGATGCGTAAATCTACTCTTCACTTTTCTCAAAAAGTTCCGGTTCATCAGGTGCAATTTTCTTTTTGAGCAGCTTAATTCCGAGATGCTCGCAGGCCTGGGGTGTGATTTCTCTGCCGCGTTTGGTTCGACGTAAAAAGCCGATTTGCAATAAATACGGCTCTACGACATCC
>Ga0154684_1035_pt1 | contig 11642 bp, 11 predicted proteins | sample Rifle2008BG13ft_FD_116113 | JGI IMG/M metagenome (GOLD analysis project Ga0154684, IMG submission 116113) | Planctomycetes bacterium RBG_13_50_24 | reverse complement strand
GCGATCAAATTGTCAATGGCAATGATTTGTCTGCATTGTCTTCGGCATGGCTCAGCGAGCCAAACGGGGCGAACTGGAATCCCTCCTGTGATGTATCCGCCGACGATATGATAAATAATAAAGACCTGGCCGTCATGGGCCGGGTATGGGGTAAGAATGCCGCCAATCCGGCGCCGGCGGCGCACTGGCCGCTGGACGAGACTGCCGGAATGGTCGCCAGTGATAGCGTTGGCTCTTACAATGGTTCTCTTAAGGATTTCTCTGCAGACGATTCTCATTGGGTGGCCGGCCATTCGGGCGGCGGTTTGAACTTCGACGGAACGGACGATTATGTCGAAGTGGAAGGCTATCCCGGCATTTGCGGCAGGAATCCCCGCACTATCTCCGCCTGGATCAAAACGCAGCCGAATCCAACCGGCGCTCTTCCAATCATCGCATGGGGGCAGAACCAGCCGGGGGCATACTGGCTGCTGGAGGTCGATGAGCAGCAGAGACTCAGGCTGTCATGCGGATCGGGATTCATCTCAGCGAACGAGCAGCAGGTAGGGGACGGCAATTGGCATCACATCGCCGTCGTGCTCGATCCCGTCGATCCCACACGTCCCCTTGTTAGCGACGTTTTGCTCTACGTGGACGGCAGACGCAGAACGATTTACATGATACAGGAGGCAGAGATAAACACCGGCTGCACAGAAAATGTCCGTATAGGTGCCGCACACGGCCCCGGCAGTAATTACTTTTCCGGCACCATAGACGAAGTGGCGATATTCGACATGGTTGTAGGCATCAACGCCATCCACCAAATATATCTCCAATAACGATTTAACTTTCAGGGCAGGCCGATGAGAACAATTGGAACACGGACAGTTCTATATTTGACAATATTTCTTCTAAGTCTCATATCGGTCGGTTGCACAAGCGTAAAATACGAGCCGGCCAAGATACTGCCGGAACCTCGGAACGGGGGCGTTTATGTCGTGGCGCACCGCGGGGCTCATATTGGAATCCCGGAGAACACGCTCGCGGCCTATGAGGCGGCCATCGATATTGGAGTCGATTTGGTCGAGGTAGATCTGCGAACAACACGGGACGGCAGTATCGTCAGCATACACAATAAAGAGATTGACTCTTACGTGACAGACGGCCGGCGAGGATTGGTCTCGGAGATGACCCTTGAGCAGCTAAAGCAATTGGACATAGGCAGCAGAATCGGTCCTCAATGGAGCGGCGAGAGAATTCCCACGTTTGACGAGATTCTCGAACTGTGTAAAGGCAGGGTGGGCATATACCTGGACTTGAAGGATGCTTCGGTTGACAAGGTGGTTTCTATCGTGAACAAGTGGGATATGGCCCGGCAGGTTTTGTGGTACGCCGATTTCGACGAGCTGCAGCGTGTCGCGGAATTGTGCCCCGAGTGCATTCTGATGCCCGATCCGGGGCCTGAAGAGAACCTGCCGGAGGTCATTGAGCGTTTTGAGCCTATGGTGATTGCCGCTGTTTGGCGTTACTATTCGCAGGATTTTGCGGCAAAATGCCATCAGGCGGGCGCAATCGTTATCGTGGATGAAAGCGGCCCGGCGTGTTGGCAGGATGCCATGGCGTGGAACACAGACGGCATTCAGAGCGACCGGCCTGCACAACTGATTGCTCTGCTGGAGCGTCGAAAACAGTAGCTCAATGCCGGCAATTCCTTTGTTATATATTTTCCAGCTTAAACGGTGCTCGTAAGAAACTCATCCGGCGTCTATATCATGCTGTAGTCGTAAGGTTTCCGCATCGGGCGTGCGATCCAACCGCTTGCTTCGTCGTCACCTACAAACTGCTCTTTTGCCGGGTCCCAGTTTAACTTTCGGCCGAGACGAATAGAAATCACGCCCAGGTGACACAGACTCGCGGAGCGGTGGCCGGTCTCTGCGGAGCAAATCGGATCTTTACGGGATTTAACGCAGTCGATGAAATTGCCCATGTGGTTATTGCTGAGATAGACGCGTTTGGCGTCCTCGGGAAGTTTCTGCGTTAGAAGCTGCCGGTCGTTTGCCTCGATGATGCCTCGCGTGACCCATATCCAGCCGTCTGTGCCGTAGAACTTGATGCCGTGCTGCTGGCCTTTGGGGTCTTTGACGCCGCCGTGCCATTCGCTGGCCGTGGTGCTCCTGCAGGAGTGGACCACACCGTTCGCATAGGTGTATGTTACTTCGTACTCGCTGGCCGCGGTGAAGCCGCCGGGGATCATGTCAACAAGCTGCCTGCCCTCGATGCTGACGGGGCCGGAGCCGTCCATTTCCAGTGCCCAGAGCACGATGTCGTTATGGTGTGCGCCCCAGTCGGTCATCGTGCCGCCGGAATAGTCCCACCAGTAACGGAAGCTGAAGTGCGTCTTCTCTTTGACGTATTCGACTTTTGGCGTCTGTCCGAGCCAGAAATCGAAATCGAATCCTTCCGGGACCGGCGATGTTTTGAACGGGCCCTGTCGCAGGCCGGCGGGGAGCCAGACATCGACTTTTTGTATCTTCCCGATTCGCCCGTTGCGGATCAGGTCGCAGGCCAGTCGGAAATGGGCGTCGCTGCGCTGCTGGGTTCCGGTCTGAAGAACTCGCTTGGTCTGCCGCTGAACTTCGACGAGCTGCTTTCCTTCGTCGATGGTCAGGGTTAGCGGCTTTTCGCAGTAAATATCCTTGCCTGCCTTCATTGTGGCCATGGCAATCAGCGTGTGCCAGTGGTCAACCGTGCCGCATATGACGGCGTCGATATCTTTTCGCTCCAGCAGCTTGCGAAAGTCGGCATAGCCTTCGGCGCCGGGGAATTCCTTCTGAGCGGCCGCCAGGTGGCCGGCGTCAACGTCACAGACGGCAACGATCTGACCATATCTCAGGGCATTTTTTGCGTCGCCCGTTCCCTGCCCGCCGCAACCGATAAGTGCGAGGTTGACTTTCTCGCTGGGCGGCAAAGATTCTGCTCTTTGACTTCTTTGTTGGGCATCGCATTCTTCGATTAACCAGGAGGGAAGTGAAGATGCTGCGGCCACCGCGCCTGCGGTCCTGAGGAAGCTGCGGCGCGAACTGATAATGTTGTTTGTATTCATGGTCTTCTCCGAAAATTATTTTATATAGTATCATTCCCTGCAAAACTCAGCCGGACAAAACAAAACCGGCATGTGTAACATTAAAAGATAGCACAAATTGTTCATTTGGCAAGTGCCTAATAACATAATTCGGATCACGCTAAAAGGTGACCCAGGGGACTGTTGGTACTCATGGGACTTACGAAGGGCGCCTTATGGCGCATAATCCGCCCATCCGGCAGAACCTTTTTCGCCGGAAATGTTTGCTCTAAGCTTCGGGAATGGGTATAATACAAAAAGGCAATTTTGAGTGAACAAGCTTTTCAATTGATGATCGAGTGATTATTTAGTCGCAGGCAGGCTTTTACAGGCTGATATTTTCATAATCCGGCGTAATGTATGGTTTAACAGGTGACTGTGGGTCTCTCGAAAAACTGAGATTGCTTCGTCCCCACGTTCCGGAATAATTTTGAGTAAGTAGATGAGGATCCGTTTAAATATATGGGCCATTGACTCAACAAACCCCTGAAGGGCCACCGCAGGGCGTATCGGGTCGATATCATACAGGAATACTATTATGAGTAAATTCAAAGTTGTTTGTCCTTATTGTAGTCAGCCTCTTAGTGCCGGAGATAATCTCCTTGGGCGTACCGTTAAATGCCCGAAGTGTCAGGGACAATTGACCCTTCCAGCAGAAATCAAGCGTGAAGAGCCCTCTAAACCTTCAACAATTTATGATCCGATTGAAACAATCGTTCCTAAGGCCTGTCCTCTCTGTGGCCAGAAGAAGCACATGAAAGACGTAAGGTTGCTCTACAATCATATGGTTTGCAGAAAGTGTTATTACAAATTCGCGAATCTCAGACAATTAGCCTATTTTCTTGACATCATCTTCTTATATATAGCATCATTCCTCGCAGGTTTTATCATTGCAATACCTCTTGTTATTGCATTGAGCCAGGGACAGATGAATGCGGATGATGTTTCAAACTCCTTAACCTGTTGTCTTTGGCCTGTGATTACACTTGCTTTTATGTTCAAAGACGGTTTCTCCGGGCATTCTCTTGGAAAGCTAATCTGTGGTGTCCAGGTCATCAATGAACAAACCGGAGAACCGGGTACGATGTTTTTATCTTTCAAGAGAAACCTCCCATTAATTATTCCTGTTATGCCTATCGTTGTCGCCTTTCAACTTTGTAAAGGATATAGGATCGGCGATGGTTGGGCGAGCACGCGGGTTATCTGGAAAAAGTATAGAGACAATCATGTATTTACCATACCATTGACGCATAGCGAAACATAGTTATTGGGGACCAAATGGAGTCGGGGGCAGAATTTTTAACTTTTTTCAAAATCTGCGGACCACTTACAGTGGAAAATCCGCCCATAATGCGGGACTTTTTCAACCGGCGTAATCTGATGGCTTTCCTGGTTTTTTTGTCATTTTATTGACTTCGAGGTAAATCTTTAATACAATCACCAGCCGAAAGTACCTAAGTCATTCTTAAAGTGCTAAATGGGAATTATCGATTGAAGTGATATCACGAAACAATCCGGACAAGTCAGGAGGTTTATCAAATGGATAATAAATTAACACGTCGTCAGTTCATTCGGGACAGTGCGGTCGCAGGCGCCGCTATCGGTGCCGGGATTGGGCTTTCCAGCAGTGCCCATGCGGCAAACGCCGGCAAGATTTTGAACTATAACTCCGATATGGAATACCGCCGATGCGGCAGGACCGGGCTGATGATTTCGGCTATCTGCCTCGGCGGTCACTGGAAGCGTCTGGTCAAGATAATAGGCGGCAGCGAGCCGGAAGGCTGGATGACGACGGATATCGACGGTGGCGACTTCCAGATAAATCGCCACGATGTCGTCACCCGCTGCATCGAGCGCGGCATTAACTATGTCGACGCCTGCTGCCGGGAAGAAATCCTGGCGTACGCCAAGGCCCTCAAAGGACGCCGTGACAAGATGTACTTTGGCTATTCATGGCACATCCTGGAAAGCCGCTTTGAAGAATGGCGATCGGCCAAAAAACTGCAGCAGGGTCTCGACGAAGGAATGAAAGAAGCCGGGCTTGACTACGTTGATATCTGGCGAATCAGCCTGCTCGTGGATAGCAGCCAGCACACCGAAGCGGAAGTCGAAGCGGCGGTCGAAGCCCTCGAGTGGGCGAAGAAAACCGGCCGGGCACGCTTTATCGGTTTCTCATCCCACGACAGGCCGCATCTGAAGAAGGTCATCGAAAAGTACTCGGAACAGGTCGAGGTCATTCTGACTCCATACACGGCAAAAAGCAAACTTGTTACGGATGAATCAGGCCTCTGGGCCGCTCTCAGGAAATACGATGTCGGCTGGTTCGGCATTAAACCCTTCGCCAGCAATTCTCTGTTCAAGGGTGACAGTTCGCCGGACAGCCCCTACTTTGAAGAGGACAACAGGACTGCCCGGCTGGCTCTACGTTATATTCTCTGTAACCCGGCCATAACTGCGCCTATGCCCGGCCTTATCAGCGTCCAGCAGGTTGACAACGCCGCTCTTGCGGTAAAAGAACGCCGGCAGCTCGACACGAAAGAAATGGCCGAGCTCGAAGAGGCCGCAGACCGAGCCTGGGCTTCGCTGCCGGCGAACTATCAGTGGCTCAAAAACTGGGAATACGTGTGATATCAGTAGTACATTATGACAATTGAATTTGCAGGTAGATGGGGAATGTGTGGCAGCCTCAAAGCCGAAGGCTTTGGGGATGGTAAATGCCAGAGAAACCATCCCCAAGCTGCGCTTGAGGCTGCCACTCAATCTTAGGAAGACAACCTACAAATTCATGCGTGACAGACCAGTAATTTATTTCGTTATAAGGGCAACGAATGAACAGAAGTGATAATCTTACTATGATTTTTGTTGTGCTAATCGTGTTTGCCGTATTGACTATCCTGAGCTGCACTCCGACGGTCAAGTCCGAACGAACCGACGTCCCGCATACTCCTGCCGCCGGCGACAAGGTCGAATCCACGGGCGGACCACCACTGCTTGTCGTCGATTCGGATGCTCCGCTGCTCCTTGACGAACCAACCGAAGAGCAGCATGCTTCCGCCGGTATGACTACGCAGGCGGTTGTTGAAAACACAGCTTGTTTTGTATGCCACGCCAATTACAGGTCGGAGTCTCTTGCGAATAGCCACGCCGGGGCGGAAGTCGGCTGCTCCGGCTGCCATGGGCAATCCTTCGCGCACCGGAACGACGAAAACAACACGACCCCTCCTGAGAAGATGTACACGGCCGACAAAATAGATACTTTCTGTCAGGGCTGCCATAAATCTCATGACGTTCCGCCCGGCAAGGTTGCTGCTCTCTGGGCAAAGCGTAATCCGGACAAAACCGATCCCGATAAAATCGTCTGCACGGATTGCCACGGCGACCACCGCATGAAGGTGCGCACTATCATCTGGGACAAGAAAACCGGAAAACTCCTCCGAACGAATCAAGGGGAGTAAGTGTCCAGCATAATTTTAGCTTACGAGGGAGAGAAACGATTATGAATAAATTCGAATCTATCGGCAAAGAGCTTTTATCACTTATCGAAGAATGGGAACCGAAACTATCGGCCCTTGATAATGATGTTATAACCGAAAGGCGAAACCGTCAAAACCGCACCATCAAACAGATTACAGGTCACATGGTGGATTCGGCCTCCAACAACACGCATCGAATCATTCACCTTCAGTACCAGAAGAGCCCGCTTATTTTCCCGTGCTACGCAGCACATGGCAACAATGACCGTTGGATTGCCATCCAGAACTATCAGCAGGAAGACTGGGACGAGATGGTTCAACTATGGAAATGCACCAACATACACATCGTCCACGTGATTCGGAATATAAATCCTGAAAAGCTGGATAATGTCTGGATATCCGGCCATAACGAGGAGATATCGCTCGAAGAGATGGTCGTCGATTTTCCGCTGCATTTCAAACTGCATTTGAGTGAAATAGACGAATTAATAAATTTACCTTTGGAGAAAGAACTATGAACGAACAGAACGAGACAACGGTATCCAGGCGTGGATTTATGGGCGGAACTGCGGCGCTTGCCGCCTCTGCGATGATGTCGCGATATGTCTTAGCCGGCTCGGGCGGCGGGTCAGCGGGCAAGCCCAATTCCAATTTCAACGGCGTACAAATCGGGGCGATTACCTACAGTTACCGCGGCATGCCCGGCACGGCCGATGACCTTCTTAAATATCTCCTTAAGTGCGGGCTCAGCTCGGTCGAGCTGATGGGCGAACCGGCCGAGCAATTCGCCGGGATACCGACAGGCGCCGAAAGCCCGAGGCCCCGCCGGGGGCAGATGACGGAAGAGCAGCAAAAAGCCCGGCAACAAAAACAGGAAGAGCTGCTCAACTGGCGCTTATCGGTTTCAATGGACAAGTACCGGGCCCTGCGAAAGATGTACAATGATGCGGGCGTAAATATCTATATCGCCAAGTTCGGCAGCATCGGCGATCCGGATATGACGGACGGAGAGATCGACTACTACTTCAACGCAGCCAAGGCCCTCGGCGCCAAAGGCATCACTCGCGAGCTTTCGGAAGAAGCGGCAGAGAGGCTCGGGCCCATTGCCGCCAAACATAAGATCATGATCGGCTTCCATAACCATACGCAGATGACGCCGAAGACATACGAGGGACCTATACTGTCCTACGGAAAATACCTGGGCCTCAACTTCGATGTGGGTCATTATGTCGCCGGCACCAGCGAGTCGCCGATTCCTATAATCGAAAAGTACCATGACCGTATCCTCAGTCTTCATCTGAAGGACCGTAAGGTCAATAACGGCGAGAATATGCCTTTCGGCCAGGGAGATACGCCGGTGGCGCTGATTCTCCAGTTGATGAAGAAAGAGAAGTGGACGTTCCCCGCCGACATCGAGCTCGAATACAAGGTGCCCGAAGGCTCGGACGCCGTGGCTGAAGTCACAAGGTGCGTTCAGTTTTGCAAAGAATCGCTGGCCTGACAGTCCCTGGCCGCAATGGAAGTGGTTTGCATATTTGAAGTGTCTGATTAGACTGGAAAATCGATAGGAAAACTAAGTGTACTTGCCGCTTCTTATCGGTCCGGCAGGCTCAACCGCATCCCTATGGTTAGATCGTTCTCGTTTTTTAGGACGTCGGCATTCAGTGTGCTTATCTCTTTGTATCTGCTTCCATTTCCGAGCTGCTCGGCGGCGATGTTCCATAAGGTATCGCCTTCTCGAACAACGTACTGTACGCCCTTTGCTTGGTGGTTATCAGCCGAAATGTGCCTTTTGCCAATGGATTCAACTTTCTCAAACATCGAACTCGGAAAGATGCCCGCAATATTGATTTTCTCAAGTTCGGAGGCTAACAGTTTGGGTACGACAAGGCTTTGCCCGAGACTAATCTCATGAGGGGATGCCGGTAGTGTGCTATTGTTCTTGAAGAAGCGGATGTTGTTTGCTCCTTCATCCGCCTCATTGGCATCGCCAAAGCAGGGCAGGCCATTGAGCATATAAACAAATACAAATATCGCTGCCAATCCCAACAACAATCTCATTTTTATATATGTGGCCATATCAAAACTCCATCTTTTATTGCGCAATGCACAACGATTATGTATATTTCCCACCAGAGTGATATAAATGCTGATTGCGTTTCTTCACTCCTATATAAAGTATAGTGATAAAAAGACCGAAAGCCAAAATTGCGTGCCCCTTAAAACAATTTTATGGGCCGGAAAGTAATAGCCCCCTTATCGCCGCACATTTTTTTCTACCGGCGTTACTAAAATAACGGAGCGTCCATCCTGCGGAGTTTTTCAACCTAACGGCGCTTAGGCATCAGGGATACGACCTGAGAAGTAAGCCTTTTGGGATCGTCAGAGGCTTGTCAGCATACGATACAACCGGGTAGCCTGAACCTCTGGTATGGGGAATACCGGTGGTGCTCTAAAGGAACTGCAAGAAATTCATAATAAATCCCTTTTTTTGTATACATTTTTGCACAATTATACGTATGTATTACTTGAAAGATGAACCGACAGTATCCTGCTTCAGATGAAGCCTTGATGAAGGCAATTATAAAGGGCGACAAAAATGCCGCGGCCTGGTTATACCACCGGCATGTCGATCGGGTTAATCGCATCTGTTATCGGATAGTTCTGGATCCTTCACAAGTACAGGATTGTGTCCAGGAAGTATGGTTGAAAGTATTTCGAAATATCGATCGGTTCCAATGCAGTAAATCGTTTACGTCCTGGTTGAATTCCGTATCGGCCAATACGGCTATCGATTATTACCGGAAATGGATCAAGCACAGGAATCGCATCGAAAATGATGAGATTCGTGTAAGAGCTGTGGCGACGGATGAAAGCCCGGGAGATCGAAAACTGGATGGAGCACTCATTCAACAGCGCATTCGTGAAGCACTGGAAGAAATCAGTGTGAACCAGCGGACAGCCTTCATCCTTCGGTATTTTGAAGAAATGCCCATAGACCAAATTGCTGAAACGCTCGGTTGTACTGAAGGTGCAGTGCGAACCCATATTCGCCGGTCATTGCTTGCATTAAGGGCTAAACTGGCTGGAAAACTCGATCAGTAGAGGTTCATGTATATGAAAAATCAACGTTTGTCATTGGAAGAATTCAAAGAGCTTTTTCAAGACAGCTTCGAATCGCAAGCCGAATTGCTAAGAGAATATAAATCCTTTCTCTCGACGTTCGAGCAATTGGATCAGGCAATTGTGCCGGAGTTGTCTACCAGCCAGAAGGCTCGAATCTTTAAACAGTCATGGCAGGAGCGACCGCAGGAGTCCTCATGGATTCCGACATGGCTTGATTTTTTCAGAAAGCCGGCTGTGGCGTTTGCACTCGGCGTTATTATTGGTTGCATTGTGATGTCGGTCGTCACGAACAATCGTCCTGATCTTACTCAAACCGTGTCGGCGGAGCCGTTGTTAGCCGTGGAGCAAACGAAATATACACAAACATACAAAGGCAAAATTATAGACGAGTTTTATCCGCAATTCGAGAACCCGAAGGTTGTGCTGGAAAAAGCGGGGAAGTCTTCGCAACCACAACGGACTCTCTACGGAACGTTGGATAATGGTGAAATTACTGTTGTCTGGAATTTGTAAAAAGAAGAAAGGAGATTGAACGATGAAGATACAAACATTATTAACAACCGTTTTGGGGCTCTTATTAATTTCAGGTTTATCATTGTCACAGGAACCGGAGTCACCGAAACCTGCGTTGCCGGGACCACCGACGCAGGTAACGCCGCCGCAAAGACAACGTGCTGAACCACCGACCGGCCGGAACTCTTCGGGAAGCGAGATGGTGACAGAAATCTTTCCGCTTCGGTATGTTCCGGTGGAAGAGCTGGAGAATATGCTATTGAGTGTTTTCAATATAGACAGAGTATATTCGGATCGACGTTTGAATCGACTCGTTATTCAAGCACCACAAGGACAGATGAAAGATGTTCAAAATATGATTGAAGCGATGGATGTTAATGATTCTCGATTAGCAAAAATCCAGGCTTTTCAAAACTTTTTATATCGCATCTATATGTTTGAGATTCCTTCCAAGGACAAGGGGAACAAGTCGTTCTCCATGATTCTGCAGACATCTGCGCAATTGCCTTCGACGAAATTGTTGGGTGTGGCCGCGGAAAAGGGGATCCAAATAAGCGATTTTCTTGTAAGTAATGAAGAGCGCGACGAGTCGGACCAGCAGGTTGAGTTTCTGATTCAAGGCAAAGCCCCTTCAAATGAGTCCATAAAGCAAATGGTGGAGGGAATTGCTGAGTCCCGGATCAAAGAATTGAAATGGGACGATAATGAAACATTCACAAGAGGCATAGAAGCCGCACAATATTCTCAATTGCCGGAACAGGTGCAGAAGCATATTAAGAAGTTCTTAGGCGAAGACATAGAGACGGTAGGCTATTGGTTCGGCAGCTCGTCCGTACCAGGCGAGATCGAGGCCCCCATTGGTCCCTGGATGCTTCGTCTTGGACTCAATGCCGAGTCTGATCGCGAATTAGATCTTCGTGTAAAAGTAGAAGCGGCCGAACAGATGTCTAATTTTGATAGACGACTTGGACGCGAGCGATCCAATGAAATCTTGTCAAATACAATCGGAGCGAAAGTTGGTAAGCCAATTATTATCGGTTACAACCGGGAATCATACGGGACAAGGAAAATGGGCGCCATGGTGATTGTCCCGGAAGCGGATATAATTCAATTGGAAAAGAATTAAAAGTAACTATTGATTGAATCAAGGAATTCGTCCTTAGACTCCGCTCAGGAAGAAGAAAGTCCTGGATTTGAGTGAACCAGAGCGGCTGGCGCTTTATTCTAAAGCGGTTCGTTTTAGCTATAGATTAGGCGGCGGCGAGTTGCTGCTTTCATTTGATATCCGCGTGGTACTCCTGGAGCGATTTAATCTGCCCGGGATTTTTCTTAAAAGCCGCTATACCCTTAGCTGACGCCGCGGCTGCCGCCGCTGTCGTGATATAAGGGATTTTGTATTTAATCGCTGCTTTGCGGATGTAGGAGTCGTC
>Ga0154684_1182_pt1 | contig 11645 bp, 6 predicted proteins | sample Rifle2008BG13ft_FD_116113 | JGI IMG/M metagenome (GOLD analysis project Ga0154684, IMG submission 116113) | Planctomycetes bacterium RBG_13_50_24 | reverse complement strand
AATGCTCATAACGGTCAGCAGCTCAACAATGGTAAATGCCGCTTCTCTATTGGATTGTTTTACGTTTGACTTCATTTTTTTCTCCTTACTTTTTAATTAAACGTTCTTTTATTGGTTCGGTTTCTATGTGGAGCTCAGGCTGGTAATAATTCCTATCATGGGCAGGAATATCGCCAGCACGATGGTCATAACTATAGAGCCGAGACAAACAATCATAATCGGTTCGAGCATCGACATCAGCGAGGCAACCAGCACGTCGACCTGCTCGTCGTAATTGTCGGCAACTTTCAAAAGCATCTTGTCCAGGTCACCTGTCTCCTCGCCTACGGCGACCATGTTCGAGACGATCAGGTCGACCGTTTTCGACTGCCGCAGCGGCCCGGCAAAAGTGTCGCCCTGCCGGATCGAGTTGTGAACCTTGCCGAGCATGTTGGCAAAAACCTCGTTTCCCGCCGTCTCGCGAGTAACGTTGATTGCATCAAGAATCGGCACACCGGCACTAATCAATGTCCCGAGCGTCCTTGTCCATCGCGTAACTGAGACCCTGCTGGAAAGCTGGCCTACTACCGGCAATTTCAATTTGATGCTGTCCAGAACAAATCTGCCCCCGCGAAATCTTCTTACAAATCTAAGTATAAACATTACAGTAAACGGTACCGCTACTAAAATAACCCAGCCTCCGATCGGTACTCCGTATATTCGCAGATCAAAACCGGGCAAAATCGGACCCTTTGCGATCCAGCCGCTTATCCCCAGCACGACCTTGGTTATCTTCGGCAATTCCTTACCCTCCGTCATTTCATGAATGGCGGTCTCGAACGACGGCACCACGAAAGTCATCAGGCCCAGGAGGATAAGAAACGCCGCCGTCAGAACGACAGCCGGATAAATCATCGCACTCTTAACACGGGATTTGAGCTTCTGGGCCTTTTCCATAAAATCGGCCACACGCGAAAGGATCAGGTCAAGCACGCCGCCGGTCTCGCCCGCCGCCACCATACTTACCAGCAGCCGGTCAAATGCCCTTGGGTGCCTTGCCAGCGCCTCCGAAAGAGTCGAGCCGCCTTCGATATCATCGGCAACGTAGCCAATAATCCTCTTGAATGTTCCTGATCTTTGCTGCTCTTCAAGAATCCTTAGGGACCGTAGAATCGGCAGTCCCGCGTCCTGGAGCGTCGAAAGCTGTCTGGCGAACTGAGTAATGTTCTTGACCTTGATTCTGCCGCCGGAACCTCGTCTTTTTGCGGGTTTTGCACCGGCTCTTGCTCCCGCTTTTTTCGTCACCCCGCTCGCACGGACCTTCGTGGGAAAATATCCCATGTTCCGTATTTTACTTATCGCTTCTTTTTGGCTGAGGGCTTCAATTTCATCTTTTACTTCCACGCCCTGTGCATCCAGCGCCGAATATTGAAAAACAGGCATCTTAAATTACTCCTTTGTATTGGTGATTGGCTGTTAAGTTCCAATCAATACTGAATCAATTACCGCTTACACTTCCTCCATCATTGTCTCTTTTGCAATCTCGTCTATAGTAGTGATACCATCGTAGATTGCAGCCAGACCGTTATCACGCAGCAGTCTCATGCCGGCTTTTCGGCCGGCCGAACGCAAAACATTTGTCGAGGCATGATTCATAATCAAGTCTCGTATTTCATCATTGAAGACCATAATCTCAAAAATACCTATCCGTCCTCTGTAACCGGTACCATTGCACTTACTGCAGCCCCGTCCGTAGTGGAATTTCTTGCCCTTGACGTCATCCGGCATCAGTTGCAGCTCTATCAGTTGAGCTTCGCTTGGCTCGAATTGCGTTTTGCAGTTTTCGCATATCCTTCTGACCAGCCGCTGGGCGACAATTCCTTCGACCGTGGCGGTAATAAGAAACGGCTCGATCCCCATGTCCAGAAGACGCGCAACAGAACTCGGGGCATCAGTAGTATGCAACGTCGTAAACACGACGTGACCCGTCAGAGAGGCCTGTGCAGCAATCTGCGCCGTCTCGAGGTCACGAACCTCACCAACAAGAATGATATCAGGGTCCTGACGCAGAATTGAGCGAAGGCACCGTGCAAAGGTCAGTCCGATATCCGGCTTCATCTGGACCTGTATAAGACCGTCAACATCATATTCCACAGGGTCTTCGGTAGTGATTATTTTCGTTTCAATATCATTAAGCTCGTTCAAGGCCGAATATAGAGTTGTAGTCTTACCACATCCGGTCGGCCCGGTAACGATGATGATACCATTAGGTTTGTGAATGAGCATGCGGATCAGATCCTGATCTTGCTTTCTCAGGCCAAGGGCTCCCAAATCAAAACTCGCCTGACTTCTGTCAAGAACACGCAATACTACACTTTCGCCGAACATTGTCGGCAGAACACTAACTCGCAGGTCGATCGGATTGCCCTGGACGGTCAGTGAGATTCGGCCGTCCTGAGGAAGACGTCGCTCAGCGATATCCAGGTCCGCCATAACCTTTATACGTGAGCTTAGCGCTGCAGCAATGTATTTGGGCGGAGGCACCATTTCATAAAGCACACCGTCGATACGGTAACGCATCTTGTATTCATCTTCAAACGGCTCAAAATGAATGTCCGATGCCTTGTCACGAATAGCCTGCAGCAAGACCAGGTTCAGCAATTTTTTAACCGGGTTGGACTCGGACAGCTCCTTCAGCTCATCCAGGTCGATACTCTGGTTCCTGCCGTCAAATTCCGCAAGAAATGTGTCGCTCTGTATTTCATCGATTAACTCGTTGATATTGTTGTCTTGCTGTGTCTCATAATATTTAGCCAGGGCCTTTTCGAGCGCTTCGGGGTCGGTTATCTTCGCTGTAACCTTGAAACCCATCAGGGTGCTCAAATCGTCAGTAGCTCTGAAATTTTCAGGATTATCAAGGGCAACGATCAATTCATTCAGCCCCTGATTGTACTCGATTGGGACGATGTGGTACGTCTTTGCCATTTGCGCCGGCACCTTCTCGACTACATCGGCAGGGATTTCAATACCATCCAGACTCACATACTCCATTCCCCTTTGGGCCGCCAAGGCCATCTGTAGCTGACCCTCATCGACAAAACCTAATTCGAGGAAAATCTGCCCTATCTGCACCTTCTCTGGCCGGCGACCCTGAATCTTCAGGCATTCATGAACCTTATCTCTGTCCAGAATACCCATTTTGATCAGTATTCTACCAAGTGTTCTGCCCCTTAGCTGTTCTATTGGAGGCATCTTTTGCATGGTTCCCATTTTTCCCATCAGGTTAATCCTACTACTGATTTTGTCTAATTCCTATTTTATTATACGACACTAAAACCTTTTTGGCAAATAAATTATCAAATGGACAATTAGTTATTAGGACTGCGGCTATTGTATCCATTTCTGAGCTAATACCAATTATGATTAAAATGTGCGCCTTTGTCATTTCGACCGGAGGGCCACAGGGTGGCCCGAAGTGGAGAAATCTATTAAAAAAACAGATTTCTCGACTTCGCTTCGCTGCGCTCGAAATGACTCAAAAGGCGCATTTATTAAATTAAATTGGTATAATTACATCCGATAATACACGTATGAAAATAAGTCGCTTTCCTGATAATTCTCTTATAAAAATGGCAATATAATCCTTAAAAAACAAGCTGAAATGATATATTTTATCCCCCAAAAGCCAATATGGCGAAGCATAGATTTCGTAAATCAGAAAGGTTTAAGCAGGACAAGAAAAAAACCTAACTCTTTCCGGCACAGCAACAACAATTTTCTATTAATTTATTAAAACCAGCTCACCAAAACCCCTTAAATTTTGCTTTAGAAAACATTTGTAAATATCCCTGAAATATAGTTTTCACCTTCCAGATCCATTTTGCCAACGTTTCAGGATGGTGTTTACTGCCTTTAATTCTACAAACTTGATATTGATACTCCAACCGCCCTGGAGTTGTTTCTTCCCACCAGATTTGAAATGCAATACTACCTCATAATCCAGCGTTTTCCCTGATAAGCAAAGCTGGCATTTGTCCTTAATGCCTGATCGCCCCTGAGGGAGTAGCTTAATTCGAGGGTTTTTCTCAGGAAAACTTTGAGGGGCTCACCGCTCTCGTCTTTTAACACCGGATGGTCAACAGCAGCCGTTTCATTACTCAGTCCTGTTATAAATAGCTGCAAGCTCTTGGCCTGAGTATCAAAATCCGGCCAGATAACGGCGATATCTTTCGTATTATCTTCACCCTGAAGTATCTTAGTGCCAGGCTGGTTTAAAGGTTCAAGAAACGGGTATCTGCTCTTATGACGCTTTTTTATTTGATCAAAAAGCATTGGTGATACAAATTTGCCCGCCGGTATAACCTGAAAGCTATCCGTCATCAGGTCACACTTTGGGTAGAAATCAACATCATTACCTGTGTTGTTGGTCAGCGTAATAATCGTATACCAGAAATTTATCTGCTTGTTATCGGAACCTCGCGGCAAAGTTATTTGCTGGGGAGGAGTAAATTCCATATTCAGGGTCCATTGCCCCGGAGCGGGCACGATAGCCGGCTCAGGTGCCGCCAGGCACACACAGGCAATAATTGCCCAGATTCCCAAAATCCCATAAAAAAACCTTTTCATCGTATCGCCCTCAAACAGAACAATATGCTTTTTCTTAGCGAAATCAAAACAATCGCTTCGAGTTATATTTTACACTAAAACCGCTCCAAAGCCAAGAACATTTTACCCTTCATTTCCAATTATAAGCTAATTTATTGCACCGCAGGCAAATTCTCAGCCAACTCTACTGATTCGTGCCCGGTCAGTTCCCACCAGAGTCTCGGATAGCCCTGCCCCTCAAGTATCCACCAGATATCCTCGGTCCCGTTTGCCGTTTCGCCCACAAAGTCCCAGCCGGCATCTAAGAATGTGATGGCGGTTTGCATTTCGGTTGTGATCTTGCCAAGGGCGCTTATAGGATCAGGCTCAAGATTGCCTACTCCATCCAAAAATCCGGAACTCTGCGTGTCCCAGAAGCTTATAAATATTTCTCCCCAGCTATCATGAGCATAACCGACATTTGCTCCAAGAATTCCGCCTGTTTCTATTTCACCGCTAACCGTGCCGGCAGAATAACTGCCTGTGATTGTACCTGAACTTGCACCTGCTAAACCACCCACGTGTTCTTCTCCACTAACATTGGACTTACTGTAACAAGAAGTTATGATGTGCTGATTATACCCCACAAGCCCCCCCACGTTTGATCGACCGTTTACAGTATTCGATGACCAAGATGTTATGATTGGGCCATTGTTAATTCCGACCAAACCGCCGGCATTGAATGGGCTCTCGATACTGCTATCGGCTGAATAGCATGAAATGATTGCCCCTTTATTGCGGCCTACCAGAGCACCACAAATATTCTGGCCGGATATGGTCGCATTGACAATGCCAAGGTTCATGAGCAGGCCATACCCGGCATTTGACTGTTCGACAGCACCGAATATACCTACCGAGTACTCTTCCCTGGCGTGGTAGCTGAAATGTGAAATCGTGTGCCCGTTTCCGTTGAAAACGCCTGTAAATGGGATTGGGCGCGTGCCGATAGGCATCAATAGATTTAGATTCACAGAGCTAAGATCAATATCATTCGTCAGAACATAATGCTTGTCAAAATCCTGTTGAAAATATGCCAGATTAGCGAAGTCCTGCGCTGTGCGTATCTCGTAAGGAGTGTTCGGATCACCGGTGCCGCTGCTATAACGAGGCTCCGGATCGATTATGGGTCGGCCAGGTGTCTGCTCCCAGATCAATCGTGGATAGTCCTGGCCATCTTCGATGGTCCATACACCCGGGTAGCCCCAGCCGCGAAAGGTCTTTGCCCTCATCATTTCACTGGTCGGACGACCCATTCCTGTGCTGCTTGAGGGTATGCCGCTTGCCTCGACATCCCAGTAACAATTGTACGCCCTGTCGCTGCTGCCTCCAATCAGACCCCCGACATGATTAGGGCCAACCACGGGACCGACCGAATAGCAGTAGGCGACCTGGACTCCAAAACTTGCTCCAGCCAATCCCCCGATGTAGTCGCTTATGCCTGCAATTACACAGGTTGAATAGCTCGATTCGATACTACCGTAGTTATCGCCTACCAAACCACCTACCCTATCGGTGCCACTTATTCCACCTTCCGCACGGCTCGCGCGTAAGATCCCCAGATGGTTTTGACGTCCCACCAATCCTCCAACCGAATCCCCTCCAGTGACTTCGCCGTCGAAACTGCATGATACCACCTCAGCAAAATTGCGTCCCACAAGACCTCCGACCGCCCAACTGCCATCGACAACACCTGTGAAGTAAGTTCCTTCGATTGTGCCCTGATTGCCCCCTGCCAGTCCACCCACATGCGAAGCTCCGCTGCAGACTCCTTGAACGCTGCATGAGGCAATAGTGCCCTGGTTGTTTCCCGCCAGTATTCCCACGAACTGGCAGCCAGAAACCGTAGCGTTAACAATGTTCAGGTTTGCAACACGGCCGTTCGGTTTATTGGCCTCGGTGACATTCGATCCCATGCATCCGAAGACGCCTACATAGCTTTGGGTGTCAAATATGTAACGAAAATTGTAGATCGTGTGGTTGTTACCATCGAAAACTCCACAGAATGGAAACGCATCGTTCGCAATAGGCAAAATCAGATTTGGATCGACAACAGACAGGTCAATATCCTGCATCAGGATGAAGTGCTTGTCGAAATCGGCGCTGCGGTAAGCAATTTCAACGAACTGTTCAGCAGTATATATCCGGTAAGGATTATCCGGTTTTCCAGCACCACTGCCATAAGCATATTGTGAATCTACAATCGCATCGCCTTCTCTGTTCTCCCAGGCCAGGCGAGGATAGTCATTCCCGTCATCGATAGTCCAGTGCTCCTGTGAGCCCCAACCCCTGAACGTTGATACATCCTGCATCTGCATAGTTGTTTTTGCTTGGCCGGCAGTACTGGTCGTTATCCCGCTGCTGTTCGCATCCCAGTAACTCAGGAAGCACGATCCCATATTGACCCCTATGAGTCCTCCAATTCTATCGTCACCTGTAACTTCTCCAGTATAATAGCTGGTGATAACTGTACCTTCATTTAATCCGGCAAGGCCGCCTGCAATTATAGTTGCTTCTACATGACCCGCGGCATAACACGATTCCACAACACCTATGCCGTACCATTCTCCATTTGAGCCAACCAATCCCCCGATCCTGTATTGGCCAACAACATCGACAACACTGAAACAGGCCCGGGCCAGTCCTTTTCCATTATAGCCATTTCCGCCTATCAATCCTCCGATGCACTCCAATCCCGATATATTTCCGCTGGTCGAACAAGCCGATACTACTCCTCGATTCACACCTGCCAGTCCCCCGACATAACAACTTCCAGCGATGTTGGCATCTACTATCCGGAGGTTCTTTACAGTCCCTTGAAGCTCGTTATATCGATCGGGATAGTCGTATACACTGTATAATTCCCCGATAACGCCAAACACACCCACATGAACTTCCAGCGTCAGTTCTGGGACGACCGGCTTCGGCGTAGGCGGTGGATGGGGATAACGACCAAGTGGTTCATTTATATCTTCAGAATTTTGTTCTTCCGTGTCAGGTATGATTCCATATACGAAATTGCGAATGATATGGTGATTCCCATCGAAGAGACCCACAAAAGGATTACCCTGCGTCCCGATAGGTTTCACCAGGTTGAGGTCGACATCATTCATATCGATGTCGGACATTAAAGCAAAGTGCTTGTCAAAATCATTTAGGTACCATGCGATATTACTGAACTGCCCTGCGATCCATATCTCGTACGGATCGTCAGGTTCTCCGGTCCCGCCGCCATAGCGATTCGTTTCATCAACGATAGGCGCACCAGCCGTTCCCTCCCATGCCAAATGCGGATAGTCCTTGCCTGCATTAAGAATCCATGCTCCATCATGTCCCCAGCCCCGAAACGTTTCCGGTTCCATCATTTCCTGCGTCGTTTTTGGTTGTCCAGAAGCACTACTACCTTTGCCCGAGGTCTCCCAGTCCCAGTAGCTGGAAAAGGCCGTCGTTTGAGTCAAACCCGTTAGACCTCCGCTTCGTGAAAACCTTGAAAGACTTGCTGTTACTTTTACAGCGGCATAGCTCGTGGTTATCGTACCATAGTCGTAGCCAATTAGCCCTCCAACGAAATCGGAGCCGCTGACTGCAGCCCACGAATAACAGGAAATGACTGAACCGTGATTACTCCCGAGCAGCCCCCCTACATCATCATCTCCTGTAACCTGACCGGTCGTGTAGCATTGAACGATCCTTCCATCGTTCTTGCCCAATAGCCCTCCGGCTCGAAAGTAACCATTGACCTCTACATCAGCGTGCGAGTACCTGATGGTACCTGTGTTTTCCCCACAGATTCCGCCGGTAATATTAGAGCCTTTGAGTACACCTGTGACATGGCAGTTTTCGATCAAACCCTCGTTCATACCGACAATTGCACCCACCCGAAGAGAACCTTTGATTGTGGCATTCTCAACGTGCAGATTCAGTACGCTCCCTTCTTTACCAACATAACCAAACAGTCCTAAGTGCTCCCCATTTGGATCTTCGATCACTAAATTGGACAGGAAGTGCCCTTGCCCGTCGAAGACACCAATAAACGCAGGACTCCCATGGCTGAATTTGTCCGTATCGATATCCGGTGCAATTACTGCCTGGGTAAACACCTGTCCATTCGGCAGGTTTGGATCGAGGTCGATGTCATCGATAAGAGCGAAATGTTTGTCCAGCAAATCCGGGTCTGAACCAATGGAAGTCAAGTGCGCAGCCGTGGCTATCTGGTAGGGATTGTTGGGCTCGCCGGTACCTCCGGCGTATTTTTTTATTGCTACGGCGTCTAATTCGTACAAGAACATGTCGGCACTGTTGGGCGGCGGGGTGGTTTTGCCGGTCAGGTGGGCCGAATCGTTGCTGAAGCTTAGCTTCAAGCGAACGTCGCTTCCCGTGCCGTCGGCGGTTTTGCCCTCGAAGTCAATAGTCGTATCATTGATTATGGTGCCGGCAAGTGCGGTCATGTTGAATATTTCGCCGAGGCTCTGTGAATACAAAAAGCCGGTCGGCTCGGTAAGATTCGCATCGACCTTATCGAACGAGGCGATACCGGCATCGAAATCGACAGTCAACCGGAATTTTCCTTCGATGCCGTAGGTTTCGTAGACGCCGGCGAAACCGCCGGTCTGAACCACGGTGCTTTGGCCGGGGACGAACACGTAGATGTTTGTGATGGCATTTGCCGGCAGGCCAAAAAAACAAATGACGAGCAAGATTAACAGCCGGATAGCAAAAATGCCGCTTTGTTTTTGATGCCCGGACAGGCCAAAAGTTATTCTTGGGGCAAACATCCTCTATTATCCCTCGAAAAAGGCCATGATTTTCTCCTTTAGTCATTGTAATTCTAACACTTATAGTCACTAAAGTCAATAATTTTGTGATCAGCTCCGGAGCCAAATGATCGGGTACTGAGAGACTAAAGTTTTGAATATGCGCAAAATTGTTGCCGGACAATAGAAAATCAGTTATTTTATGCCGTGGGCGGGTGAAATTGACTATCGGCTTTAGTATGAGTATGAGTATGAGTATCTCAACGGCGGACGAACAGAAAGAATTAGTGCAGCAAATTGAGCGTTTGCTTGAGTCAGGCGACATGCGGGCCCTTGGTGAACTGCTTAATGACCAGCGAACCAGTGACATAGCCGAGATCGTCGAGCTCGTGGGTAACGAGGAAAGACGTGCTATCTTCGATGTCATGGACAAATCGTTGTCCGCCGAGGTACTGGAAAAGGTAAGTGAGGCAACCAGGGCCGAATTGTTCGAGCTTCTTGAAGATGAGGAACTGACCAGCCTTGTTTCCGAGCTTGACCCGGACGATGCCGCCGACATCCTTTCCGAGCTGTCCGAAGAAGAAAGAGCCGAGCTGCTCGAAAGCATATCGCCTACCGAATCGGCTGAGATCAAGGAGCTGATGAGCTACTCCGAAGATTCGGCCGGCGGTATTATGGACCCTGTTATAATCAGCGTTTCCGAGAATGCGACCGTCGCCGAGGCCGTCAGTAAAATCCGCGCCGCGGAGATTGACGAGGATTTCTACTCCGTTTACGTTGTGAACAAGGTCGGCCGTTTTCTCGGCGATGTTCGTTTGAGGTTTCTGCTGACCCGCCCCGAAAGCGCAAAGATCGGCGACCTAATCGATCCCGATACGATTTATGTCAACGTCGACACCGACCAGGAAGAAGTCAGAAACATATTCAGCAAGAACAACCTTATTGTCGTGCCCGTTCTGGATAAGGACAACAGGCTCGTCGGTCGAATCACTGCAGACCGTGTCATCGAAGTCGCCGAGGAGGAAGCCGCCGAAGACTTATACACAATGGCGGGCACGGATCCTGATGAGCTGGACAATGTATCGGTTTTCCACGCGGCCCGCGTGAGAATGACCTGGCTTCTGCCCTGCCTTATAGGCACGGGCGTAACCGCTCTTGTTCTGATGTTTTTCCACGACAGATTCGACATCGGTAATCTGTCTCTTATTTACACTGCCGCGTTTGCTTTTGTGCCGATGATAGCCGCCATAAGCGGCAATGCCGGCCTGCAGACTTCCGCGATTGTAGTTTCGGGACTGGCGACCGGCCACCTTGTGGCATTGAGATTGAGCCAGGTTTTTGCACGTGAAGTGCGAATTGCGCTTCTGGTCGCGCTGAGCTGCGGCCTGTTCGGGGGTATTGCCTGCGCGATACTTCTCCATACCAAAGGACTGGAAAGCGGCATCGAAGCGATGAGGCTCGTCTTTGCATTCGGCACTGCCATGTTCTCGGCAATTATGGTCGCCACGACTCTCGGTTTGTTTCTGCCGTTTTTGTTCCGCCGAATAGGCATAGACCCGGCGATCAGCTCAGGCCCGCTGGTCACAACCGCAAACGACTCGATAAGCGTGGCAATCTATATGTCCCTGACTCTGATGCTGGCTTCATGAACGCAGGGGGAAATACTATCATAAGATTTGACTTGTCCCGTGATTTAACGAGAGAGTGACCTGTTCTATTCATACCCCTGTCAGTGCGATCGTCTCGTGCCGATCCCTCGCCTCGGATCCATTCTCAACCTTGGCCTGCTTTCATGCGAGATCTCCCGGATTCTCGTTCTTTTTGTTGCCCGTTTTTGCGGCTCAGACCCGCCGGGAACCTTCTGTCCCAACAGTTGCAAGGCGATTCTGCTAACCTGCCTGGTGGAACTGTCACGATGTTTGAGTCCATAGTTGAGCACTTCAAGAGCCAGCTTCTTCATTCTGCCATGCATTTTTCTCAGCCCGTAAGCGGCTGCGTTTTTAGTGGTTATATGGTCGTTGCCGGTCAAAGCTTCTTTTAAAATTTCCAGACCGTCTTCCTGCATCCATGATAAGTTGAAAGCGGCTCTGCGTCTGTTCGATGCATCAGACGAACGTAACTGCTCTTTCAGCTTCGCAAGAAGCTTTATTGCCGCTTCATCCTTTTCTCGACCCGTCAATATCCGTTTTTCTGACTCCATAAATACACCCTTTTTTATATCGGCAAGCAGGTGCGAATCGCTAAAGTCGTTTTGTTATTGGCCCCGTTTTG
>Ga0154684_1036_pt5 | contig 11771 bp, 11 predicted proteins | sample Rifle2008BG13ft_FD_116113 | JGI IMG/M metagenome (GOLD analysis project Ga0154684, IMG submission 116113) | Planctomycetes bacterium RBG_13_50_24 | reverse complement strand
CGCGTGGTTGCCCTCATTCATTATCGGCGATCGGGCGGCCACATGGGGCCGCCCCTACGATGGGATGAGGAGCGACAATGCCTAATGACGAAAAAACAAGTGGTTTGTATGTGACACGTGTTTGTGTTGTAGCCGCCCTGGGCGGGCTTTTATTTGGTTATGATACGGGCGTGATCGCAGGGGCAATCGGTTTTCTGGAGGCTCATTTCAACCTTGATCCGAGCTTTCAGAAAGGTTGGGTGGCGGCCAGCGCGTTGATCGGCTGCACGATCGGTGTTTCGGTCGCGGGACTGATGAGCGACTGGCTGGGCAGAAAAAGAACGCTCATCGTCGCGGCGGTTCTGTTCTTTGTCTCTGCGGTCGGAACGGCGCTGCCGAATAACGTCACGATGTTCGTGATTTTCAGAATCATCGGCGGCGTAGGAGTCGGCGCCGCGTCGATCACCTCGCCGATGTATATCGCGGAGATTTCGCCCGCCCGAATCCGGGGACGTATGGTCTCGGTCAATCAATTTGCAATCGTGACGGGCTTTCTCGTTGTGTATCTTGTTAATTATTTTATTGCTCTTCAGGGCACGGAAGCCTGGAATATTGCGAACGGGTGGAGATGGATGTTCGGTTCTGAGGCGCTGCCGGCACTGCTGCTGCTGGTACTGCTTTTCCTCGTACCCGAAAGTCCCCGCTGGCTGACGAAGTACGGAATGCACGGAAAGGCCATGGCTGTGCTTACGCGAGTGGGCGGCCAGGCTCATGCTCAGCGGGAGTTTGAGTCTATCAAGAATACTATCGCCCATGAGAGCGGCTCGCTCGGACAATTGTTCAGACCGGGGATGCGAATCGTGCTGGTGATTGGAATTGTGCTGGCTGTTCTGCAGCAGGTAACGGGCATCAACGTTTTTCTGTATTTCGGCGCCGAGATTTTCAAGAAGATGGGCTCGGGCACACACGCGGCCCTGCTCAAAGAGGTAATCGTCGGGGCGGTGAATCTGACTTTTACGATAATTGCCATCTGGACGGTCGATCGTCTCGGGCGAAAACCCCTGATGCTGATCGGCTCTGCGGGGATGGGAATCTGCCTGGCGGCGATGGGCTTTGCCGGCTACCTGCAGCAGACGTCGGGCATGTGGCTGTTGATTTTTATTCTCGGTTATATCGCCTGTTTCGCGCTGTCGGTCGGACCGGTGACGTGGGTGATTCTGTCGGAGATATTCCCGACTCGGATTCGCGGGCGTGCAATGGGAGTGGCCACTGTGTTTCTGTGGCTGGCGAACTACATCGTGACGCAGACTTTCACGATGATGGATGAGAATCTATGGTTGATAGAGAAGTTTCATCGCGGCTTTCCGTTTTGGATTTACGGCGTTTTCTGTGTTTGCCTGCTGGTTTTCGTCTGGCGTTTTGTGCCGGAGACAAAGGGTAAGACACTCGAAGAAATAGAGAAATACTGGTATAAGGAAATTTAAAGGTTAAAAATCAAAGTGTAATGCCTCGTCTTCGCTCGGCATGAAGGCTTTCTTCACCCTGAGCGTAGTCGAAGGGTGAGATTCAGTTATCTTAATATTTAATATTTTATTTGCTTATGGATTTTCCGAGACATTTGACAATTTCGAGCCATACGATCTCGATAGTGCCCCGTTACGCCGAGACGGATAAGGGCGGTGTGGTTCATCACAGCGTTTATCCGGTATGGTTAGAGATGGGTCGAACGGAGCTTTTGCGAGCCAACGGTGTGGCGTATAAAGACTTAGAGGCGGCCGGCGTGTTCTTTGTCGTAGCCCGGTTAAATATCAAGTTTCGCCGGCCGGCACAATATGATGAAAAGCTCCTCCTGGAGACTGTGTGCTCGGCGGTTTCGGCCGCAAAAGTCGAGCATGTCTATAAGCTGACTCGCTCCGGCGATGGTTTAATCCTGGCCGAGGGCAGCAGCGTTCTGGCCTGTGTAAATGAGGAGGGCAAGGTTCGGCGTGTGCCTGAATTTATGTATCCGGAACATGAATAACGTGGTTTAAATTTCGGATTTCGGTTTTCAAATTGACAAACGGCCTTCCATGAACGACAATCGTTTTATGACTTCCGAGAAAAAAGAATACTGTGGTCTGTTTGGCATATACGGCGATGCCGAGGCGGTGCAGAAAACGTATTTCGGTCTGCACAGCCTTCAGCACCGTGGCCAGGAATCGGCCGGTATAGCATCGAGTGACGGCAAGAACCTCCACTGCTACGCTGGTATGGGCATGGTCAGGCGAGTATTCCGCAATGGCCGGGACGTTTTTGCGAAATTGCCCGGGCGGACCGCAATAGGTCACGTTCGTTACAGCACAACCGGTGCCAGCAGGGCGGTAAACTGCCAGCCGCTTATGGCCGAGTATTCCCAGGGTCAGGTAGCGGTCGCACATAACGGCAACCTGATTAACGCCGCGAGACTGCGGGACGAATACGAAGCTTACGGCAGCATTTTCAAATCCACCGCCGACACCGAAGTCATTACGCACCTGCTGGCCAAGCCGACGCACGTGAGGCACCCCGATCCTCTTGCGCACGTGCTTAACCATCTGCAGGGAGCATACAGCCTGCTGTTTCTTTTTGCCGACCGCATCGAGGCGGTACGTGATCCGTTCGGGATAAGGCCTTTGTGCATAGGGCAGATTCCGGCCCAAAGTAAGGGGCGGGATGTGTATGTCGCTGCAAGCGAAACTTGTGCACTTGATGCTGTCGGGGCAAAATTCGTTCGTGAAGTCGAGCCGGGCGAGATAGTCCGGCTGGATGAAAACGGCATTTCCGGCAGATTCTTCGTCACGCCGGGCACCGTAACACCGGCCCACTGTATCTTCGAGCATATCTATTTCGCCAAGCAGAACAGCACGTTTTTCGGCGAGAACGTGCACGAGTTCAGAAAAAAGGTCGGCAGGCAGCTTGCGTCCGAGCACCCGGTCGAGGCCGACGTGGTTATTCCCGTGCCGGACTCCGGGACCTCGGCGGCGATAGGATACGCCGAACAGAGCGGGATTCCGTTCGATATGGGTCTGGTCAGAAGTCACTACGTGGGGCGGACTTTTATCTCGCCGGATCAGAAGCTCAGAGAACTCGAGGTCAAACTCAAGCTCGCGGTAGTCAACGAGGTTGTCGCCGGCAAACGCATCGTCGTGGTGGACGATTCGATAGTTCGCGGTACGACGACGCGAGGCAAGATCAGGGCGTTGCGGCTGGCCGGGGCTAAAGAAATCCATATGCGGATTAGCTGTCCGCCGATCAGGTTCCCGTGTTTCTACGGCATCGATTTCCCGACCAGAGAAGAGCTGCTTGCTAACAATCGCGATTTGGAGCAGATAAGGGAATTCCTCGAAGTTGACAGCGTCGGCTATGTTTCGCTGGAGGGGATGCTTTCCTGTGCTGTGCTGCCGCCGGACCACTACTGTACCGCATGCTGGGCCGGCAAATATCGAATACCGGTTGACGTGGCAGTCAACAAGTTCACGATGGAACGGTATCAGATGAATATGTTCGACGAAATAGATGGAGACTAAATTTCTCTTTCGAGAGTAAATCGAAAATTGAATGGTTTACCGCAGATGAGCAAATATATCAGTTACGCAGAGTCCGGGGTGAATATTGATGCCAACGACGAGATGGTTGAGCAGATCAAATCAGCCGTTGCGAGCACGTTCGGCCCGCGGGTAATCGAATCGCATAATGCCTTCGCGGGAATGTTCCGGCTGGACTACGATGAGAGACTCTTCAAGAAAAATTACAAGAACCCGGTACTGGTGGCCTGCACCGATGGTGTGGGCAGCAAGGTCCAGTTAGCAGGCCAGATAAAGAAATTCGACAGCGTCGGGATCGACCTGGTGGCTATGAGCGTCAACGACATGCTCGTACAGGGGGCCGAGCCGTTATTCTTTCTGGACTATCTTGGGGTTCACAAGCTTCAGCCGGAGATTATCGCCGAGATGGTCAAAGGCGTTGCCGCCGGCTGCCGGCAGGCGGATTGCGCACTGATCGGCGGAGAAACCGCCGAGATGCCCGATACTTATGCCCCTGATGATTTCGATATGGCCGGCTTCGCGGTCGGGGTGGTTGAGCGAAAAAAAATCATAACGGGCAAAACCATCAGAAGCGGCGATGTGATTCTCGGCCTTGCCTCCAGCGGGCTGCACAGCAACGGCTATGCGCTCGCCCGCAATATCTGTTTCAAGCAGGCAAAACTCAAGATGACCGATATGCCGGATGAACTCGGCGGCGCTGTGCTGGGCGATGTTTTACTGGAACCGACGCGTATCTATGTTCGGCCGGTTATCAAATTGCTCTCGCAGTACAAAATCAAACAAATCGTCCACGGGATGGCGCACATTACCGGCGGCGGCCTGCCCGGCAATATTCCGCGAGTGCTGCCTAAGGACTGCAACGCGGTCATAAAAAAATCGAGCTGGCCGAAGCATAAGATTTTTACGTTTCTGCAAAACACCGGCCCCGTCGAAGAAGAAGAAATGTACAGGGTCTTTAATATGGGGATAGGGTATGTGCTGATCGTGGCTGAGGATTTCGCCAGTGCAATCGCCCGGAAGCTCAGGCGATTCGGCGAGCAGGTTTACAGGATAGGCAGAATAACTACGGGAGCCGGCAGAGTAGTTCTGAAATGAATACGAAGTATACGAGGTTTGCCTTAGCCGCGGTGGTATATGCGGCGTTTGCCGTTTATCTTTATCGGCCGTATTTCAAAGGTTTCGGTTCACTGCGTTTGCAAGACCTGTTCGTCGCAAATATCTGTTTGGCATCACTGGGTGCTTATGTGCTCAGTCGGCGCTGGGTTGCCGGGTTCGCCGAGTCGTTTTTCGCCGGAGCCGTTTACGGCTTTGGTCCGTTTGCGATTGGATTGGCAAAATTTCACCCTACGGCGGTTTTTTTATTCGCTGCTATACCGTGGCTGTTCTGCCCGGCGGTCTTTGGGGTGGCGAGGCCATCTTGGCCTTGTGTTCGATTCGAGGGCGGGACGCCCCCGCCACAAGGCAAATTCAAATCGCTGCGAATCCCGTTGTCGCTTTTGCCGTTTTTGGCAATCGTGCTGTTCTTCCAACTGGCCGCCCGCTTCGGCTTGTACCCGATTCCTATCAACCTCAAACTCCATGGCGCCGACCTGGCCGGTTTGTTGGCTCCGCTGGTGGCAGCCGAACGCCATAAAATGTTAGTTGGCTTTTATCATGTTCCGATAGCCGCGCTGGTTATGGGATTATGCATGTTCGCCGCACCGTTCAAAGGTCTGGGCAAGGGCGATATTTTGCAAAGGGGAAAATTTCTTAAGAGCCTTGCGGCTCGGCGATTCGGCACAGTGGCGATTTTTGCCGTCGCAACGATTTTGGCCTTTTGTGATTCGGTGCTTCAGATCAGCCCTGTTATCTTTGCGACAATTAGCACATTGTGCTGCTCGGTCCTTATCGGAGTGGGGATGCAGGGACTAATCAGTGCCGGCCCGGCCGATAGAAGGTGGGTTCTGTTAAATGCTATCCTGTTGGGCATTCTTGCTATCATAACACTGCTTTTCGCAACAAAGTATTTCCAGACCGCAGCAGGACTCGGAGCGGGATACGCCCGACTGCTGACCGAGACGTCGAAGATGTACATCCTCGGAGCTCTCGCCATTGCGATGCTTTTCGTTATCGCGCGTGCGAAATTGCGGATTCACCCGGTTCGGCAGATCCTGCTCTATGCAGCAACGGCCCTCGATATTTTTCTCGGCGCAAGATTTATCGTCGATACGATCCTATGAATTGCTGATTTACGATTTCCGATTTACGATTTGAAAATCGGCATTCGACAATCGACAATCGGAAATCTTTTTAGAAGGTTTCGCGCTCGACTTGTCCGAGGAAGAAACGCCCGTCATTCCGCATAAAATCAAGAATAGCGTCGAACTGGCGTTCTATGAACTGAGTCTCGTTGCTGACGATTGCGATGCCGATAACCGCGATGCTCTTGCTGTCCTGGTGATCGACTTCCGAGATCGAGATATTGAACCTGCTCTTGAGCCGCCCGATGACACTCTTGACGATACTTCTCTTTCCCTTGAGCGAAGTCACGCCCTGCAAAGATAAATGTGCTGTCATAACGCCGATAATCATTCCTACACATTAGCTGCTAAACACTGTCCCGTCAAGATTGCTCTGCGAGCACCGGATAAATCGTCACCTTGTTCTGATATATTTCCGGCGGCAGCATATACGGTTCCGGATTGGTTAATCTTTCCTCAATTTCCTTTGCTTGTTTTTCATCGCTTTCAAGGTTGGCTTTCAATTTATACACTTCCCCGCTCAAGTTTTTCCATTCTATAAATGTATCAATAAAAGCTTTATCCCGTCCGCGAATCTTAATAGCAGCTTGTTTTCGGGCTTCTGCACTTTTCAGCTCAATTGTTTGTTCGACAAACATTTGTTCCAGCTTCACGAGCATTCCTTCGGGTAATTGCTGGTGACGCATAATAGCCTGCATGTCTTGAGGAGGTTTGCGATATCCATTTATTATCGACATCTTTTCCCGTATGCCTGCAAGCTCGATGTCAATGACGTCCAGCATCTTATCCATCTCAAGCATCGTTTCCTTGGCTGTTTCATATGCCTCATCGTCAGAGAGCGGGAAGTAGCGAGTTTTCTTTATTTCTATGAATTTTGGCTCCATCTCTTCTGCTTGTTTCTGTTTCTCGGGCAGGGTCTTTTTGATTTCTATTATCTCTTGCTTTCTATCTTTTATATATTGTTCATACTCCTGTCTTCTTGCATTAACGTCGTTCGCCTGAATCTCGAAATAAGCTTGAACCATCTTTTTTGCGTCCTCCTGGCTTACTGCATAAAGAAAGACCGTATCGTGGTTCTTAATTTCTTCGATACCCCACCAGGTAATGGCGTCTGAAACCGTCAGGAACTTTTGCTGCTGCTCAGATAAGGATTGTGCTGCAGTGGTCTTTAGGATTTTTAATATTCCCGGGAGATCAGACGGCATATCTACGTGCGGTCGTCTTATATGGAATATTGCTACATGAGTGGGTTTAACAGGCCCTTGTCCGGGTATATCTGGACGGGCGCCTATCCAGATCTGCGACCTCTGGGTATCGATTTCGAATTGCAGTTCCGTTTCGTACTTGCCGGACCTGGCAACCAGTAAAGGTGTTAAAATGCAGACTGAAATTAAGGCCGGTACGAATTGGTATTTTATTGAGCGGTTCATTTTAAATCTCCTTTCTATGAGTTATTTAATTCGCAATTTTGCTTTGGCTGCTGCAGCCGTTTCCGGATATGTCTCAACAATATGCTGGTATTGCTGTTTTACGATAGTTTCGGCCTCAGGATTATCACTGAGCAGTTCCGCTGCGGCTAATAATCGAGCAGCGCTTCCCGATTCGGTTATCTTACGTTCGATTTCTGCAAATGTCAGTTCGTTCAATTTTGGCCTTGTAAGGGTATGCCATACAACGGAGACTGTTGTCACCAATAAAATACTCGCTGCGATTGCAGCATATCGTAGCCAGCGGATTTTTCTGATTTTGGTGGTTGGAATACGAATATTCTCTGTTTCCGCCAGACTGTCAGCCCAGATGATGCCGGCAAGCTCAAGCGATTTTTGCAGCCCGGCGAGCAATCTCCGGCAATGCTCACACCTGGCCAAATGCTCGGCCACCTTGCTCGAATCGCTCGGTGATAGCTGCTCATCGGCGTAGTCAACGAGCATCTGCTCAATATTTTCGCAGTACTTTTCCATTATTAATCAACACCTCGTTCTAATAATTGCTTAGCGAGAATAATCCTCGCCTCCCGCAGACGGATTCGTACTGCCGATGGGCTCAGAGCCAGTATTTCGCCCGCCTCCTTAGAATTCAGGTTGCAGAAATACCGCAATACCATCGGCGCCAGCAAAGAATCATCCAGTTTTTGCAAACTCTCTCGCACAATCTCAAGCTCCTCGGCGACAATTACATTTTCAATCGCAGGCTTTGAGGCTGTTTTGGTTTCAAGCCTTCGTTTCAGTATTTCTCCGGCATTTCTTCGGAAAGTACGCCGGCTCCGGTGTTCCATCAGGCATCTGTTAACGGTGACTCTTATCAGCCACTTTATATTGTCCTCTCGGCTCGAAAGGGCGGTTAGCGAATCAGCCTTACTTTGCTTCAAAGCACGGATGGACACGTCCTGCAGGACATCTTCGCCGTCCGAAGCGTTCAATCCCATGCTGGCGATAATCCGCTTGAGACGCCACTGCTCGGTAGAAAAAACTTCCATCAAGCTTGATTCTGGTAACAACTTGCCGGTTGTATGATTTAGCTCTATTGTTAAATCCGCAATTATCTGGTCCACTTTTCTTCTGTCCGATCCGTCTTGGCGTTCGCCCGTCTATCAGTATAATGCGCGAAGGCACCGAAGTGTTGGTGGAAAAATGAAATTTTTCGGTTCATCCGGTCAAATATGCAATATCAATTATAATTAAAATTTACGCCTTTGTCATTTCGACCGGAGGGCCACGAAGTAGCCCGAAGTGGAGAAATCTGCTGAATAACAGGTTTCTCGACTCCGCTTCGCTGCGCTCGAAATGACACACAAGCGCATTTGTTTAGTAAAATTGGTATAAGATGTTTTAGGAATTGCCCGACAGATTAGCCTGGCAAAACTGGTGTTTTGAGGTTGTTTGGAAAGACAATTAGTTCTATAGAGGCCCATATTCGAATCCCGGCGAGCGGCTAAGGGCATATTTGTGCCTCCGGAGCCCCGACTTAGTCGCTTGTCGCACGAGTCATGAGCTAAGCAGCTCTTCGGTGTCTGAGCCGGTCGAGAGCCACTGCTATTACGATAATCGACCCGGTGATAATCTCCTGGACCCAGTTCGGGTAGCCCCTCTGGGTGCAGCCTGAGGCGATGACGGTCATAATCAGTGCCCCGACAAGGGTCCCGAGTATGGAGCCTTCGCCGCCGGAGAGGCTGCCGCCGCCGATAACTACGGCGGCGATTACGTTTAGCTCTAAGCCGACGGCCACGGTCGGATCGCCGACGGTCAGCCTGGAGAACTGCATCAGCCCGGCCAGGCCGCCAAAGGCCCCGCACAGAGTATAGACGAGCACCTTGACTCGCTCGACGGCTACGCCGCACAGACGGGCCGTCTGCTCGTTCGAGCCGATCGCGAATGTATGCCGGCCAAGGCGTGTATATCTCAGCAGGGCGGCCATCCCTATCGCCAGGAAGATCATCATCCATACGCCGGGCGGCAGGAGCATCCAGCTTCGCTCGGCCGGTACCGAAGCCAGCAGCTCATCGAGCCATTTAAGCTGTGCCGGATCCACGTCGATTTTCTGCTCACGGCCGATACCCTTGGCTGCTCCGCGAACGACCAGCATCATTCCCAATGTGACGATAAACGGCACAACTCGCAGCCGGGTAATCAAAACGCCGCTGAGAAGCCCGAACAATGCCGCCGCGGCCACACCCCCGAGGGCCGCCGTCAGGGGACCGGCTCCGGCGCTCTGCAGAAGCCAGGCGATTACGACCGTGCTCAAGGCGACGATCGAGCCTACGGACAGATCGATCCCCCCGGAGATAATCACCAGCGTCATTCCGAGAGCCGCTATGCCGACGATTGCCGTCTGCCGGGCGATCATTTCCATGTTCCGTGCAGTAGCGAAGCTGGAAGGCGCAATCAGTACGAATAACTCGAACACCACGAACAAAGCTATGACGGGGCTGAGCGTATTGAGCCAGCGGCGCCAGTTGAATCCGAAATTTTGTTTTGGTGTTGTCCGCTTATCGCTCATACGCCGGCCTCCTGACCAGTTGCCTCTAACATGAGATCATGCTCGTTTACTTCGTCGATGCGGTGTGTCGGTCCGAGCCTTCCGCGGCACATAACCGCCACGCGGTCGCATACACCCATCAATTCGGGCAGATAGCTGCTGACCATCAGCACCGCTTTGGGCTGTCGGTGTGGCGAGGGCATCTTGCCCTTGTTCCTTTCCGCCGGCAAGATGCCGGCGGGACGCAAGGCCGGGACGGCCTCGCCACCGGTCGCCAGTGCGTTGATGAGTTTGTAAACCAGAGCCTTGGCCGCCACGTCGATTCCTCGCGTGGGCTCATCCAGCAGCAGAACATCCACGTCATGCTGGAGCAATCGGGCCATCGCCACTTTCTGCTGGTTGCCGCCCGACAGGGACGAGACGGATTGTCGCGGTCCCCGGCAGCGGATATCCAGCCGCTCAAGCCATCGCCGGGTCGCTTTGTCCTGCCGGCCTGGTAAGACCAGGCCCAGCGGGCCGAAGCCTTTCAATTTGGAGAGTGTGACATTGTCGGCAACGCTCAAAGACAGTGCCAGGCCCTCTTCCTTGCGGTCTTCACTTAGAAGACCGGCTCCCTGCATCCAGCGTTTCACCGGTGAGGCCGGGCCCGTGTAAACGCCCAGTTTAATCCGGCCCTTCCTGACCGGCTCCAATCCGAACAGGCTTCGCAGCAGCTCGGTTCGTCCTGCGCCCACCAGCCCGGCGATGCCCAAAACTTCGCCGCGGCGTAACGTCAGGCTCGCGGATTTCGGTTTGTCCGCCCCGGCGAGATCTTCGATCTCCAACACAACTTCGCCCGCATGGCGTTCAGAGCGGGGATAAAGCTCCTCGACCTGCCTGCCGACCATCAGCGAGACAATCTCATCTGGTGAAATCGCCGCCACGTTGTTTCTGCCGACTACTCTGCCATCCCGCAGGACTGTCACCCTGTCGGCGATGCGTTTGACCTCTTCGATAAAATGCGAGATATAAACGATAGCTTTGCCCTGTTTTTTCAGCCGGCCTATGATTTCGAATAATCGCTCGACGTCCTGCTGCGTCAGGCTGCTGGTCGGCTCGTCCAGCACCAGCACCCGGCAGCCGATCGCCAGGGCGCGTGCAATTTCCACCAACTGCTGCGAACCTACGGACAATCTGCTGACGCGTGCGTCCGGCGTCAATTCCGGATTGTCGAATTCCTTAATCGCTTCGATGGCACGCTGCCGGACCTGTTTCCAGAGTATCACGCCCAGCTTCGACGGCTCCATGCCCAGCATGATATTTTCCTGAACGCTCATGTGGGGCGTCAGCGAAAGCTCCTGATAGATCATGGCCACGCCGGCCCGCCGGGCTTCGAGGGGATTGTTTGGCCGATAAGGCTCGCCGTCCAGCCGCATCTGGCCCGCATCGGGCTTGATGGCTCCCGAGCAGGCCTTCATCAGCGTGCTTTTGCCTGCCCCATTCTCACCCACCAGCGCGAGCACCTCGCCTGCGGCGACCTCGATGCTCACGTCTTCCAGCGCAATTGTTGCTCCGAATCGCTTGGAAACTCCCTGCATCTGGAGCCGAATCGCCGGTTGCTGTGAGTCTATTCGTTCAGCCATTTTTTGAAATCCGGCTCCAACAGATTCTTCATCTTCGGCTCGTCCATGTTTTCCGGAGTGGCTACCGCCGAACCGGTGTCTATTCGTTTCTCGACTTTCTGGCCTTTCAGATGCGCCACGAGGGTCTTGACTCCCAGGTAGCCCATATTAATCGGGTCCTGGAGCACCAGCCCCTGAATTTTACCGTTCCGCAAACCCTGGACAAGCCTGTCGGAGCTGTCAAAGCCGACGTATATGACTTTGCCGGCCAGGTCGCTGTCTTCGAGTGCCCGCAGCATGGCGAAGGCTGTAGATTCGTTCGGGCAGAAGATGCCGTCGATTGTAAGCTTGCCGTCGGCGGTCCGCAGCGGCGCCAGCAGATTCTCGCTGGCCTGGTAGGCGCTCTCGGTGGT
>Ga0154684_1022_pt1 | contig 11794 bp, 7 predicted proteins | sample Rifle2008BG13ft_FD_116113 | JGI IMG/M metagenome (GOLD analysis project Ga0154684, IMG submission 116113) | Planctomycetes bacterium RBG_13_50_24 | reverse complement strand
CTGATTGCGGTAACCGGCATTCGCCTTGTCGGCGGTTCTGCTTTGGTGAAATTATGATTCGCGCCGAAGATATTACTTTTAATATTGGAACGTTCGAGCTGCGGCGTCTGAGCATCGACATAGCAGAAGGGGAATATTTCATCCTGCTGGGCCCGCCGGGCTCGGGCAAGACGATTTTTCTGGAATGTCTTTGCGGCCTGAAAAAAATCCAATCGGGGCGAATCCGAATCGACGGACGTGACGTCACCAGCCTCGAACCTCGCAGGCGCGGCATCGGTTACGTGCCCCAGGATTACGCCCTTTTTCCGCATCTTTCCGTCGAGCGGAACATCACTTTCGGCCTGCGCGCCCACGGTTACGAGGAAACGAACATCAACGAAACCGCGGACCTGCTGGGCATCCGGCACCTGCTGTCACGAAGTATCGACGGTCTCAGCGGCGGCGAAAAACAGCGCGTCGCACTGGCGCGGGCTTTGGTTCTCAAGCCGAAGATTCTGCTGCTGGACGAACCCGTCTGCGCCCTGGACGAGGTTACCCGGCAGCAGGTCTGTGCACAGCTCTCGGATATTCAGCGCCGGCTCGGCCTGACGACCGTCCACGTAAGCCATAATCTCGAAGAAGCATTTTCCGTAGCGGATCGAGCCGCCATATTGCACCAGGGTCTCCTGCAGCAGGTCGGCACACTGGATGAGCTGCTGCGCAAGCCGAAAAGCGAGTTTGTCGCCCGCTTTATGCGGTGCGAGAACATCTTCTGCGCGGAGGTCACCGGCCGGGGCGACCGCGATTCGGACACCCGTGTAAAACTCGGTGATATCGAACTGCAAATAGCAGGCCGGCACAGCGGCAAATTGATACTAATGATTCGGCCGGAAGACCTGAATGTCCGGCCCGGCTCTGCGTATAATGGCAAAGGCAAAAACGTAATTCGTGCTACGCTCGTTCGCTCGCGTGATTGCGGCGGCTATGTCAGAGTCGAGCTCGGCGGGCCCGTCGGTCTTGTGGCGCACATGACACACGCAGCGTTCGCGGAACTGCAGGGGACGCATCAACCTGATATCGTGGCGGAATTAGGCTTGAAAAATATCCACATATTGCCACAATAGACCTCGAAGAACCGGCCCGGCCCAGGGAAAAGGTCGCCGCCGGATAAAGCGGCCACTGGAGATTGGTATTATGATGGAACTATTACGTCGTTTTTATTTACTTGCCCTGGTATTGCTTTTATGCAGCACCGGCTGTGTCACTGTTAAACATGCCCCCTCGTCCGCGGATGAGAAATATACCGAGGCCGATGCGCTTGGCATGATAAGGAGCAGCCGGGGGACACTCGCGCCCGTTTACGCTCCTCTGGCCGAGCAGATTGCGATGGATTTCGACCTGCGGGAAAAAGAAGGCATCGGTATAGATATCGGAAGCGGCCCGGGAACGCTCATTCTCGAACTATGCAGACATACCCGGCTGCATTGGATCAACGCCGATATCAATCCGCATTTCTTCCCGCATTTTTATAAGCAGGCACAGCAGCAAGGTTTCGGCCACCGTGTCAGCGCCGTCTTCGCCGATGCCGGGGCCCTGCCTTTTCGCGACAACTATGCCGACATCATTGTCAGCAGGGGTTCATTCCCTTTCTGGCAGGACAAGAGACGCGCGTTCAGCGAGATATATCGCGTTCTAAAACCCGGAGCGACCGCTTACATCGGTCGCGGATTTTCGAGAAACCTGCCCGTTGCAACGGCGAAAAAAATCCGCGGCAAACAAGGCGGAAAAATGAAATATAATCTGGACAAGGCGGCAGACGAGCTGCGGGACATTATGAAAGTGCTGCAAATCAAAGATTGGAAAATTCACACGCCGAATCCTCCGGGCAGCGATAACGTCAATTACGGCCTATGGATCGAATTTCATAAGCCATTGAAATAAAAAAGGAGCAAGACATGCGACATCATAGAAATAGAACCAAAAGAAACGAGCAGCCGGCATACGGATTTACGCTCATCGAATTATTAGTGGTCATTGCGATAATCGCCGTGCTGATTAGCATACTTTTGCCGGCTCTCGGCGGGGCCCGGAAGCTTGCCCGCAGGACCGTGTGTATGGCAAACGTGCGGCGTTTGTCCGTCTCAATGAGACTTTACCTCGATAACAACGACGACAAATTTCCGCCGGACCGGCTTAGAAAAGCAACCGAATACATCGAGGTCGGTCCGTACAAACGCTTTATGCCGAGATGGATATGGTTTCTCAACGAGGGGATGGGATATGTCATAAATCCCTACGAGTATGAAACGGAGGAAGATTTCAACGCAGCCCTTGAGATGGACAACGATTATTACATGTGCCCGTCACTGAAGCATTATGCATACGCGCGAAACATACGCAACGGCGCGTATGGTTACAACTACCAGTACCTCGGCAACACGCGGCCGCATCCCTCCGGCACGGGCTGTGCCAACTATCCCGCCTGGTTTTCGCGTATAAAATCTCCCGCCCAGACCATTGTCTTCTGCGACAGCCGGGGCTGCAATATCCCGCACGGTGAGCACGCCTATCTGGTAGATCCGCCGAAAATGGCGGTCAGCAGGGGGGCCCTTGATTTTGCACCGAAAAGCGCGGACCTTGGTCCGCTGAAATATTCGCCGGCGGACGCAAGGCATTTCGGCCTGGCGAACGTCGCGTTTCTGGACGGCCACGCCGAGGCGAAAAAGTACGAGGATTTGGGATACGAGGTCGACCCGGTCACAAAGCGCCCCGTGGAAAAGGGACTCAATGACGTCGGAGGTCCCGGCAACAATCGGCTTTGGACCGGGACAAGCAGGGACGAGCCGCCTATTTAATCAGGCCTGAAATTTCGCCTTTTCGCTCCGGCTTTCGATATGACAACGAAGGCGGAAATCCATACACCAACAGATTTCGATAGAATCACGGTTTTGTGCTATTGAGGTATTCTTCCAGGTTCGTGTAACCGTCGGCGTCCGTGTCCGCATTTCCGTCGGCGGGATCATCGGGATCGAAACCGTGCTGTTTCTCCCAGTCATCGGGCATGCCGTCTTTGTCGGAATCATCAGGTGGTTCGGCGGATTTCATCTCGGGCCATCCGCCGACCTGCTGCTCATCATTAATGATTTTTCCGGTGCCGTTTCTTACTTCGCCGACAATTCGCGTGTCCACGGCGTCCCGTTTTGGGAGCACGGTGCCGGCATCCGCCAGGACACGCTTATATGCGGTTATCGCATCATCCGTCTTTACTGCCGGGGCCGGTATCGGGCTCGATTGTTTATAAGCTTTTATGTCTTCGTCTGAAAATTTGCTGAAACTCACAAGCGACCACGGGTCGCCGGGATAGCTGCCGTTCATGCAGTTGCCGCTGAACCACGCACTGGCGGAGGTCGTGCTTTCCGAAAATGCGAGGCTGCCCGTTGAATTGACGCCGGCCTTATAATAGTTACCGGCGAAGTTCATTTTCGTGATGCTGTTTGTGCCGTTCGAGCCGTCGGCGTTATAGCCCGCGGCACTGCCCGCCCAGTTGTAAATCACGTTGTTTCTGAAATCGAGAATGAAGCCTTCCGGGTCCCTGCCGCGGTCGACGTAATTGCCGGGGCGGGGAAGCCGGGCATGATGATGGGCGTATAGGTTATGATGGTAGGTGTACCCGTTGCCGAAACTTCCGCGTATGAGAGAGCCGTAGCCGTGCGGGCCCTTGTGATGAATCGAATCGTGCAGGCTTTCGGAAATAATGCACCACTGGACGGTTACATTGCCGAGCAGGCCCCTCGACGAGGCCGACAGTGTTTCGTCCACGGACCAGCTCGCCGAGCAATGGTCGACGATTATGTCACGCCCTGATGAAACCGACAGAGAATCGCTCTCGGCTTTCGCCTGGCCTCCGGGCCTGCACCGGATATGCCGGACAATGACATGGTCGGCTGCGATAACCAGGGCGTGGTTCTTCAGACAGATGCCGTCGCCGGGGGCGGTCTGGCCCGCTATCGTGATGTACGGTCTGGTTATGACTATTGCCGATTTCAAAGCCACAATTCCGGATACGCGGAAAATCACCGTTCTGGGGCCGTCAGTTTCCACCGCCTGGCGCAAACTGCCGGGCCCGCTGTCATCGAGACTCGTCACGAAAAGGACTTTGCCGCCCCGGCCTCCGATTGATTGGGCGCCAAATCCCTCGGCCCCGGGAAAAGCTGGCACAGATAATGCCGTTTCAGGAATCAACACAGTTGCGCATATGGCAAGAAATATAACCAAAGAGCGATACATCGTATACTTTTTCAGCCAATTTAAATTCAGAATATTGAATAACCGAAACACATTTCTCCTTTTCACGCCGGACTAAGATAACGTATTTTGAAGAGAAATACAAATAACAGCGGCTGGTAAAATTGCCGGCCCCGCACCAATTGAGCTTATACTTATGCCAAATCGATGCGGGGCCGAGCAAAGAATTTTATTCTGTTCGCAGCGTTTTCTTTCAGGTCACTCCACGCTGTTTGACTCTGGAGGCGGTTGATTTTCCTCCGTTTCCACCTTACGCTCCATTTCCTCTCTTAATTGCTCGATGGCCGCGGGCAGCTCGCTGCTTATGGCCTCAGCACTATTTTTCACATCTTGAATCTGGTTTTGCATTTTTTCCTGGCTTAGCTTGACGGCACGCATGGAATCATCAAATGCCAGGAGGTCTTTTTGAATCTTCTCCTGGAATTTAAGCTGTTCCTGGTCGTTCAGATCCATCGCACCGACCAATTCCCGGATGTTGGTCTGAAGAACTTCCTGCAGCTTCAACAGATCATCCGCAATGGTACTTATTCTGGTTGTCACCACCTGAAAATTCTGCTGGAGCTCTTCTACCTTACCTTGCCATTGCTGCTGGTTCTGCTCAAGCACAACCACGTTGCTCGTAAAGTTACTGTTATTGCTCTGCACCGTCTCGTAAAGTCTTGCCTGCTCATCTTTGACAGCGGTTATATCAGCGGCCATATCCGCAGCTACATTCTTAGAGTCGGCCCGCACATTTTCAATACCGGCCTGCAGCTCGGTCTGGTTCTGCTCAAGCAGGGCTATTTTGTCGGTCGTCTGCCTGTCACTATTTTGCACGGTTTCCTGCAGTTTGGCCTGCTTTTCGCTGACAGCAGCGGTATTTGCGGCTACGTTCCGGATATCGTTCTGCACCTGTTCAATACCGGCCTGCAGTTCGTGCTGGTTCTTTTCGATACGAGCCCCTAAAGCGGCTATTCGTTGAGCATTAGTCTCAACCATTGCCTGCAAATCGAGCTGCTTATTTTCAATTCTCGCCATTTCCTCATTACATCCGGCTAAACTCAAGCCGATTGCGATTATGACCAAAACCAAAATGGTTCTAATGAAGGGGTCTTTCACATCAAATCCTTTTTTCATTTCCATACTCGATTCCTTTCTTTTAAAACACATCCCATATTAGTTAAAATAGACCTATAAATCACTATGAATATCGACATGATCAGCATTAAAGCATTAGTTTTTATGGGACGGACCAAAAAATTTCCTGAAGGCAAAAATTCGTGCATCCGGCCGATAGCGATACTACTTATTAATCACCTCTTCAAGTATTTCAACGGCGTCCCCCACCAGTTTGGGGCAAATGGAAGCGAATAAGTTGTTTTCTTTTGCTGCTGCGGCACCTTCCGGCTTACTTATGTCGCAGCCAAGCAATTCCCTGCAAACAATATTGACTCCCGGTATTTTCGATTTACATTCAGAGTTTTGTCTTTGAGATTATGCAGGACATGCTTTCCAAAATCAAATGCGATTGTAAAAGAGATGCAAATATATTTTCTGTTAGGCAGAACACCCCCATAGTTTTCTGACAACTCTTCCGGCCAGACAGCCCCGGATGAGGTTGCCACAGCAGTTATTTACAGGCAGTAAATCACTCGAATAGGCGCTTTAGCTGCGCCCGCCAAGGCCCGCAGTCGTGAAAGGGTGCGTCGGAAATCAGGACTAATAACGACCCCGGGCACCACCAGCTCCCTCCATCATCTGTTGCTGATTATACATTTCTTCATACATCTCCATGCCCTCATAAGCGCCTCCTTGCCCGGGACGAACACTTCTACGTCTGGTTGCGTTAAAGTCTTTGAAAGGCTCCTGCGGCTCTCTCTCCAGTTGTGCAATGTCGTTAAACACTGTCTGCATATCTTTGGTCCAGTACGTCGTACCGACAGGCATGTGCTCGATGTTGATCCCGTCAAAACTGTAGAGCATATCGTAATAATTTCTTGTCCGACGAGTACTATCACCCCACCAATCATTTATTGACATGGTATCCACCATTACAGCACCGGTACTATAATCAATTTCCTCCGGAATATTTGTCTTCTCCTCGGGCCTGGCAAGAGTGGCATACCTGTCTACTAAGTAATCTGCTCTGCTGTCCCCTGCGCCGCGGCCGACTGCGCTGCGGCCGACTGCGCTGCGGCCGCGTTGCGGTTTTTTCTCTTCGATCTCGTTTTCAATAACATCCCCTATGGCTTCTCCCTTGCTTACCTTGAAATCCTCGCTGTACCAATGGCCCAATACATACTGGCAGACTGTAACGGTGATGATCTTGGCTGCCTCCTGTATATCCCGTGCAAAGAAGTACGACCTTCCCGGAATCTCCACCGGCTCGGTAACATCGGAAAAATCGCTCCATAAAATGACTTTATTCTTTTGTGATATGTCCTGCTCATTTAGTTGATTCGTCCCTGCCAAGGGATTAAAAACACCTAACCGGATTCTGTATCTGTAGGTCTTCTTCGGCTCAAGGGTGTCATCATGATGCCAGAATACCATAGGTTCTCGCAGCTTCGAAAAATCTGTTAGCCTGTCAAATGCGATTTCGTCGTAATCGTAATAAACGTCGTTAACCGAAGGTGCTCTCCTAAGAGTCCCTCCTCTGACGTCCCCTAAGCGTTCGTTTCCGTAGAGGCTGAGTGTGTCCATCATCGGGTCAGTTGTTCCCGTCCGGTTTCTCGAAGAACGCCTTCTATCAGTCGTCGAACGTCCCCCTTCGTTCAAACGCCCTGTGGTTGTGCTCTGGCGATCCCGGCTCCGGTCTCTGCTCCGCGTGTTAGTACTTCCGCCTCCATATAAATCCACCCCCGCACCGCCTGACGATGAGTAGCCCGAACCGGTGCGGGATGTTCGTCCCGTGGCGCCTGTCCTTGAGTCGGCGCGCCTGTTGCGTTTATCGTCCTGTCCCTTATCACGTTCCTCTTTTTCTGCTTCTCTGGCATCCCTCTTCTCTTCCATCGTATCTTTTCTTTGCAAATCCAAAAATTTCCGGTGCAGAACCGGAGGAAACCACTCTTCTTTGGCGGATGCGATCTGATAAGTCTGAGGCTGCAGCAAATCTATCTGCACCTGTTTGTTATCAAATTGCAGCATCTGCACCTTTAAACCACCCGGCGGTAAGTCTTGAATATCTTCGATAATTTGAAACATTTTTTGATAATGTTCAGTCTTTGTTCGAGGAACATTCCGCCAATCACTCCAGGTACCATCGCTGTTCAATTCCTGTCTTTGTAAGTTTACGGCTGTAAAAATCGGCCTGGCAAGGCATGGGTCAGCCCATTGTTGTTCGACGTCTTCTACAAAACATTCCTTGAACTTATCGTATAATTGCTTGACATCAAACTTCGCTTCCACCGTTACAAGATCGATATCATTCGGCTCGTTTCCCGCTTTGTCATAAGGATTCTCCGGGGTCACTTCATTGATCGGCACATAAGCCACCGCTCTAATATGCTCGACTGCCACATCGTTAACTTCACCAATACGAGGAAGGTTATAGATACCTGCAACGCCTGCTTCGTCTCCAAGCTCATAAGGTGCTACAGGCCACAGCGTCGTGTCCACATTCCTGATCGACGAATCCAGCAGAGCGAGGAAGTCATTGACTCTTGACTTATAGGGATCCAGTTGATTGGGCGGTTCGTTCAGCTTTTGCCTCAGAAGCTGAGCTTGCTCATACACGTAATTATCAATAGCACTGGGGCTAAAGTTCCGATCATCGTAGGACACCTTATTAGGGCTCAAAATCACACGCGTGATCAAAAACACGGCACAAAAAATGCCTACAATCACCAAAATGATCTTCTCAACATGTTCTTCGAAAAAACTGCCTATACTGCTTATCTTAACCATATCTAATGTCCTATTTTGCCCTTGTTCCCGGCAAGCTCACTATTTCTTCACTTCATCTTCCCCGGCAAGAGTTTTCTTGACAGGTTCCGGTATAAGAATATCGTAGCCTCCTACATCGAAGATATATTCGCAGATCAAATCCAACGAAACAACGTTTTCGTCCCCATAACGGTAATATCTGTGCATTTGATCGTTCGGATTGATCGAGCCTATTTTACTTTCCAGGATCGTGATCTGATTATGTTTGAACTCCTGTGGCGGCTCGTTTCCGTCCGGATATCCACGGAACTGATGCTCTTTGGCACTGCATAGCTCCTTCATAAACGGCAAGACCGATTTCGAGCTGACTATAACACTGAAATTAAAGTGCGTGACATGAATGTCCTTGCCGCAGGATCTTCCCGTACACGATTCCGACAGCCCTTCTTTGTCGTTGCGAACATAAGCGGGCCTGTCGGCATCCTCGTTCTGTTTCTTCGTTACCGAGCGTCTAAATCCCCTGGATACGCCGCCGCCGCCGCTGCCGCTTCTCGGTCTCTTGAGGCCCATTGTGAAAGTAATACTCATAAACCGCTTGGCCGGCGCCGTCAGAACATTGTCATGACCTGAGTTCATCTTAGCAATCGTCTGGAAAATATCATCGACAATCCAGTATGCCAACTGGTGATACCAGCAATCTTCAATAGCGTCTTCCTGCTTGACGTCGTACTTGTAATCCGCCCAATATTCGTACCCACTAATATCAAGCGGATTGACATAAACGGAAATAGTCTTTGCTCTGTCCTTGCACATTTCATCAACGATCATCCGATCAACGCTGGCGAACATCATCGAGCCTCCGCCTCCATAGAGACCCATTCCTGAGTAGCCCCTCGAAGACGACGTCCTCGAAGAAGATGTCGTTGAATACGGCATCATTGAAGAGCCTCTGCTTTTCGAACGGTTGCGCAATGATGAATTCTCCAGACCTCTCTGGATTTCGGTATCTGTCGGACAGTCTCGTCCTTTGACACTCAAGACCAGCTTATCGATGTTACTGCGAAAATTCTGGCCGAATTGCTGGAAAATCAAACCGGAGAAACCGTTCGGTTCGGGCGCAGGAAAAATATCATAGCTGAGAAGCTCTCGCCGAGTATTTTGTATCGCCAGTTTTGCTATCTCGTTGGCGTCTGCTGCATGAGCCTTCTGACGCTCGGCCTCCATTTCGTATTGCTGACGTGAAACAGCACTTTTTTCCAGACTCTTAATTTTCTTGCCGCCATTATTGATGCTTTCCTGTTCCACATCCTTCTTGAGCTTACTGCTCATCAGTTGCGTGGGTATAAACATAAGCACGCTAACCAGAGTGATAATCACCGGCACCAGGAGCGATAAGTTATTCTTGAAAACGCTTAATTTCTGCAGGATATCTTTAAAGTTCGGCATATTCATTTTTGGCTCACATTTCTAAAAGTCGTCGGGTAAACTCTTACCGGAAGATCTGGATTTCGATGGGGATGGACTCGTAGTAGTTGGCCGCGGTGCTGACGTCATTCCGTACCGGGAAGTCACAGGCTGCTTGGGCGGCTCTGGTGCATCTCGCCAGATAAATTTGGCGTTTAGTACAAACCAATGATCATTGACCTTGTAAACCGGCTGGCCGCGGTAGAGTATAGGTTTACCGTTCTCGTCCAGCACGCTTTCCTTATTGATGGTCTCCCCGGTCATCGGGTCAATCAAAATCCAATTACGTGTTGTAGACATCGAACGGGGTCCGGTCTGGGTTGTTTCGTCTATCAGTTCTTTCCATACGCCTATCCCCTCCGGCATCTCACCATCCAGGATGACTTCCTTTATCTCCAGACTGAACTGCTCGGGATCTTCTCTTTTATACAGCTTGAAGGGACTATTAACATCTTTAACGATATTATCAAGATGCGCCAACCGTGTAATAAATCCCCATTTATCTTGCTGGCCTTCGACGCTGTGAGGATCGATCAATTGAGTCAATTCAGTCTTGGACTGGCCATAGGGACTGTAGCAGAGGACCTGTACCACAAATCCGGAAAACTTCTCCCCCGCCCCGGTGCCTCCCATCATACCCATAGGACCATATTCATACATTCCTCTGGTCATTGCCATTTCAGCCTCCCTCATCATGGCGTACTCATATTCTGCTTCCGATCCTCCGCTTTCCATTCCGGATTCACCTCCTCGCGACCTTCTCCAGACATCGGCTCCGCCAAACTTCGCCGCGTCCAGATCATTTGTGAAGTAAATAGTCATCCCCGTGATAAAAACCTGCTTACGCTGCCCTCTGGGAATCTTCGTAATCGTTTTCACATCGCCTCTGGCAAAAGCCTTGTACAACTCGGCTTGTTCCGGATTGTGATGCTCATTTGGAAGAGCTGAGATGATGGTCTCGTGCAGGAGCGGAATGACTTCACGATATTTAAAAGGTTCAAACTCCTTGTTAATTATCGCCTCATATTCGGTGCCTTTAGCCTGTTCCTTTTCGAACATTTGTTTGGCGTCACCCACATTATTGAGAGCCATCGTAATTTTTTGCCGGACCTGAGCGTTCTTCGTGTAATTCATTTTATCAATACCCGTTCTCGCAAAGCACAGAAGTGAAACGGCAAGCAATATACACGCCGCGGCAATAAAGTAACTGCCCTTACTCGCCCAGGCCATGGACCGGGCGACATTGCGGGGCAGCAGATTGCTCTCTATCTTGGCCAGGCCCAGGCCCTGCAGGGCAAGACCGTAAACGATCCCGAAATCACTGACATTTTCGTGGAACTTCGCAGGCGAAACCCCCGGCCCCATCCCGAGCCTTTTGAACGAATCCGGCCTCTCAACAGGTATCTGCAGCGTCTGATGTAAATATTTGAGCAAGCCCCGCAGCTTGGTTCCGCCTCCCAGAGCAACGATTCTGACTATTTTTGTGTTGGGATTGGAGCTGTTGTAAAAGCCCAGTGACCGCTGGACTTCCGAGGCCAGATCCGTAAAAACGGGCCTCATCGCCTGGAGTATCTGCCGGGCGTATTTGCTCACTGGAGCCGTGCGTTTCAGTTTTTCGGCCTTTTCAAAGTTAAGCCTGAATGTGTCCGCTATCGCCTTGGTAAAAGCATTGCCCCCGATAAGAATACATCTTTGCCAGACGGCTGATTTTGTGCAGACAACCAAATCGGTATTTTCCGCCCCGATGTTGAGAACGACGGTCGCCTGACTGTCGGACGTCACCAGGTCGGGACGGTCGTTCAGCAGGTAGTTGTAAAGAGCCATCGGCGCCATCTGCACGTAGCTGACCTGTACATCTTCCCTGTTAAAGTGCTCCAGCGCAGAGTTGACAACCTCATTTTTTATCGCAAAAATGCCAACCTTGATTTCAGGGCTGTCCGGCTCCGTCATCAACTGCCAGTCCCACTGGACATCGTTGATACCGAAAGGAATCTGCTGAACCGCTTCGAACTTCACCATCTCGGGAATGCGCTTCTCCTCGACCGGCGGCAGGTTCACGAACCGTGCAAAACTGTTCTGGCTCGGCACGGAAACCGCTATTTCATCCATGCTCAAGTCGTATTTATTGACGAACTGGCGCAAACTTAATGCGATCAGCTCTTCTCTTTCAGCCTCCGTCACG
>Ga0154684_1181_pt1 | contig 11817 bp, 7 predicted proteins | sample Rifle2008BG13ft_FD_116113 | JGI IMG/M metagenome (GOLD analysis project Ga0154684, IMG submission 116113) | Planctomycetes bacterium RBG_13_50_24 | reverse complement strand
CCAGGCGCTGCCCAATCCCGTCCCGGCGTGGTGCGGACCAAGCGTATTCTTGAGCGTACCGATGACGACAACTTCAATAGTATTGCCGCCCTGCTTAATCAAATCCGTCACGTCGCACTGCCAGGGCTTATATGCAATATGGCCTGCGGACTTACCGTTAACGATAATCTCCGCTACGCTTCCGTACCACTTGTCCAGCTCGACGAGATACCGACCGGCCGGCTGCGTGACATCGAACGTCTGTTTATAACCGACACCCGCTGCGTAAAACGGGCGGCCCTGCTCTTTCCAGCCGCCGAGTTTCAGGGCAGGCTCCGAACCGCCGGTAATCACAAAGCCCGAATCGGTTTGCTTGAGCGCAAAGTCCCCAAGCACATAAGCCGGCTCGATCTCGTGATAAATCGTAAAAGGCGAAGCCGTGATCGTCACGATGTTCTCACCGACTTTGGCGGCATCAGCGATATCGATTTTACCGAACACCTTATCCAGCCACCACGCATCCTTCATCGCCGAAACCGTTTTGCCGTTGCACTTGATCCCGTACAGGTCCGGCCGCTCGATAACAATCCAAAGTCGCCCGGGAACCTGCTGCTCGATGGTAAATCGATACGTCGCCTCAAAGCCGCTGTCTGCGCCGAATGTCCTGCTGATTAGCTCATCGCGAAACTGAACGGCGCTGTCCCACGGATTTCGCTCCATTCCGTTCTGCGCGAACGCAAACTGCGAAGCCTTATAAAAATAAATATTCTTCTTCGTCTCGCCGCCCGCCGTGACATCGACAAAATCCAGCGTCAGCACATTTTCTTCTATCGGGCGAATATCAAGCTCACCATGCGATTCCACAACCACGGTCGTTGTCTTTGGTTGAGCCACGGGGGCATGGGATTTTTTCGATAAAAACAGCAGGAGACTCCCGCACGGCGAAAGCTCGAAACGGGCTTTTACGCCGGCAGCAGTTTTTTCAAACGGATACATGGAAATCTCCGCCGTAGCCGGGTCCCATCGCTCGATGCTTCCGGCATCCGATTTGACCAGTCCCGCCGAAGGCTCCTCGATGCTCGTATTGACCAGCAGCAGGAATTCGCCGTCATCGAGCGTTCTCCTGTGATGAAACAAAATGCCTTTGTCGCGGCTTGCCCGCTCGATGGCAAACTCGTCGGACGAAGGGGCTAACATTTGCGGCACATCGGCCGGCTCGACCTGTTTCCATGCGGAATTCATCGCCGCATCGGCGCCGTCTTTCGACGGCCGGCCGTCAACGTACGCAGGCGCCAGCCCGCAGCAAATCACCGCCCCGCCGGCCCCGGCGAACTCGCCGAGCAGCTCCATCGTCCGGCGGTTGAGATTCTCCGTCAAAGGCGGCAGCACAACCGTACTGTAAACTCGCTGCCGGACTATAAACAGCAGCCCTTCGGTCGAGCCGTGCCGGGCGATAATATCCTCGCAGCCGATATCGTACTCAACCTGCGCCCGTTCAAGCGACATAAGTAACTGCTGGAATTGGCTGCCGATCTCACCGAGCCTGTCTTTCGGGATCGCATCGCCCTGATACATCCACGCCGTCGTCGTCGGCTCGATCACAAGAATCCGGTTAAGCTGCCGGCCCTGAGACATTATCAGCGACAGTCTCGCGTAATACTCGGCCATCACGTGATAAGCATTCCACCAGGGCTCATGATAGGAGAACGATTGCGGATGGTCCCGCTTGCGAGCGCCTCGTATTGTTATGTATGACAAATGCTCGTCGAGCGTATTGACTCCCAGCACATAGAGCCAGTCGCCGATTCGTTTCATGTCCTCGAAACGCAGGTCCCAGCCGCCGGCCCCGTACGCCTCGCATAAGGTTCTTTTTCTTGCGAATTGATTGGCCACGCTCGAAAGCTCCCTGACGGCCCGGACGTTGCCGAACTGCGCATGCGTATCCTCGCTATACTGATTCATCAGCGTATCGATAGCCGGCCTCTGGTGCCAGGCGTACATAGCCATATTGTCGGGCGACATGAGGCAGTTCGGCCACTCGTGCTCCCAGTAGTGACCTGTGAATTCGATGTTATGCTTTTCGCAATATTCATAGTAAGGCTTCGCCCAGCGGTCGATAAACAGCTCCAGCAGAACCTGGATATAGTTATGTCTTACCCGTTTGAAGTCGCCGACCGGCCGGACCAGACTGGGCAGATTGTCAATCAGATTATATCCCCAGCGTTTCTCGAACACTTCCGGCAAATCATCCGTCCACGGCAGCCCGCCCGCCGGTGCCAGATGCGGCTCGTCCGTAAAGACGCCGGGCACACGTTCGCCGTAGTGCTCTCCTATCTCGCGGGTGTAAGCATCCATCGTCACAGCCAGAAATTTCTCGGTAACACCCGGATACATCAGGTCAACATAAAACTTGCCGCCATACCAGGGCGACGTGCCGGCGCGCTGTACCGAAGCTACCAGGTATTTGCCCTTCGCAAGTGTCGCCCCGGCACGGGCCTTCTCAGTAACATTATCGTAACCGTCCTGTGTAAGACGAAAGGCCGCCACGGAATCCTCTTTGAACTGTCCCACAGAATCCTGTTCGGCAATCACAAGGCCGCGCCCCCGGGACTCCGGCATGGCATCGGGAACGAACCCTCCGGCAAAGCCCGATGGGTACGAGTTCTCATCGTAGATCCAAACGTTCATATCGAGCCGCTCGGCTTCTTCGAGAGCTACCTTCCAGAGCCTGAACCAATCCTGCGAAAGATACGGCGTCATCAATCCCGGCCTGGGATGAACGAAGACCTGCCTTACCTGCTGGCCGGCCAGGTCCTGAAGGGTGCCGACTATCTGCTCGTCGGTCAGATTGTCGTTCCAAACCCACAGAGGAGCCGAATGATACTGCCGAGGCGGATCGGAAAATTGCCCCTTTACAGCGGCCGAATCCTCAGCTTCCAGCACGCCGGATGGAAACAAAATCGCAAAAAAGATAAAAGTCCAAATTACTATGCCCATTTTTCTTAAAATTGAATGTTTCATAATATCGCCTCATTCGATCTTATCCAAAACCGTATTATCAGGCCGCTACGACGCAGGCCGGAAATTCCAACTGCGATAGTTTCTACAATACGCAGCGGGGTGAATGATAACTTATCCATTACAAGCTTGCAAGAACGGCTCGTAAACTTTCGCAAAACGATGTGGATTTGAACCGACAGAGCGGGTACAATTACTCGTAAAAGCATTTAAGGATATTCGCAGTAAAATGGAGCTGATAAAATGAAACATGCCGTTCTAACTAAAACTTCGATGTCAATATTATTGCTGCTCTGGTGCCGGAGTGTATTGGTCGCCGGGGATAATATGCTGCTTTGGCAGATAGGCAAAGCAGATAACGACACGTCGGAATTTGCTCTCGGGCCGGACCGGAGCAACCAGTATTCGACCAGTTTCCCTAACGATGCTCTTTTTGTTGCCGGGCAATCCGATCCGAAACAGGACTGGCCCTATATACAGCCGGGCCCGGCGGATGCCTGGGCGGGCGGCAAGAGCCACACCTTTACAATTCTTTTCGGTCTCAAGATGACGTCAACCGAGGGCAAAGGCCAGATTGTGCTGGACCTTGTCGATACGCACAGCACCATTCCGCCGAAGATGGAAATCAAAATCAATGACATATCTTTTATTCGAGAATTGCCCAGGGGCGCCGGTGACGCTTCAGCTCATGGCCAGCCGGACAAGGGGCGTGAGTGCCGGCTCGTCATTGACTTTCCGGCCGGGGCCCTTAAAGGGGGCAGCAATCATATCGCCGTCACATCCCTGGAGGGCAGTTGGGTCCTGTACGACCAGGTAGCTATGGCTGTGCCGCCCGGTTTCGAGGCCGGACCGGTCGAGCCGGTGACCAGGTTCCTGAACGCTCACAGCCTGCCGTACCTTCTCAAACACGATGATGGCAAGATGTATCAACCGGTGCTGGTATCGGTCCTCCACATAGGCGAGCCGGCAGAGACCGTTGTCTCGGTCAATGGAGTTGAATCTACGAAACAGTTGCTGAAACCGGGCTACAAAGTCATTGAGGGTTTCGCTCCGGCGGTTCAAGAGCCTACTGAGGTACAGATCGAAGCAAAGACGGCGGGCAAATCCATCGGCAAACAGACGCTGACCATCAAGCCCATCAGGAAATGGGAAGTATATTTGCTGCACCACTCCCATGTGGATATCGGCTACACGCACGTTCAGACCGAGGTCGAACGCATGCATTGGCAGTATTTCAAACAGGTCATCGATCTGGCCGGTAAGACAGCGGATTACCCGGCAGGCTCGGCGTTTAAATGGAACGTCGAGGTGCTATGGGCGGTGGACAGCTTCCTTAAACAGTCCTCGCCTGAGGACGGCAGGGCCTTTATCGACGCTGTGAAAAAGGGCTGGATCGGCCTGGATGCTTTGTACGGCAACGAGCTGACGGCCCTGTGCCGGCCAGAAGAGCTTGTCCGCCTGCTGGACTACGCACGGGTGCTAAGGCGGCAATATGATGTGACAATCGACACGGCGATGATCACCGATGTGCCCGGCTACACATGGGGCATCGTGCCGGTGCTGGCACAGAGCGGAGTTAAATATTTCTCCGTCGGCCCCAACCGCGGGCACCGTATCGGTTATACGCTGTCGGCCTGGGGCGACAAACCTTTCTACTGGCAGTCGCCTTCGGGACGGGAAAGCATTCTCTGCTGGGTGGCCGGCGAAGGTTATTCCTTTTTCCACAGCGGGCGTCTCGACGCCGGAAGGCTGTTCGATTATCTCAATCGCCTGGGCGACTCCGAATACCCTTACGATATGATCCAGCTTCGCTACTCGATCGGCGGTGACAATGGCCCGCCCGACCCGGACCTGAGCAACTTCGTAAAGCAGTGGAATGAGAAGTATGCCTATCCCAGGCTGGTTGTCGCTACAACTACGGAAATGTTCAAGGAGTTCGAACGCCGGTACGCCGGCCAGGTACCCAGGGTCAGCGGCGATTTCACGCCGTACTGGGAAGACGGCGCAGGCTCTTCCGCGGCAGAGACCGCAATCAATCGTGAAGCAGCCGAACGTCTTGTACAGACCGAGACGCTGTGGGCCATGCTCGAACCGGCGGGTTACCCAGCCGAGCAGTTCCGGGAGGCGTGGCGCAATGTCATCCTCTACGACGAACACACATGGGGCGCGCACTGCAGCATCAGCGAGCCTGAAAGCGATTTCACTATGGCTCAATGGAAGATCAAACAGGCTTTTGCCCTCAATGCCGATTTGCAGTCTCGCAATCTTCTTAACAACGCGCTGGCCGGACATCGAACGACGGCAAAGCAAGTCCCGGCGGTGGACGTTTTCAATACCAGTTCCTGGATGCGAACGGACATCGTAATATTGCCGAAGGACATGGAAGGGCCCGGTGACGTTGTCAGGGACTCAGAAGGAAATGCGGTAAATTCGCAGCGGCTTTCGACGGGCGAGCTGGCTTTTCTTGCATCGGAGATTGCCCCTTTTTCCGCAAAAAGATTCACATTCGCAGCCGGCCGGGCTTCCACATCCGGCAGTGCCGCGGCGAATGATACCGAACTGAGCAACGGCACGATTTCGCTCACCGTTAATGAGAATACCGGTGCGGCCGAGAGCATGAAGTGGAAACAGCAGAATATCGAATTGATTGACGGCGAGGCCGGGCTGGGACTGAACGATTATTTCTACGTCGCAGGCAGGGACCCGACAGATCCGGAACGCAACGGACCGGTCAAAATCAGTGTCAGGGAGAAAGGGCCGCTGGTCGCATCGATGTTGATAGAATCCGATGCGCCGGGCTGCAACAAGCTCGCCCGTGAGCTTCGCGTCATTGACGGCATCGACCGGGTGGACATTATCAATGTTATCGACAAGAAAAATGTCTACGAGCAGGAGGCTGTGCACCTGGCTTTTCCCTTTAAAGTGCCTGAAGGCGTGATGCGGATGGATATCCCGTGGGCGGTTGTCAGGCCTGAAACGGACCAACTGCACGGCGCCTGCAAAAATTATTTCACAGTCCAGCGATGGGTGGACGTATCCAACTCGGATTACGGCGTCACTTGGGCAACACCCGATGCGCCGCTTATCGAAGTCGGAGCCATTACTTCCGATCCGAGGGGCAAGACCGTGGGATGGATCGAAAGCATTAAACCGTCAACGACACTGTACTCATATGTGATGAATAATTATTGGGAGACAAATTATAAAGCGGGACAGGAAGGCCCGGCGACGTTTCGTTATTCAATCGAGCCTCACCGCAGCTTCGATTCGGGCAAGGCGGCGAAGTTCGGCGCCGAGCGCAGTCAGCCGCTTATCGTCGTGCCGGTTGATATTAAGACGCCGGTGCCGGATTCCATCATGAAAGTCGAGCCTGCGAGCGTTATCGTCACAGCCTTCAGGCCGAGCGAGGACGGCAGGGACTGGATCGTGCGGCTTTTCAATGCAGCCGGCCAATCCGAGAAAGCCGCCGTCACCTGGTCGAAAACGACGCCGGATGCTGTATGGCTGAGCAACCTGGCCGAAGAGGAAGTTTCAAAAACAACCGGGCCGATAGAGATGGCGGCGTATGAATTTGTCACTCTGCGAGCTTCGTTACCTGGGAAATAAGAATATGACAATGACATCAAGAGAACGGATTTTAGCAGCTTTAGAGCACCGGGAAACGGACCGGGTTCCCGTTGACTTTTCCGGGCACCGGTCTTCGGGCATCGCGGCGATTGCATATCCGAAGCTGCGCAAGTTCCTGGGCCTGCCGCCCGGGCCGATTCGCGTTTATGACATCATTCAGCAACTGGCCATTGTCGATGACGATGTGCTGGACCGATTCGGCGTTGATACCATCGAGCTGGGCCGGGGTTTTGCACAGGACGAGCAATCATGGAGGCCCTGGACTTTGCCGGACGGCACGGCGTGTTTTGTCCCCGCATGGACACAAATTGAACGGGAAGATAAACGCTGGGTTATACGTTCGGAAAACGGCAGAATTCTCGCTCACATGCCCGACGGGGCGCTCTATTTCGAACAGACCTATTTTCCTTTTCTCGAAGGCGATGATCTGGACGCAATCTCCGAGGTCTTTGGTGAATCCATGTGGACCGCTATCGCCAGCCCGCCCGGTCCGATTGACAGCAGGAAGCTGTCGAAAGGTGCAAAGCGTTTGCGGGCCGGGACAGACCGGGCGATCATCGGACTTTTCGGAGGCAACCTTTTCGAAGTAGGTATGTTTCTCTATCGTAACGATCAGTTTATGATGCTGCTTGCTTCCGAGCCGAAACACGCTCATCGTTTCCTCGACAAACTCGTTGAAATCCACCTGGAAAATCTGGAGCGATTCTTAGCCGCTGTCGGCGAGCATATCGACATTATACTCTTCGGCGACGATCTCGGTATGCAGACCGGGCCGATGATGTCACCGAAAATGTACCGCGAGTTTTTTAAGCCCCGGCATGAATATCTCTGGAACCGCGCGAAAGAGCTGGCCGATGTCAAAGTCATGCTGCACTGCTGCGGAGGCGTCCGGGAATTATTGCCGCACCTGATCGAAGCCGGCCTCGACGCCATCAATCCCGTTCAGATAAGTTGCTCGGGAATGGACGCCGGCCAGCTCAAGGCCGAGTTCGGAAGCGAAATCACCTTCTGGGGCGGCGGCTGCGATACTCGGGATATTCTGCCGAACGGCACACCAAAACAAGTCGCCGAACACGTCAAAAAGCAGGTCGGGACACTCAGACCCGGCGGGGGTTTCGTTTTCCAGCAGGTGCATAATATCCTGGCCAACGTGCCGCCGGAGAATATAGTGGCGATGTTCGACGCGGTGAATATTGCACAGTAATACAATATGAGAATCAAGTTCGAGAATGTATCAGAGAAGGGTGGCAGCCTCAAAGCCGAAGGCTTCGGGTATGGTTGCCACCCCATTAGCCATCCCCAAGCTGCGCTCGGGGCTGCCACCCAATCTCAAGCGGATAACCGGCAAATCCACGCATGCCAAGCAAGCAAGCCGGGGAGAAACGATACATGAGCCTAATCGATTATGTGATTATCCTGCTCTATTTTGCGGTTGTGATCGGGCTGGGTTTCTGGTATCAGAAGCGCGCTTCTGAGAGCCTCGGCGACTATTTCCTGGGGGGCAAAGGAATCCACTGGCTGGCACTGGCAATGTCCGGGTCGGTATCCAACTTCGATATTACCGGGACGATGTGGATCATTTCCATCCTGTACGTCCTCGGATTCAAGTCGATGTGGCATCACTGGATGTGGGGCTTTCTGATGGGCGCATTTTTCCTGGGTTATATGGGAAAATGGGTCCGCCGCTCGAACGTGATGACAGCGGCCGAGTGGATGAAGACCCGCTTCGGCAGTGACGCAGGAGGCAGGCTGGCCCGGACCGCCTACGCCCTGATGGCGGTGCTGACTCTGGCAAGTTTTATCGGATACGCCTATCAGGGAATCGGTAAATTTGCCTCCGTCTACATCAATCTCGAATCACTGTCCCAATATACTTCCAGCCCATGGCTCCGGCACATATTCACGGCACATGAACCGGATTGTCTGGCTGTTTTGATTATCGGCATAACGACCCTGTACGTAGTTCTTGGCGGCCTTTACAGCGTGGTCGTCACCGATGTTGTCCAAACGGTCATCCTGACGCTGGGCAGCATAATCATCGCCTGCATCGCATGGTCCCACCTGAGTCCGGAGCTGATGTCCGGCCTGCCGGAAAATTGGAGCTCGCTGAGCGTGCCGTGGCGAATCGAAGAATTTGCCGGAACCGAGAATGCACAGTTCGAGCTTTTCGGCGCCCTTGTCATTGTCTGGGTCGTCAAGGGCCTCCTGCTAAATGCAGGCGGGCCGGCCCAGATGTATGATTTCCAGCGATTCCTTGCCGCCCGAGACGCGCGCGATGCAGCGAAGGTCGGTGCGGCGTGGAGCGTCTTTTTGATTGTTCGCTGGGCGATGGCTATCGGGATCGCCCTGCTGGCCCTTACGGGAGTCACGGGCGTTACGGATTCCGAGAAAGTAATGCCGCTGGTCCTGCTGAAATTTCTGCCGGACGGGCTCAGGGGCATTGTAATCGCCGGATTGTTAGCGGCGTTCATGTCCACTTTCAGCTCCACCGTCAACAGCGGAGCTTCCTTTATCGTTCGCGACCTGTGGCAGCCCTACTTCCGTCCCGACGCCGGCGAAAAACAGTCCGTGCAATTCAGTTACATCGCGACAATTCTGCTGGTTCTCATCGGCCTCGGCATTGGTACTCAGGCTACTTCGATAGCACAAATATGGAGCTGGATGATGATGGCCCTGGGTGCCGGCGTAGTCATGCCGAACGTGCTTAGATGGTACTGGTGGCGGATGAACGGCTGGGGCTATGCGTTCGGAACGCTGGGCGGAATTCTCCTCTCATTAGTGGCATTGTTTTTCCCGGACGCTCCGGCATATTATATGTTTCCCTTAATATGTGCCGCTTCTCTGATTGCCAGTATCGCAGTGTCACTGGCAACAGGAGCAACGAATGAGGCCACCCTTGTCAGTTTTTACAAAAGCGTTCGGCCTTTCGGCCTGTGGAAGCCGATTGCTGCAAAAGCCGGCCTGTCTAAGCAAGAGTTGTCCTCCAAATCGGAAAGCATGTCACTGACAATTTTAAACGTTCTGATTGCCATGCTCGCGATTACAGGATTATATCTTTTCCCAATGTATCTCGTTGGCCGCTGGTATCTCTATTCGGTTATATGGCTCGGACTGGCGATCGTGGCGGCTTTCGCTCTAAAATACACATGGTATCGATTCTTGCCGCCGCCGGGAAAAATCGAAGATATGAACGATTCCAGCGTATAAAAAATTGAGCACAAAGAGTTCGACCTATGAACGACAGCAAAGAAGACCAGTTATATATGAAGATGGCCATCGAGCAGGCACAGATTGCCGAGGAGAACGGCGATGTGCCAATCGGGGCGATCATCGTCTATGAAAACCAGATAATCGGCAAAACATATAATCAGCGGGAGCAGCTTCAGGATCCGACCGCCCATGCGGAAATCATCGCCCTTACGCAGGCGGCGGCATTTATTGAGAACTGGCGATTGCACGGCTGCACGATGTATGTCACGTTAGAGCCGTGCACGATGTGTGCCGGGGCGATGGTTCTGGCACGGATAGACCGGCTCGTCTACGGCTGCGACGATCCCAAAACCGGCGCCGTCAAGAGCCTGTACAATATCGTAACCGACCCAAGGCTGAATCACATAATAAATGTGACTTCCGGCGTTTTAGCCGAAGAGTGCAGCGCCCTTTTGCAGCATTTCTTTCGACGCCGCAGAATCGAAAACAATCAGCAGTGACAAGAAGGCCATCGTACCGGCCCGGCCGATTCGGTGCAGTAAAGAGAATGGACGTTATTCTTTAATCCAGAACACGTAAAATGGCTTTATCGCACATATTACTAATAATCCTGCGAACCACCAGACACTCAAGTCCATTATGCCGGGTATCAGCCTGGCTATGACCAGGGCAAAGAACATCGCAGCGCCTTGAGCCAGTTTCAAATCTATAATCCCGAGCTTTTTCACCCGCCGGGTCATATCTTCTAAAAGTCCCATTTTCATTATCTCCCTTGTACAATTATCTGCTCAGCGACAATTTGCTATTTGTTATTTACTGCCTCGCTCAACTCTGCGATGCGAAGCTCCAGCCTCTTAATCTCCCGCATGAAGCGGGGTCTTTGCAGCATTACCCAGCCGAAAACACTTGCAAACCCGATCCAATGGGAACTGAAGACAAAGATGGCGGCATACATAATCTGATATTGTGTCTGGCCGGTACTGAAGAATTGGACGGCACTAAAGACAGCAAGGGCAAAAAGGATTATATATTGTGTATAGATAGTGATTATAACCCAAAGTGAGCTTTTGCTGTAGGCATCTGTCAGCCATGAACGCAGGGTGTCTTCTTTCGAGTTATCGTAGGTATCATCGATTATTTTTTTTATCAGTTCATCGTTCATTTTATTTCTCCTTATATTAAGTTTTAATCGATATGTTTTTGGTAAAGTTCTTTCAGCTCTTTTCTCGCACTGTGCAGCCGCGACTTGACTGTTCCCTTCGGAATCTTCAGGGCCATGCCGATCTCCGGGACGTTGAGCTGTTCGAAGTAATACAGGTTGAGAACCACCCTTTTCTTCATATCTAATTTTTCCAGCAGCTCTTTGACGCCGGCGTCTTGTTCATCTTTGCCTCGATAGTCCTGGATTTCTTCAATGCTAAACTTATTGACCTTCTTGTTCTTGTTTATCCAGTTAATTGCCTTATTTGTTGTTATCCTGTATATCCAGGTTCTGAACCTTGCAGGATCGTTTAATTTCCTGATACCTTTAATGATGCCGAGCCAGCTTTCCTGCGTTATGTCCCAAGCCGCCTCGGTATTGCCGGTCAGATTGAAGGCATACCGCCAGAGCCGTTTCTGCCATCGCGATACCAGCATTTCCATCGCCTTGACGCTGCCGCTCTGGCAATCCATCACTAATATCTCATCAACGAGTTGTTCGACCGGCCTATCCACGCTATATATAATAGTCTAACTTCCCCGTCCTGCGGTTCATTTTTTCCGAAAAATCTTTTTGTGCCGAACGTTTGTTCTTTTCGCGCTTTATCATTGCAAACTGTTCGAAATGCTGCTATATTGACCGAAAACCAAAGCAATTAGAAGGCCGTACTGAAATAGACAATAGACAATAGCCAATTGAACCGGAGAGGTGTCGGAGCGGCTGATCGAGCAGCCTTGGAAAGGCTGTGTAGGGCTTGCCCTACCGCGGGTTCGAATCCCGCC
>Ga0154684_1007_pt1 | contig 11908 bp, 7 predicted proteins | sample Rifle2008BG13ft_FD_116113 | JGI IMG/M metagenome (GOLD analysis project Ga0154684, IMG submission 116113) | Planctomycetes bacterium RBG_13_50_24 | reverse complement strand
GCTCGAAATCGTAATACAAATCGCCGTCCGAATCGAAATAGTGGATGATGCCCTGATTGCCCCAGAAATTGATGGTAACGATCTCGAGCCCGGGCAAATCGTCCCGGAAATTTGCCAGCGCCGGATTCTGAACGTGACCGAAAAAGTGATGCTTGAGCACGTTGCCTTTGAGGTCCGTGTAGAAGGCTCCCGCGTCACTGGCCGCACAGAAAAGAATAGGTTCGGCATTCTCCTTGAATTTTACGACGGCAACGCCGTCCGCGTGGTCTTCCATCGTGCCGTCCAGCGACCACAGCTTTGTCCCGTCGTCATCGAACATCGAATAGCCGATGGCAACTTCGTCCCTGCCGTCATTGTCGATATCATAAGCGAAAGGATAGTGCCCCGTCGTACATTTACCCGTCCACATCACGTCGAGCTTATCGTTCATCGCCCAGATGAGATTGTAACGGTCCTTGAAGATCATGTCGCGATCCCGTCCGAGCCCCCGCAGGTCGCAGAAGAAAAGCGAATCACCAAGAATGCGCGGGAAAATATTGTGCTCGCCGTGATCGCCCGGCGGCGTCAGCGGCGTAGGCCTGCTGTACTTCACCTCGCCCGTCGAACCGTCGGCTACGATGATTTCCTGGTTCATGCAGTAAACCACCTCGTTTTTTGCATCTCCGTCAATGTCGTGGATCTGAAAGCCCACGTCATTTGTCAGGTGGTTCTTCCAGGAGTCGGGTATTCCCTTTTGCCAGAGCACCTTCCCATCCGGATTCACCGCCGTGATGCAGCTAAGTTCACTGTTGCGGTCCTTGGGACCGTGATGAATCACTTGCCCGAACAGAATATCGACCTTACCGTCACCGTCCAGATCGCCGAACCGAAGATTACGCCCCACGCCGTACTCGCCGGTGTGGAACTTCTTCCAGACGACCGGCATGGGATTGGCCGCCTGGAGTTTCGCTTCTTCCTCCTTCTTCGCGGCGACGCATTTTTCGATGCGCTTGATTTCTTCGGCGCTCGCCGTGACCTTCACCGAGCTGAACTTCGCCGGAACGTCCGCTGTCAGCGCCACCTTTCCTTCGGCAAAAGTCGAATCCTCCGCTTCCAGGATTACGCCGTCGCCGAACTGAGCCCGGATATGGCTGCCCTCGACGCGAATCGCTGCCGTGAGAAATTCGCCGGTCTTCCATGCGAATTCCCCCTCGGCCAGTATCTTCTCATAGGGTTTCCGGAAAGCTACGCCGTGCTTGACCACCTTTAAGATCGCTTTCGGGCCTTTGACGCCGAAAAAGTAGTAGCACCGGTCGTTGCGGCAGCGAAACGCCACGCCGCTCTGTCCCTGGTCTGATTGGGGGCAAAAGCGCACCGAAACGGTATAGTCACTCCAGAACTCGCCGCCCTGTGTCACCGTACACACCATAGGGTGTGATTGTTTCCAATTGTTATAGATCGTCTGCGAGAGCATCGCGTCACCGTCCTGCTCGATCACCCACCAGGCCCGCTGCTCGGGCGTGCCCGATGTGAAACAGGAGACAACCCAGTTGCCCTGGGGCGCCGTTTCACGCACATAGTGGTATTCTGCATGAGCGCCGATGACACCTGCCGAGAACATGCCCGGCCGCAATCCGCTGAAATCATCGTCGAGCAATACCGCCGGTCCGCCAGGCGCCGCTCCGGAAAGAACGGTTAAAGCCAACATGATTTCCATTAAAATAACAATCCCGTTCGATCCACGCATTCTGAATCTCCTTTTCATGTTCATTCTCTCTCAGGCAACCTCCACATTGCCCGCTGCGCCTGTCAGCGGAACTCATGGCCTTTGAACCTTTTTTCTTTATCGAGCACTTCGCCGATCAAGGGCCTTTAGAAAATCAAGACTTTTCATACCTTCTCAAATATCAAATGTGCACGACTTTTATCCCGGCGAGCCGGCAGTACGCTTTGAACGGAATCTCGAGGTCACCGTATATGAAAAGCTGATGGAAGCCTTTTGTGTCGCGCGAGTCGGCGACGTCGTCCAGCTCCAGCTCTACCGAAGTCCGGCAGCCGCCCGCCGGCGGGGTCTCTATGTTGCGAAGCATCCGGCCGGTGCCGAGTATGATGGACTCGGGGCCCTGGAATTTCATAACCGTCACCTTCTGGCCTTCTCGCCAGAGCACCTGAGGCGCCACGCCGGTGTTGGATTCGGAGTGACTCCGCAATATCAGAGGAGCCGGCGGTTTGTCGAAACCGTCGAGCTTCGTCGGGCACGAGCAGTGCGCGCCCATCAGAGTATTGTTGACGGTGTTCGGCGCCGGGTCCTGCATGAAGCCGGGCCTGTCGAACAGCAGGCTTGTCAGCCGCAGAGAATTCGCGGAATTCCACTCGGCCTCGCAGGCGCCCACCGAACCCTCGTCGTTGAGCCGCAGCCATGCCATGCAGGGCGGAGCGGGAATCAGCCGGCTTTCGACCAGGGGCAGGCAGTCCAGCGATATGCCCTGGCAGTTCTCCGCGGCCATGATGCGTTTGGCCACCACGTAATTCTTCACGGAGTTCATAATGTCACGCTGTGTCGGCTCGACGATTTTCTTCGCCTGCTTCGTGTAGAAATCCGCGAGGGCGCGGACCTCGTCACTGTCCTCGACCTTCCGGAATTCCTCCGGGTAGCGCCTGCGGGGGACATAGTGCAGCGTCGTGCCGATGACGTCGAGTTTCTGATCCTGTGCCTTGTCGCCCTGGACGACGCACATGCGGGTATGCTCCATGTCCCAGATGGTCCGCAGCATTCTGACGCCGAAATTCAGCCACTCGATATCCTGGGTGGCGGCGACATAAACTCCGGGGATGTCACGCGTGCCCTGCAGATGACTGGTAAAGGAAGTCCCCATGGGGCTAAAGACAATCGTCGGGATGTTGCCGCGTTCACTGGCGATTTTGTTGATGTGAGGCCAGGATTGATTCAGGCTCATGCTGATAACGACAAGGCCGTTCGGGGGCTGGCTCTTGAGCTGCGAAAGACATGTATTGACGGCGCTTTCATCCGCGAGAGGTTCGGGCCTGATGTCAAGCTGAACTTTGAACTTTTCGGCGGCGGAATTCAGCACTTCCGTATAGTGGCGCTGGCGCTCGCCGATATCGTAGGCAGCGCCGGGCCAGCCCATCCAGTAGCCCTTGACGTCCGGCCGTACGAACACAACACCGACGACCGGCTTGCCGGGAGTTCCCGGTTCGGCAGCGAACAAAGACGAGGCGAACTCGAACAATCCCGTATTCGCGGCCGCCGCCAGAGCGCCGGCGCCGGCCAGGAAACTGCGACGATTCAGCATGAAGGGACAACCGGCCTTGGCACAGGTTTTGTTTGCCTTAATCATGATTTTTTCTCCTTGAAATATAAAATTAAGTATGCTTTCATTCGGCCTACTGTCCCGGCAGCGGCCAATGCTCCGACGGCGTTCGTGCTGCTTTCATATACGCTTCGATCTTCGCGACTATTCCCGGATGCCGGACGGCGACGTTGCTCTTTTCACCGATGTCATTTTTCAGGTTGTAAAGCTCGACAGGCCCGTTAGGATTCTCGGCGACATCTTGCCGAACGCCCTTCCAGTCGCCCATCCGCACCGCCTGCCTCTTGCCCTGCTCGTGAAATTCCCAGTAGAGAAATTCATGCTCTCGCTGCTCGCCGGGCCGGCCAAGCAGGGTCGGGACCATCGAAATGCCGTCAATGCCTTGCGGAGATTTTACACCGACCAGCTCGCAGCAGGTCGGCAGGAAATCCCAGAACGCCGAGACATGATTACTCACCGAGCCGGCCTTTATCCTGTCCGGCCAGCGGGCTATCATCGGCACGCGAATGCCGCCCTCGTACAGGGCTCGCTTGTAGCCCTTCAGCGGGCCGGAACTGTCAAAGAACTCCTGGTCCCCCCCGCCTTCCTTATGGGGACCGTTGTCACTGGTAAATATAACCAGAGTATTGTCGTCGATTCCGAGCTCTTTGAGTTTCGCCATCAGCCTGCCAATGTCACCATCCATTCGCGTTATCATGGCGGCATGGCCCTTCTGAGGCTCGGGCCAGTCCATATCCGCGTACGGTTCGAGCGAAGGCACTTCCATCCCCTTATTGCCCGCTTCGTTGTTCGCATGAGGGATAGTCAGGGCCAGGTAGAGAAAGAATGGATTGTCTTTGTTCTTCTCCACGAAGCTCAAAGCCTGCTCGGCAAACAAATCGTGCGAATAAACATCGCGCCTGGTCGCGACACCGCCGGGCGTCCTGTCCTGTCCGCCAATGACGTGATTGACTTCGTTCTTCAACTCGAACTTATTTTCGTTCAGCCAGAGATACTCCGGGTAATAGTTATGCGCGTGTCTCTGGTTGAGGTAGCCGAACCAGTAATCGAAGCCCTGCCTGTTCGGTATGCCCGTGCTGTCGGCCTCGCCGAGGCCCCACTTTCCAATGATACCCGTGGAGTAGCCGGCTTCTTTTAACAGCTCGGCGACGGTCACATCCGATGGCCGCAGCGGCACATCGGCGTTGCCCCGGATAAGTGCGTGACCCGTATGGAAGCCGGTCATCAGGCAGCATCGCGACGGCGCGCATACCGTACTGCCGGCATAATGGTCGGTGAATCGCATCCCCTCGGCAGCAAGCTTGTCGATATTAGGTGTTTTGATTGCCTTCTGTCCGTAGCAGCCCAAATCGCCGTAGCCCAAATCGTCTGCCAGAATGAAAATAATATTGGGCCTGTACTTTGGCAATGCCGAGGTCCTGGCAGGCTCGGCGCAACCCGGCAGCAGCCAGGAAGCTCCCGCGGAAACCGCGGTAAGACCCATCAATTTAATGAATTCTCTCCTGGTCGATTTGTCCATAGTCATTCTCCTTAATAAGAACAAGATTCCGAAGTGTATTGCACCCGGCCTGGAGTGTCAAGACTCAAGGCGCATAAGTGGTCTTGGATTTGCATCCGGCGATCTCAGGCGCAATGTGCCTTCGCGCCTCGCCGTAGACTATTTCTGAGGCGGCGGGATCGTGATGTCGATTTCGTTGACCGGGCCGAATACCGAGAGCGGCTCGTCGAAGTCGTCCGGCCGGCCTACAGCAAGGATTTGCACATTATCGGGATGCAGGTGCTTTTGGGCAACCCGCAGGACATCGGCTTTGGTAACCTTTTCTACATTCGCCTTGGTCTTCTGCAGGAAATCAGCCGGGTAGCCGAAATACTCCAAAGTCATCAGCCGATTGACGATTTGCCCTTTAGACTCGAAGTTGAAGACGAATGAATTCAGGAAGCTGTCCTTGGCCAGGGCAAGCTCTTCATCCGTCACTTCGCTTTCCCTTATCTTCTCAACTTCTTCGAGCATGGCCCGAATTGCATAAACCGTCGATTCGGACTTGGTCTGGCACCCGACATAAAACTCGCCGGGATACTCATAGTTGGCCGAATAACTGCCGTACACCGAATATGCCAAACCCTCGCGCGACCGCACGTTCTTGAAGAGGCGTCCCGTGAATCCGCCGCCCAGGATCCTGTTCATAACAATCAGCGAGAAATAGTCCGGGTCGCTCATCAGCCCGCCGATGTGCCCTAAGTAGATATTCGACTGATTGACGTCGTCTTTGCGAACGACGTTGACCGTCTTGCGAAACTCGTACTCGACCTTCGGCGCCCCGGGCAGGTCAAGGTCAACCTTTTGCCAATCCTCGAATGCCTTCTCGATTTTCTCGATTATTTGTTTGGTATCGAAGTCGCCCCAGACCGCGAGCATCGCATTGTTCGGGCCGAAATACTTCTTGTGGAAGGCTACCAGGTCGTCCCGGCCGATGGCATTGATGGTAGCATACTCCGTTTGCCGGGCATAAACGCTGGCGGGACCGTAAATCAGTTTGCTGAACTCTCGCCCGGCTATATCTCCAACGTCATCGTTTCGCCGGACGATAATGCTGAGATGCTGCATCCTGGCTAATTCGATCTTGTCCTGACGAAACGCCGGATTCATGAGCACATCAGCCAGAATCGCCAATCCCGTATCGAGGTCCTGCTTGAGTACGGACATCGACGCCGAACCCGAACTTAGCCCGATGCCTGTCTCGACGGAAGCCGCGATGCTCTCGAGCTCTTCGTCGATCTCGTCGCCGGTCTTGGTCGTCGTGCCGCCGGTGCGCATAACCGAGCCTGTGATGGACGCCAGGCCGACCTTCTCGGCCGGCTCATACACCGACCCGGTTCGAATTCTGACCGAGATGTTGACAAGCGGCAGCTCATGGTCCTCTAACAGAAACAGACGCATGCCGTTGGCCAGCGTCACCCGTTCGACCTCGGGGACCTGAACGGCCCGCAGCTTCGGATATTTCAGCCGCGCGTAATCCCGCGCCGAGGCCCCAACGCAGCCGGATAACAAAAGACCGAGCCCGGCAACTACAAAGCACGCAACGTTAATGATCAATGCCCTTCGGTTTATCATTGTGACGCTCCCTTCCAATTACTGCCCAAGGCCTCTGTAAAATTGAAGTTAGGCATACTTTTGGAAAGAAAAAATCTTCTCTTTTGATTTTTTCTTTCTAAAAACAAGATACGTAACATTTGATCCAAAAATAGTTTATGACACAACACCCAATTATCTTCAGAGAATCGTGAAGCCGATTTTCTGAAATAATATATGCCTAACTTTAATTTTGCAGAACTCATATTACTGCCCCGCTCCGGTTGTTTCGATGATACCGACCGAACGGTTCTTCGTCGTGAAATACTCTTTGGCGACGCGCTGGATATCTTCGGCGGTGACCTTGTCGATCTTATCGAGCTGCTCGAACAGGTTACGCCAGTCGCCGGTGACGACCTCATAGAATGTCAACATCGCAGCCAGCCCCGAGTTGGAATCAAGCTCTCGAATCAGGCCGGCCCGCGCCCGCGTTTTTGCCTTGGCCAGCTCCTCCGGAGTGACCAGCTCGTTTTTGAGCTTTTCGATTTCCACGTAAATCGCATCCTCACATTCCTGGTTTGTATGGCCCTTGGCCGGAACGGCGTAAAACAGAAACAGGCTCGGATACTTGGCGCCTGGCATCCCCTGAAATCCGGATGCAGCCACCGCGATTCTCTTTTCCTTCACAAGGCTCTTGTACAGCCGGGACGTCCGCCCCATGCCCACGATGTCGGTGATGGCATCGAACACGGCATCATCGGGATGGTCGATACTCGGCTTGTGATAGCCGATCAGGACAAAGGGCTGCGCCGGGTCTTCCACCACCACGCGCCGCTCGCCCAACTGGGGCGGTTCCACCGTCTCAACGGGGTCCGGCTTCGGGCCGCTTGCTATCGGGTCGAAGTACTTCTGCGCAAGCTTGCGGACCTGGTCGGGATTAACGTCCCCCACTATCGCTATCGTCAGATTGCTCGGCGCGTAGTACTTCTTGAAGAAGGCCTCCGCCTCGGCGCGGGTCATCGTCTCCAGATCGCTCATGTGGCCGACGACCTCGTCGCCGTACGGATGGGCCTTGTACGCAATAGCCATGAATTCTTCGAGCAGGCGCCCGACAGGCTGGCTCTCGACACCGAGCCGCCGCTCCTCCATCACCACGTCTTTTTCCTTGTAAAACTCCCTGAGCACCGGGTGGGCAAACCGGTCGGATTCCATCACCATCCAAAGTTCCACCTTGTTCGACGGAAGGCTGACGATATACTGCGTCGCATCCTGACTCGTGTACGCGTTGAAACCCGAGCTGCCCTCGCGCGAGAAGGTTTCCTCGTACTCATCATGCACCAGATACTTCTGGGCCTGCTCCTGGGCCTCTTTGAACTGGTTCTCCAACTGTTCGAGACGCGCTTTGTCCGCCCGGCCGCCCTTCTGGCGCTCCGCCTTCAAGGCCAGGAATGCCTCGTCTATTTTGGCTATCGCTTTGGCTTCGGCCTTATAGTCCCGCGTCCCTATGGTCTTTGTCCCCTTGAAGGCCATGTGCTCGAACAGATGCGCCATGCCGGTGATTCCCCTGACCTCATCGACCGCTCCGACGTCGGCATAGATATGGAACGAAACCATTGGCACCTCGTGCCGTTCGAGGACAAGGAATTTAAGCCCGTTGTCCAGCGTGAATTCGGTCATCCGCTTCTCGAACGCCGCCAAATCCTGGGCCTCGACCGGTGTTGAAACCATGATAAAAAGCAAAATCGCAGCACCGATTACAACGATCCTCAGTTTTTGCAGTGCGTGCTTCATATCGTTTACTCCTCTATAATCCCATATCATTAAATCTTTATGTACTCTTCCGGCAATCCTGTTAATAAAACATTTTGATATTTGAAGTCAATCATATTTTAAGAAACGAACAAAAGAATCGAAAGGGCAAAATCTCATCCATGCTAATTGTACATGAAGTATGCCGTAGCCGTGCAGTCGGTATCGACGCTCACACGCACCCAATGGGCGGAGAAGCCGTCCGGAAATTCGTGGTGAATGTAGCCTTCGGCGGGCACGCTCAAGGATGCGTATGTCTTCCATGTTCCGTTGCCCAAAAAGTCAACCTCAACCCTGAACGATACTTGCCGCTTCGAGTTGTGAGTAAGATGTAAGCCTTTCTTATCGAAACCTGTCATCAGGAACGGGTCCGAGACCGTGCCGGCCTTGACAGGCGTTTCCCACCACGGTCCGCCCCAGCCGGCGGGCTTGCCCATCGACCAGAGGTCATCGATATTGCCGAACCACAGGCCCGACTGGGGCTGGCCCTGGTCGTGATCGATCTGATCGCTGGCCATCACGAACAATCCGCGCCAGTGGCAGAAATCGGGAACGACACGAAGATGGGTGCAAATCGGACGGATGCCCCATATCTTGCCCCCGTATGAAAACTCCGGCAGCTCATAGAACATGCCGTGAACGTCCATCAATAATCTTTCCGTCACCGCGTGACGTATCCGCATCCATTCTGTGTTCCAGGCGTGGTCCCACGTGTGGCTGGCCTTGGGAAGCAGATAGCGCTGCCACTCGCCTTTAACGAGCGTGCGAAGCACGACGGATGATTTCGTCCAGCCGGTTGCGTAGATCGTCTCGCCGCCGTAGGAATCGCCCGAGGCGCTTCCGCCGACGCCGACAAAAGGATTGCGCTCGATGATGGTCCACTTTTTGCCGTCCCATTCGGCCAGCCGTCCGGCGTCCCTCTGGCCCAGGAATTCCTTCTCATCGTAAGTATTGTTCGCCACAACGACGCGGCCCTGGGCGCTGTAGGCGCCTTTGAAATGCACGGTGGCATTGTTTATGTCAAGCTCTTTGACCAGGTCAAACAGCAGCTTTGATTCGAGGCTGTGCACATCCACTTCCCAGAACCGCCCTTCCATGCCGAGGAAATATACTTTGTCATTCGGATCGGTCAGGTGTGAGACCGTAGCGGTCAGGCGGTAATTTTTAAGCGATTCGATCGTTCGGACGTTGCCCTCGGCGTCAATCGCGTGCGGCCCGATGAACGCCTGGCCGGACGGCCAGTGCACCATCCGGTTGGCAAAGGTCCCCGTCACCGCGGCCGGGTGACGCCGCATCGTCATATCTTCGCTGATTTCATAGAGCCCGAGCCCTTCGCCCCGGATGTGCGCAACATATCCGACGGCCCACAGCTTCTCCGCCCAGGGAATCAGAGCGCCGATGCCGGCCTCCGAGTCGCTGCCAATTCCTTTGGCCATCACGGTCAGGTTCGGGAATACGCCGTTAATCTGAATCACAGGTGTTTCGCCGCCGGCATTCTCTGCCGAGGCCGTACAGACAGCCATCATCAACAGCACAACCATGACCGGGCAACTGTAATGCTTCGGCGGGATAATGACTGACTTGTGTCTTTTTGAAAATCGAAATGCGGCGTATTTTCTCATAATAATTTCCTTCTATAGATCACTTTTAATATCTCATTAAATATTATGCACAATCGAAGATGTCAATAATGAAAAACGCCGGATAAATAAAAGACCGCCGGAAAATTCACGCTGAGAAGAAAATAGGAGACGCCCAAAACCCGGACGTGAGATACTTACACTATTCCACACGGCAGGTATGGTTGGATTGATTTAAAACAGACCCATTAGACAGGATTCGAATAAGCCTGATGTTGCACACACAAAAAGTTCAGACGCTAATTTTTCTCACCGTTATTGCCCGACGTCTTCCGCACGAGGCCCTGGCAGCTCTCACAATGACATACTCCAACCTGCTTTAGATGGGACGTCCCGGCAAGCTTTCTTGTCTCGATCAGATTGGCTCCTTTTGTCTCCATCTTGCGAAGCGCCAGCTTTGCATCTTTATTGTTATGTGTACCCACTGCATCGATTATGATGGTAACTTTCTTGCCTCTCTGCAGCAATCCCAGTGCCGTCATTTTAACGGCGCCTTCGAGGCAGGCACCGACCAGGATGAACTCACTGGCGCGCACTTCGCTCAGCAGCCTGTCAATCCTGGGCTCATCAAACGGGTCGACACATCGCTTGTGTAGAATGACCTGCCTGTGCCGCCGCAGCATATCCCTCGGCAAATCCGTGTTGCCGTCCGCTGCAAAACAGATCCTGTTATTAACCAGCGTATAGCATACCTTTTTTTGCCCGTCTGTGCCGTCGATGCAGTGGCCGACCGTCTCGTCGCCGTTATTACTGGGGTAAACCTCCGCAGTCGAAATTATCGGGACATTCTGGGATCTCGCCCAGGCCATCATCCTGCGAATATGCGCCAGAACTCTCCTGTGGTTCCTTATACAGGCTTTGCCCTCTGCTAATAGAAAGTCTTTTTGCGTATCGATATCGATGAGGATTTGTTTCTTGCGTGATTTGACCAACTGTAGAATCATTTTCAGACTTCCTTCCCTGGCTGCTGCGATTCTGTCTTATAATGAATACACATCAGCCAACAATCGAGTTCACAGCATCTTATCGAACAGTCCAGGTATGCACTTTAATAGCAATAAGACTGAAAAAAAGATTCAAACTTCGCTAAAACGCCTGTTTTCAGGTATAATGGCGTTCGTCGATGCTCGTTACTATTTTGATGTGTGTTATTTAGAACGGATTTAACGAATGGCCCGAATCTTACGGGACTATGAGGGAATTTCGCTGAAAGCCGAAGATCAGGACGGCAAAATTGATTTTGTCCGGATTTTCGGACGTACCGGCCCGGTTCATATCGAGATCGGTTCCGGCAAAGGAACCTTCCTGCTCGGTCAGGCCCAGACCCAGCCCGGTGACAACTTCCTCGGCATCGAATGGGCCCGCAAATACTATCGTTACGCCGTGGACCGCATCGGCCGGTGGGGCCTGACGAACGTACGGATAATGCGCACCGACGCCGCCGGATTTTTGGCCGATTCGGTGCCGGATGGCTCGGTCGATTTTTTCCACATCTACTTCCCCGACCCCTGGCCCAAGAAACGTCACCACAAAAGACGCTTTATCTGCTCCGCCAACCTGGAGCATCTGATCCGCTGCCTGAAGACCGGGGGACAATTACGTATTGTGACCGATCACGCCGATTATTTCGAGCAGATAAAGCTGGTTTTAACCGCCCGGAGTGATGTGCTCGAAGAAATCGATTTTATTAAGCCCGCAAGCACCGAAACAGGAGAATGGGTCGGCACAAATTTCGAACGAAAATACATCAAAGACCAAAGGCCAATCTACACCATCGCCGTACGAAGAATATAAATCCCTGGATTACAGAAGGAGTCACCACTTCTGTTAGGCAATAGTAATCGTCACCCAAAGATTCAACAAACTCCAGAAGTTGTTTTTCGGTAGGAGCTATCACAATGTCAATATCTTTCGTGGCTCTGGGCTGACCATGATAACTGCTGCCCAAAGAACCGGAAATCATATAGGGAATTGAACAATCGCCCAAGACCTTGATAAGCTTCTTCAAAAAATCGTCCTGGCTTGTCATGATCGCTTTTCGGTTCCTTTGAGCATTTGCCTGTACAGCTTGTCGCCTA
>Ga0154684_1105_pt1 | contig 12028 bp, 6 predicted proteins | sample Rifle2008BG13ft_FD_116113 | JGI IMG/M metagenome (GOLD analysis project Ga0154684, IMG submission 116113) | Planctomycetes bacterium RBG_13_50_24 | reverse complement strand
GTTACATCATGGGACAGATTTCCTACATAAATGTTCATTCTGTTCTCCTTATTTACTTATTCGTTCGCACCAGGGCACATTTTCCTTTAGAGAAAAGCCGGTACACATCATATTTTCTGGAATAATTGCCGCTCTCAGTTCGGATGGCGTACTATTTCCAATAAAAGCTTTACGAAATAAAAGAAATGACGCTAATGATAAACCAAGGTGCCAATATTAGCAAACGCCGTTTCTGTTATTTCAGCACTAACATATAACGATCATTTCAATACAATTGTGGAAATATAACGTCCCTGCGTACGGATTGCAACAACAATTTCAGGATTTTTTAGGAATCTGCCGGTTTGCGGATTCTGTTCGGCCTTTTCGGCAGAAATATTTGTATGATTTGCCTGTGGATCCGTGGTATTCTTTGCATGGCTTTCAGCAGGAAAGGAATATTATGAAAAAGTCTGTTTTTCTCGTATTTATAAGTTTATTTGCCGCCAATTTGATGGCCGGGCCGACTTCCAAAGGCAGCAGCCGGCCAAATTCCGCAAGAACAAGATTATTCCGCTAAGACTTATGTTCGAACAGGGTGAGACGGCACATTTCAGATTTCTCGTAATCGTTTACGAAGGATTCCGTACGAACGAGCAGATTGAAGAAAGATTCAGAAAATTCGCAGAGTGATATACGTCAACTTGAACCGATAGTGCTCTTTCTAATTTGATTTGACCGTTTAGAAGTGTGGCAGCCTCAAGCGCAGCTTGGGGATGGCTTCTTCCGCATGCACCATCCCCAAAGCCTTCGGCTTTGAGGCTGCCACCCGATAGTTCATCTTTAGTGATCGATGAACAATGAACAAACAACTACGAACGGCCTTATTTTTTTATGGGAGATTGACAATGAATAACCTTACACGCAGAGCTTTTGTGAAAGGTGCCTCGGCGGTCGGTGCCGCAATGGCCTTGCCGTTCTCGAAGGTGCGAGGCGCCAACGGCGACATTCGCGTAGGCGTCGCCGGTATTCGCGGTCGCGGCGGCGGACTCGTTAGTGAATTCCACGGCCTCGAAGGCGTGCGGGTCGTTGCGCTGTGTGACGTGGACAGCGACGTCCTGGATAAAGAGGTAAAGAAATTCAAAGACCGCAGTGAAGAGGTTGCCGGTTATGGCGACTATCGGCGGATGCTCGATGATAACTCCATCGATATCGTTGCCATCGCCACTCCCGACCATTGGCATGTGCCGATGGCTGCGGCCTCAGTCGTCGCCGGCAAGGACGTTTACGTCGAAAAGCCGCTCAGCCATACCATTGCCGAAGGACGCCTGCTGGTGAACCTGGCTCGCAAGCACGGCCGAATGATCCAGCACGGCACGCAAATCCGCAGCACTGCCGGTACGATAGAGGCAATCGAATACCTCAAGTCGGGCAAACTCGGCAAAATCCGCATGGCCAAGGCGATCGACTGCCAACTGCGTGGTCCAATCGGCCGTGAGCCCGACAGTGAAACGCCGCCCGGCGTCAATTACGAACTCTGGCTCGGCCCGGCTCCGAAACGGCCTTTCAACAAAAACCGCTTCCACTACAACTGGCACTGGTTCTGGGACTACGGCACGGGTGATACCGGCAACGACGGCATCCACCAGATCGACATCGCCCGCTGGGGTCTGGGCGTCGAAATGCCCAAAGCCGTCTCGTGCAGCGGTACGCAATTGTTCTACGACGACGACCACCAGACACCCGATACGCAGGTCGCCACGTTCGAGTATGATGATGTCTACCTGATGTTCGAGATGCGATTGTGGACGCCCTACGGTCTCGAAGGCCACGATAACGGCGATATCTTCTACGGCGACGAGGGAACAATGTCCATCGGCAGAAACGGCTGGCAGGTGACATTCAAGAACGGCAAAGAAGGTCCGGGCTGCCCACGCGGCAGATATGCACACGCCGAGAATTTCATCAAGGCCGTCCGCAGCCGAAAAGCAGGCGACCTGAACGCCGACGTCGAGGTCGGGCACTGCTCAGCAGCACTTTGCCACATGGCAAATATCGCAATGCGAGTAGGCCGCCGGCTGAAATTCGACGCCGTAAGTGAACGCTTCATCGACGACGCCGAAGCCAACGTTTATCTGACCAAGCAATACCGCAAAGGCTACGAACTTCCGACGCTATGAAGGTTAAAACGCCTGGCAGCTTGTATGGCAGACTCATAATGTCATTCTGAACGGAGCGTAGCGTAGTGAAGAATCTCTATTTTGCAGGCGAGATTCTTCGGCTTCGCCTCAGAATGACAAATGCTAAGGCTATAATTCGGACATGCTCCAAAAGGTTTCACTTTGCAGCCATTGGGCCGTCGGGGCCTGATGGCTCAATCTGCTTCAGGTTCTTTTCCTGAAGAGCTTTATAGCAGTCGGGCAGGTCGAATGATTTCAGGATGTTCGGCACCAGCGATGAGAGAGGCCACGAATAAGTCTCCGACTCGGCGATGTCGGAATAGCTGGTCAGCGCGTTTTTCAGCGTAATCTGTTTGACCTGGTCCGACAGGACTGCGGCAAAAGTCGCTGGGATGGTGCCCCAGCCTTTGGCAGCCAAATGGATTTCTTCGTGGCCGTTGCTCTTTAGCCAGTCGAGCACGCGGAGAATATCGCGGCTTCTTTGGCCTGGATACGGTTTACCGAGCATTATCGAATGAATCGCGTAGAAATAATCGCTGCCGTAGTCGCTGAGATATGAATTCTCATCGCACGTATCCGGCTGGGATTCGCCGATGCCCCGCACGTCGCACGTGTAAAAGGCGGCATCGGGCTCGGCGGCGATCAGCTCTTTAATCAGCGGCTCGGACCGCAGTTCGGCGTCGCTGGACTGGTGCGAGATGTACAGAATGGCCCGCTTTTGCCCTTTGGGCGGCCGGGAGTACAGCCGCTCGTCGGAAAGACGATAAACGACGGCTTGAATCCCCGGCTCGGTCTCGACAAGGTAGGTCGTCCAGTTCGGCCTGGGGAATCGGCGAGAACTCCAGTTGCGGAGGATGCGATAGTCGGGAGGTTCCTGGGTTTGAAATGCAGCCAGTCCTCGGAATCCAAGCACCTGGGCTATACGCCGCTTGAGCATGGGAGCGGGAATATTTTTACGCCGCTGTGCTGCCAGTTGCTCCGAAAGCTCTTTTGTAAATGAATAGATGGGTCTCGAATTCAGCTTGCAGACCTGCCCGTTCGGCGTGCAGTAGAGCGTTTCATCTTTTTCGATTACAAGCTCAGGCTCGCTCGTCGCATCGGAAATACCGGTAGCACGGTTGAACCACTGATACATGGTCTCGCGGTTTTCCTGTGAATAGCCGTGATATCCCGGGCCGATGAAAAGTCCGATGTTCTTTTCTGCATCCAGAAGTCCATACAGGTGAACAAGCCGCTGGTAGGCTTCTTCAGCGCCGCGGGCGTCGAAATAGTCACCTTCCTTTGAGAGAATGATAACCGGCTTGGGCGCCATGGCAGCAAGAAAATCGCAGTGGTCGAGTCCTAAAGCTAACGCATTGGGCGGACACTGCTCGGTGTCGGCGGGCAGCTCGTTCTCCGTGTTCCGGCGGAATGTTGTCACAAAGCAGCTTGGGGCCGCCATCGTCCAGCGACGTTCGACGCCGCAAAGCCAGGTCGTCATTGTGCCGCCGCCGGAGTTGCCGGTGACACCTACGTGCTTCGGATCGACTTCGTCCCGGCTGAGCAGGTAGTCCAGGGCACGTATGCCGTCCCAGGCTCGCCAGGAACCGATGAACTCGCCGACCAGAAACTGCTGGTTGCCGGCGTAAAGATGCTCGCGGACGCCGACGCCGAATTTCGATTTCAGATTTTCGTCCGGGTACTGGAGTCGCTCGCCCTGGCTGATGGGGTCATAGATAAGGACGACGTAACCCTGCCGGGCAAGTCCCTGGGCGAAGGATTGGTACAAATCAATCGCCTTTCCGGTAGCAGAGTGGCCGCAAGTTCCTACGACACCTGGCAGCGGAAACGGCCGGCCTTTCGGGATGTACAGGTTGGCGGTGACAAGAAAGCCGGGCCGGCTCTCGAAGATAATGTTCTCTATCTTGTACGCGTCCCGTTCAACGACGCCTGTAACACGCGGCTTGAGCGGTGTTTTTTCCGGCCATGGTCCGAAGCTCTGCTGTATCTTTTCGCGAACGTCAAGGACGTATGCTTCGGCGTCGGCCTTTGTTTTAAGGCCGGCACGCCGCTCGTTAGCTCGATTCTCGATGCGACGCACGGACTTGATGAAATATTCCTGTACCATGCGGGGAAATCGATTGAGCGGCTTGAGCGAATCGTCGCTCGAAGCTGCCGTGACTTTGGCCGGGCTTATATAAAGCAGGGCGGTTATTGTAAGAATGAAAATGTTAATAGGTAGAATGGGCAACTTGTTTGCCCATGCTGTATCGGTAACTTGCTTGTTCGATGAAAGTTTTGAAAGGGCGGTAAAATAGAACATTATTTAATCCTCCATAAGAAGATGTGTACCTGTTTGGGTTTCTGTCGGCAACGGCTCCTGTAATATTTTGGTTTCCTGTAATTTTGTTTTGCATTATAACCTTCGAAGTTGTTGATGGAAACAGGCAGGTCGAACATAACCTGAGTGAAAAATAAATTACGACGAACTCCGTCAATAGCAAAGAGGATAAAAAAATCATGACAATAATTTGAGAAATTGGATAATAATTGTCATTCTGAGCGAAACGCAGTGAAGCGAAGAATCTGGCTTGCGAATAATCAGTTCGTTGCACAGATGCTTCGCCTTCGGCTCAGCATGACAATGAAAATCGGTCAGTATGAGTTAATAAGATTGTGGATTTGATGGAGCAATATCTATGAAGTTGAAAATCTGGTTATTAGAGACACGGCCGCAGTTTCTTTTGCTTTCGGTGACTCTGGTGCTGCTTGGTACGGCGATCTCCCGGCACGAGGGCTATTTTGATTTGTTTAAATTCATGCTGACTATGATCGGCCTTGTGCTGGCTCATGCGAGCGTCAACGTGCTCAACGATTATTTCGATTACAAGAGCGGCATAGATCTGGAAACGACTCGAACACCTTTTTCCGGCGGCAGCGGAGTTCTTCCTTCCGGGCTTCTCAAACCGAAGGGCGTTTACATATTTGGCGTGGCCTGTTTGATGGCGGCCTTAGCGATCGGTATTTACCTGACTTTTATTTCAGGCTGGCAGCTTCTGCCTTTGATACTTCTCGGCGGCCCGGTGATTTACTTTTACACGTCTCATTTGACAAAGTGGCTGGTAGGAGAATTCTGGGCCGGACTCGGATTGGGAATGCTGCCGGTTTTGGGAACGTATTTCGTTCAAACCGGCAGATACAGCGCCGAAGCTGTTGTCGCTTCTCTTGCGCCGGGATTCTTAACCGCGAACTTGCTTTTTTTAAATGAGTTTCCCGACATAGAAGCGGACAAAAAAGGCGGCCGATGTAATCTGGTGATAGCCCTTGGGCCAAAAACGGCCGGCCGATTGTATGCCGGGCTGATGGCGCTGACGTACCTTAGTATTATTGCCGGGGCGGTCTTGAAATTAATGCCGCCGGCAAGTCTCATTGGTCTTGCTTCGATACCATTCGCCTTCAAGGCGATCAGCATAACATTCAAACACTACGACAATATTCAAAATTTAATCCCCGCCATGAAAGCGAATGTTATCACGGTTTTGGGTACCAATGCTTTAGTGGCGGCCGGTTATTTTCTGAGCGGCTCTCAATAAATATTGCTTCAGAGTCCGTACACTCAAGATAACGAATCAAAGGCCCTGCGTTAATGGAACTAATTTCAATACGACGCCGGTATTGCCGTAGGGTCCGAGTGCCGAGCTTGCCAGAATGTAAAGCTCGCCGTCGCGGTCCCGGCCTAATCCTTTGACGAACAGTTTCAGATTGTGGGAATCGTTGCCGACCAGTAGTTCTCTGATTTGTCCTGTTAGAAGATCCGCAACGAATAATCTTCCATCAGGTTCACGAAAGCCTCTTGAGAAGTCACCGAAAACATAAAGCGCGCGCAATTGAGGAATTTGCGTGCCATAGTACATGTGGCCGCCGATTACGGATATGCCGTCATCATGGTCATATTGGGCCACGGGGTCTGTCAGGCTCGGATTCTCGAAGGGCAGGCCAATGTTCAGGCCCTCGGGATCGAACAGAAAGTCGCCTTCTTTGATGTGCCAGCCGTAGTTGAGTCCCTTGCGTACGATGTCTATCTCTTCGACATGGTCCTGACCGACGTCGGCCACGATAAGCATGCCGCTTAGCCTGTCGAAGCTGAAGCGAAACGGATTGCGGAAGCCATAGGCATAGATCTCATCAATACCGTCGATCCCGACGAAGTAATTGTCCCATGGGATTCGATATGCACCATTGGCGCTGACTGCGTCACGACTGTCGGGCGTTAACTCGGGCGCTACGGGGTCAATTCGAAGGATGCTGCCGTGAACGGTGTTGATATTCTGCCCGTTACCCTGGTCGCCATGTCCGGCTGAAGTGTCGTTGGCCCCTCCGCCGTCGCCAAGTGCGATATAGAGATAGCCGTCCGGTCCGAATGCGATCTTACCGCCGTTATGATTGAACTGCGGCTGGTCGATGCGTAACAATACACGTGCAGAGTCCGAATCGATATTTAGTCCGCCTGCAGCCAGTTGCCACTCGGTAATTACGCTCTGGTGATTGATTTGATCGGGCGGCAGGTCTATCGTAAAATCGGCGGAGCCCTGAATTGGTTCGCTTGTGTAGGTATAAACTTTGTGATAACCAGGTTTGTCCGCATCTGCATAGTCAGGATGGAAGGCAAGGCCCAGCAGACCGCGTTCGTCATAGTCATTGACATCAAAACTGCCGAGGATTCCCAGAGGTTGGACGATTCGATCCGTCAAGTCGAGGAATGGCTCGGCCTGGAGCTGTCCCTGATAGATCACGAGAATCCTGCCGGCCTGGTCGACGACATAGAGCCAATCGGGTATTTGCGGATCCGGCAGCAGATCAACCGGGGCGGTCAAGCCTGAAGCGATAATCTCTAAGTCGATCGGAATAGATGATGGGCCGATACGCTCGGCAATTGGCAGGCCCAATACGAGAAAATCACCTCGCATGGAAAATAAGTGAATCCGGCAGCGATAACCGGGAATTCGGCCGTCTTCTATCATGGCCTGGTATAGCAGCTTTGTTAAAGTAAATCGAACGGTTCCTCGGCCGTCATCCTCCCAGTTGACTTGAGGGTCCGACTCGAAAGGACCCTGGATCGACATAGATAGAAGTATCTTGTCCTGAGTTGGCGATGTTGACTTGGCGATGATCTCAAAAGGATGAGCTATGTAATCGGTTACTTTCACTTGATAACGTTTACCAAGCTCCAGCGGTAGAGTGGGATTTTCGGCTCCGATTGTTCCGAATTCGATGTTACTTGGCTCGAAAGCACTCAGCCTATATGAAGAGAAGCCGACGTTTCCAAATGTCCAGATCACATCAAAAAGCTGCGCTTGGGCGGTGACTGAACCAAATGCAACTAAAATCAGAGCGAAATAACGAAACCTCATTAATCTTATAGTATCCATTGCATGTCTCCTTTGATAACAAAAACTTAAGCCAATAAGTGATAATACACCTGTAATCATATCATACTACTGTGATTTTACGCTTGGAAAAAACCTTAGTTCATTGTCCTTTAAAAATTGATAGATAATTTAAAATATTTTTTCATTTTTTTGTTGATTATTGCTACAGACGTAGTAGAATTCTATTACATTTGTAGTAAGGAGAGCAGAATATGAAACTAACCGAACCGGAATGGCAGATCATGAACGCGTTGTGGGACAAGCACCCGGCGAAGGTGCGAGACGTGGTCGAGCGGCTGCCGTCTGCCGTGAACTGGGCATATACGACCGTAAAGACTATGCTGGACCGGCTGGTCGAGAAAAAGGCGGTCGGCAAGAGCAAACGCGGCAATATCGGCCTCTACGAACCACTTGTTTCACGCCGGCAGGCTCGACGAACTGCAATGAGGTTAATGCTGGACCAGGCCTTTGACGGGGCCTTCGGGCCCATGATGCACTTCCTTGTAGAAGATGAGAAATTGTCGGCCGAACAACGCAAAGTGCTGATCAAAATACTTTCCGGCAAAAGCAAAAAAAGGGAGAGCGAAAATGATTACACAAATAAATAGTGTCGCGGAAGGCTGGTGGAATTGGATATGGCCGATGTTCTGGCAGGTATGCGTGCTGGTCGTTTTCATTGGCGCGGTCGATATTCTTCTGCGAAGGCGCATCTGGCCTCAGGTCAGGTATGCGCTTTGGCTGCTGGTTTTGGTGAAGTTGATATTGCCGCCGACTTTTTCACTTTCCACAAGCGTTGTCTCGCAGGTTCGAATGCTGGCGGGCCGGGCGGCTATACAATTCAGTAACACAGACATTCCGGCTGATTTATCAGCCGTTGGGACGAGCACGGAAATAACTCCGCTCGCTATTAACGGAAGTATCGAGCCGGCTCCGGATAGTGGTGGCATGAGGAGCAGTAAGGCCGCCGAACCTGCCGACCGGATTTTCTCTACCGGTGTTGCAGCATCGGTTGGACATGTCGGATTACACTGGAAAGTGTACACGATGGTCGTTTGGCTGGCAGGCGTAATCATACTTGGCTTGTGGGCGGCAGTCAGGTTTCGAAAACTCAGGCAGCTCCATAGCGGCAAATTTTCTGATATCGATTTGCCGGAATGGTTTGGACCTTTATTCACGAATACGGCGAAAAAGCTCGGTCTTCGGAAGCTTCCGGGGATAGTTTTATCTCAGAACATTGCTTCTCCGGCGGTTTTCGGAACATTCAGTCCGGTGCTTGTGCTGCCCGCGGATACGGTCCGTCATCTTTCTCAAAATCGCGCGGAGCATATCCTGCTGCACGAGCTTGCACATATCAAGCGCGGAGACCTTAAAGTCAACAGCCTATATATGCTGCTGCAGATTGTGTACTGGTTTAATCCCCTGCTCTGGCTTCTCCGGCGGCGATTGCAGCATTTGCGAGAGCTTTGCTGTGATTCGACCGTAGCGGGAATTCTGAGGGACAGGACAACGGATTATCGCGAAACCATCCTGCAGAACGCAAAATGGCTGCTGACCGGGCCGGCAAGGTCCGGGATCGGGCTATTAGGATTGGCGGAAGATTCCCGCAACCTGTTGGTGCGTCTTGACTGGCTGGAGAAGAAAACATGGAAGCACCGCGGCCTGCGCATTGTCACGGTCTGTGCCGTTATTACCCTTATGTTGATTTGTGTTCTGCCAATGGCAGAAGCTGATAGCGCCGATATATTTACGGTCGCTGCAGATGAAAGCGCTAAGTATAGTTCAATTCAGGAGGCAATCGACGCCGCAGGGGCAGGTGCGGTCATCCGCATCGGGCCGGGTGTTTATGAGGAGCATCTGAAAATCAATAAATCCCTTACGCTCGAAGGTTCAGGCTGGAATCGAACCACCATTATGACAGCGAGTGCCGGGGCAGATGTGATTGAAGAGGCGATGCGCACACTCCAGCTCCGAATACAGGAAGCTGAATCAGACGGGCAGCGCAAGGAAATAAGTGATAAATTCGAGGCGGAATTTAAGGAAAAGTATGGCAGACCGGCTCTGTTCGTGAGTAACACGGAAGGTGTTGTGATTCGTGAACTGAAACTCACATTACCAGGAGAACGTTTGGAAGGGCGCAGTATGCCGGTACCCATTCTGGAGTTCAACAATGCCAAAGCATCTGTATCAAAATGTTTGGTCATCGGAACCCCCGGGGACGGAATTCATATTCTGAATGGATCTGATGTTGAGATTCGCGAGAGTATGGTAGCCGCGGCGTGGGGAACCGGAATCGTTGTCGGCGAAAGGCAGGGCGCAAGTTCCGGCATCCGCTTATTGGACAGCGAGCTCCGCAATTGCCATTACGCCGGGATTTGCATTCGAAAAGGTAACGATTCAGCAAAAGTGGAGCGCTGCCGCGTATCCGGAGCGGCATGGCACGGTATCCGTTATGATGATTGTTCACCGACAATTGTTGGAAACCGGATTTTCGGAAATGCTCGCTGCGGGATTTACGCATCCGGGCAAACAGCGGCTGCCGTCAGGCAGAATCTCTTTTACGCCAACGAAATGGGCGGTATGTCGTGCTGGTTTCAGAATCGAGATACGATCGAAGGCAACACCTTTGCCGCTAACAAACAAGCAGGCCTGTCGATTCTCGGAGCTTCCGGACCCGTTGTGCAAAAGAATATCTTCTTCTCTGAATCCGATGCTGTCTTATGCGGCGACATAGGCAGCGATTCCGCTTTCGCCAAATCGGACGGTGCCGCAACCATGGAAAAGAACCTGTTCTGGAAGAACGAGCATAAGGCCGCTCGGCGACTCGCTAAAACTGACACAATGGAGGAAATTACTCTCGACAAACAAGCCGGTAATTTGGAGATAGATCCGATGTTTACAAATGCCGGGCAAAATGATTTCTCGTTGAGGGCGGATTCACCTGCCCGGCGGTTGGGAATAGGTGCTTCTGAGCCGATAGGATTTGAGAGTCCCTGGCCGATCCAGCCGGAAGAAGCTGCTATTATTCCAGATGGCCCGACACGCGATTACCGAAAATGGAAAACGCCGCCAAAAACTGCATCGCCGGTGCAGAAAACGGATACGGAAACCACTGCGGTTGAAATGAAGGACGGCTTGCGTATCAAGGCTTTCATCGACGGCAAGGACACGATCAAGATAAAGGGCGTCGAACTCTGGTACGAGCACCTTGACTGGGATCTGCCGGGTAAATGGTGGGACAGGGCCAACAATGTCAAACATGACGAGCCTACGTACATCAACGGGACTGCATGGAAACCCGAGTGGCAGGAAAGAATATCGAAACCGTATCGACTGGAGCAAGTCATCCCGCTGCGGGAAGCGAATAATCTCATAAACTTGGCGAAAATTGCCGGAAGGGGATCTATCTCCATCGCCGAGAAGCCGCAGCAGGCAAACGACTACACGCTCTCAATTCTGCTGGACGATAGTCGCTACAATAGAGCACAATGGTATGAGTTTGTCATCCAATGGAAACCGGGTGACTTACAAAAACAAGCCCCGAGCCTGCCGTCTGCCGGTTTAGAAGCGGTGAAGGAAGTCTCTACTGCGAAAAATGTTTTGCAGCAACTCATCGATTCGACGCCGGCCGGACAGACAGTAAACATAGCCAGAGGCGTTTATACCGAGCCGGTGACTGTTACGAAACCATTGACACTTAAAGGCGAATCGGTGAACGACTGTATTTTCGAAGTAACCGCCAATGAGCCGGCCATTTTTGTCGACACCAAAGGCAAAGGCGGAGTAATAATCGACACGATGACAATTAAATGGCAGTTGGCCACAAGTGACAGGACAGAGCATCCCTTTGCGGTTGCCGTCAAAGACACAAAGTCGGAAGTCAGGAATTGCCGCTTCCAGCCGCTGGGGGATTTCAAACGCTGCCCCGTGGCGATAAATGCTATGGGTTTTTCCGAGCTGAATATAAATACGTGCAGATTCGAGGGATTCGAATATACGGTCAGCTTCGGCGAGGGCACAAAAGGATCGATACGCAATAGCCTGGTTATGGGCTCCGGACATCAGGGCATTTCGCTGTACTCCGGCACTACGGCAGAAATTGTTGGAAACGTTGTTACGGGTTCAAGATATCACGCCGTACGCAGCACGGGCGGAACTTTGAATATGGCTGACAACCTCATCATAAACAACGCCAACAGGGGAGTCTATCTCGGCAATAAAAGCGCACGCGGAACGATAGCCAACAATGTGATAATCGGCAATGGAACCGGCATCGGCGGCTTCGCAGGATCGAATGTCAAAGTTGAAAATAATATTATAGCCGATTCGATTTACGCCGGCATCGGAATGCGCGATTCGTGCAGTCTGTCTATACGCGACAATATTTTCCGGGGTAACGAGCGGGGTTTGATTTTATTTAAAGAAGGCAGCAGGAACGATAATTCTGTTTATAGTAACGTATTT
>Ga0154684_1147_pt1 | contig 12627 bp, 13 predicted proteins | sample Rifle2008BG13ft_FD_116113 | JGI IMG/M metagenome (GOLD analysis project Ga0154684, IMG submission 116113) | Planctomycetes bacterium RBG_13_50_24 | reverse complement strand
AAAGATTATATTTTTCCTAATTCGATGGTAATATACTTGACGATAAGAAGATAAACAATACAATAACTGAACAACCCGTCTATATACAGGCCGGAAGAGTTGAGGCATTAGAACGCAACTTATTGAGCGTTCGATTATAATGACTATGGCATTATTATGAGCGAAAGCAACCGAAAAATTGGCCGCAGTCAATGGCTAATGGTGGTTGTGGCTGTATTAATAATCCACTGGATTGGAGGGTGGGGGAATATCTCCGCCCAAACAGACACGGAAAATGAGGCCGAGCGGACACTCCGCGATCTGAAGATCAATATGGCTCCCGAACCTAATGTCCCTATCCCTGAGGTCTATCGGACTCCACCTAAAATATTCGAGCAAATCGTCGGGGGCACATCTGAGTGGAAATTATTCTACTTTTGCAAATACCACACCTCCGATGAATTGAAAACAATCATCCACGAGCAATTTGCCACGAAACTGTTCGATGAAAAAGGCAAATCGACCTCAGTAGAGGATTACACCGTCAGCAGCAATCCAGCCACAAACCAGTTGATTGTTCGATGTCCGGCTCGTGATGACATCGACGCAGTACTTGAAACCCTCAATCAGGTAGACGTCAAGCCGATTCAGGTCAAGATAGATTGTCTGATCTCAGAGGTTTATGCGGATATGACATTTGACCGCGAAACCACTATAGCAATCGATAACTTATTCGGCGAGAAAGTTGTGATGAATCCCGCCGGTACAGCTTTCGGAGCTGATGTTCGGCAATTAGTACAGGACGACAAATATCTTCCTGCGTTTCCAGGAGCCTCGCTCAGAGAAGTGGCACGATCTCGAATGGGTCTCAACATAGGTTACATAAATTCTGGCTTACCAGGCCATGGCTTCACGCTTTTAATTGACCTGCTCGAGTCGAGGGGCTATTTGAAGATTCTGATGAATCCGACGCTCGAAGTGGTCAATGGCGGAACTGCCAAAGTTTCATCTATGCAGAAAGTTCCGATAGACAGGACAACAATGCGCTCCACGATATCAGACTATTTGGAGACAAGTACTACATATGAAGATGTAGTTGACTCACTTGAAATCACCGCCCACGTCTTCGGAGACGGCTTCATCGGCCTGGAAACATCCATTACACTCGGTTCAAAGAACACACCCGAAGGTGTAAAGCAAGTACCAATCATTACAAAAAAGCAAATCGATAATAAAGAGAACCGCATCAGACAGGGTGAAAGCCTCATAATCGGCGGAATCAGGAAGAACGAGGAATTTGCCGTCGTTCGCGGCATTCCGATTCTGAAAGATATCCCGATTCTCGGCTTTCTGTTCTCCAGCGAGGATACCGAAAGCCGTGCGGTCGAGACCATTTTCATACTAACTCCGACCATTTCCACCGACGGAAAATCCAAAAAAGAAGTGATGAAAGAGGTCCAAAGAAAGCACGAACCGGATACTCCCTCAGGTCTGGGCGAAATGATCACGGATCCCTTTGGACTTAAAGCCCGTGAGGAAGAACGCGAACAGACGGTCAAGGACGCCGAACAGTCGCGTCTCGAAGCCGAGGTAGAAAAAGCCCAGGCCAGAATCGACATAAGAGAGGCCGAGAAACGAGCCCAAAAAGCAGAGACAGAGCTAAGCAGAATCGAAACTGAATCGGAGAAGATTAAGACCGACGCCGAAAAAGCCAACACCGAAGCTCAAGCAAAGGCAAAGGCTGCCGAAGAAGCCAAAGTAGTTGCAGACAAAGCAATTGCCGAGGCTAAAAAAGCCCAGGAAGAAGCTAATAAGGCTAAAGCCGAAGCCGAAGCAAAGATCAAAGCCGCTGAAGATGCCAAAAAAGAAGACCCTAACAAACCCGAAGCCGAGGCTGAAAAATCAGCATCTCAGACCGAGCAGCCCACCGCTCAAAAGGCGGAAAAAGCTGATAACGTAAAGGCCGAAGAGGATAAGGCTGAGAGTAAAGCCTGACAAAGTTTACAGAAATAGACTAGACAAATGAGATATCCGGCTAAGCCACGCCGTTGTCGTCTGTTAATCAACCGTATCATTTCCGGGTGATATTGCTAAATCCAAACTTTTGATGAAGGGATACTCTATGGAAAATTTTAATATCAACAATCCTCTCAATCAACCAGCCCCTATTAACAAAAATATCGACAAACCGATCCCATTTGACGATTCCGACCCGGGCGAAAAAGGTGTTTCACATGCTCCTTTGGACCTGGGCGGCACCAGCCCCGTCCAGATACCAAAGGTTGAGATGCCTAAGCCGGTAGCAGCGGCAAGAAAACCGACGGAAAAAATAGTTTACTCCGACCGAATTGTGGGCGTAAGGACCTTTTTTACAAAACTGCATCCCGGGGCGCTGAATTTTCTTGATGAGCAAATCACCAAATGGCTGACAGAGAATCCGGGTATCAAGGTAAAAAGAACAAATATTACTACGGGCGAGCTCCAGGCCAAAAAAACCGAGCCCAATATTATCATTACGGTCTGGTATTGAGAATCCTTCTCAAGATTATCGCTACCCTGGCAACCTGCCCGGATGCATTAATAATTGATACTAACCGGGGCACTATTACCCTCGAAAAAGGCCAATAGCTCACAGTTATAACGATCCCACCTGTGACGGATTGAAAAATCCACATATATCGTGTAAAATTCTTAACATAAAGTCTTGACATATTGTGCAATTTACATTATTTTCCTTACTTTGTCTGTTTATGTATAGCGTACGAGGTCAAGTTTTGTAAATTTTTGGAGATCTTTTGTGGCTAAAGAGTTAGCACGGAAACTTATCAACGCAGGAGTGCATTTCGGGCACGGCGTGAGCCGATGGGATCCGAAAATGGCTCCTTTCATCTTCGCAAAACGCGGCAATATCCATATCATCGATGTCAAAAAAACCTTAAAAGGGCTGCTTATTGCTAAAAAACTTCTTGCTGATGTAGTTTCTTCCGGCAAAGACGTCGTTTTCGTAGGCACAAAACGCCAGGCCCAAAAGGCTGTAGAATCTATTGCTGAAAAGTGCGGGATGCACTATGTTTCCCAGCGATGGCTTGGCGGTATGCTTACCAATTTCAGAACAATACGCTCCCGACTACAGAGACTGGAGCAGTTGGAAGCCATGGTCGAAGATGGAACGCTGGATAGTGAGAGCAAAAAGCAGGCATCGAGGCTAAAACGCGAAATGCGAAAGATAAAAGCTAATCTGCAGGGCGTTCGTAATATGTCCCGTTTGCCGGGTGCTGTTGTCGTAGTTGACGCGAAGAAAGAATATCTTGCTCTTCGGGAGGCCAAAAAGCTGGAGATTGCTACCATAGGACTTCTCGATACAGATTCGGATCCTGACACAGTGGATGTGGCGATTCCGGCAAACGATGATTCTATCAGAGCGGTTGATCTGATACTTAACGAACTGGCCGATGCGGTAGCGATTGGCAAAACGATGACTGCAGTTCGTCAGGAAGTGCCGCAACGGCCGAGACGCGTCCGCTCGAAGAGGCCGGCCATGGCCCGCGCCCATGAGGACAAACCGGAAATGACGAGCAATTTCGAGCAAAAACCTGTACAGATTGCAGACGTACCTTCGCAAGAAAGTCAAACAGAGCAGCAGGAACCCGGGTAGAACGGCAAATAGCCGATAGTAGATAGCCCTTAGATATTTAGCCGGCGGTTATACCGCCGGTTAGCATAATACGAGTAACAATCCACGAAGCACAAGAGAATAGGAGTTTTTAAGATGGCGGACATTTCACCAGCGATGGTTATGAAACTGCGGAAAATGAGCGGTCAGGGAATGATGGACTGCAAAAGAGCACTTCAGGACACGGATGGTGACGTCGAGAAAGCAATGGATTTACTGAGAAAAAAAGGCCTCGCAACATTGGCCAAGCGTGCCAGTCGAGACACTTCCGAAGGATTGGTCGTAAGCAAAATCAGCCCCGAAGGTAAGACGGCAGCCATGGCGACGCTTTGCTGCGAGACGGATTTTGTAGCCAAGAGCGATTATTTTGTGGCTACGGCACAAATTCTGGCCGACGTAGCCCTGGCCTGCCCGGCCGACGAAGGTATTGAGAATGTTCTTGAGACCTCTGCCAACGGCAGAAAATTTAGTGATATTATGACCGAATTAGTCAGTAAAACGGGTGAAAAAACAGAGGTCGGAGACTACGCCAAATATAAACTTGACGGCCCAGGACTGATTAGCACTTATATTCACTTCAATGAAAAAGTCGGCACAATGGTCCAGTTTGAGACCAGCAATGACGCCACGGCAACCGGAGACGCGATAAAGCAGGCCGCTTCCGACATAGCCATGCACATAACCGCAACCAAGCCATTGGCGCTTGATAAAGACCAGATTGACCCTGAAATAATCGAGCGGGAAAAGGCCATTTTCGCCGAACAGGTTAAGAATAAGCCGGCGAATATCATAGATAAAATTGTCGAAGGCAAAATGATGAAATTTTATGCTGAAAACTGCCTTCTGCAGCAGCCTTTCGTCAAAGACGACAGTAAGTCCGTCGAGCAGATCGTTGCCGACGCCGCCAAACAAGCCGGCGGCCAGGCAAAAATAAAAAGATTTGTCCGATTCGAAGTCGGATAACAGGGATGCCTCGTAAAGCAAGACGCGAGATGCCCTTCACGAGATATAAAAATGGCTGAGAGCAAATACCATCGCGTTCTGTTGAAGCTTTCGGGCGAAAGTTTTTGCAAAGCAGGTCAGTTCGGAATCGATGGTACCGCCCTCGAATCAATTGCCGAGAGAATCGCCGAGATTTGCAAACTCGGGCCGCAGGTGGCAATTGTGGTCGGAGCAGGTAATTTTCTAAGGGGGGAAAGCTTTTCCAAGACCAGCCATATACCCCGCAATACGGCGGACTATATGGGGATGTTGGCTACGATCATCAATGCCTGTGCCCTCCAGGAAACGCTTGAGAAACTCGGCCAGGAAACCAGGGTCCTCAGCGCGATAGACGTCCCGGCAATGTGCGAGGGCTTTATTCGCAGAAGGGCCATTCGACACCTCGAACGCAGAAGGGTAGCGATATTAGCAGGCGGCACGGGAAATCCTTTTTTCACTACCGATACATGCGCAGCTTTGAGGGCTTCGGAACTTGATGCAGACCTGCTGATAAAAGCAACAAAAGTTCAAGGGGTTTACAGCGACGATCCCAAGAAAAATCCGAACGCACAATTATTTGAGAAATTATCTTATGACCAGGTGCTGACAAAGAAACTGAGAATAATGGATCATGCAGCAATAAGTCTTTGCCGGGACAACAATATCCCGATTATTGTTTTGAATATTTTCGAGAAGGGCAACATAACGAAGGCTCTTTGTGGCGAGCAAGTCGGTACCAAAATAGTAACTAAATGAGGTTAAAGATGCCTACCAAATCAATAGTCTCGGACACCGAATCCAAAATGAAAAAGGCCGTCGAGGTCCTGCAGGACGAGTTAAAAGCTGTCCGCAGCGGCAGAGCCGCAACAGGACTGGTCGAAAACATAAAGGCGGATTTTTACGGGATGCCTACGCCATTGAAGCAGATGGCAACCCTGGCAACACCCCAAATGGATATGATTGTGATTAAGCCGTTCGATCCCGCCTCGATTAAAGAAATCGAAAAAGCAATCAAGGCCAGCGACTTGAGCATAGCACCGATTGTAGATGGAAAAATAATCAGGCTTAATATCCCGACGCTAAGCGAAGAAAGAAGAAAACAGCTCGTTCAGCAGGCCAAACAGACCGGCGAACAGACAAAGGTCGGCATTCGCAATATACGAAGAGACGCAATCAAGCATCTCGAAAAGCAGGAAAAAGACAAACTCATCACTGAAGATGACCTCGAAAAAGGCAAAAAGCAAGTCGATGATATTACCAAGCAGTACACCGACAAAGTTGACGGGCTGATCAAAAATAAATCGGACGAAATATTGCTCGATTGATTTTGTCAAAAAACGCACAAATCATAATTTCACAAGACACAAGTCAGGTGTCTTTTGACCTTATGCTTTTGTGCCAATATTCACTGACTTAATTTTGGAGGTCAAAGCAATGCGTGCAGAAAACAAAACAAAAATCAAGCCGCAAAAAAAGACCGGCAAAAGGGTACTCAAGCTGGCATTGGCACTGTTAGTGATCCTGATTGTGTTCGTGCTTTTTCTTGTACCTGCAATCGTCTCATCCGGGAAAGTTCGCCAGATAATATTATCTAAAATCAATGGTTCGATTGCCGGCAAAACGGATTTTGCCGATCTCTCGATGGGCTGGCTTAAGGGCATCAAGGTTTCGGATTTCAGCTTTAACGACAATGCCGGCCAAATCTCCGTCCAGGTCAAGGAAATTGCCACAAAACCGCACTACGGCTCGCTTTTGACCGGCAATTTATCCTTCGGCCAAACCTTGATTGACACGCCGAACGTGGAGATCAATCTTAAAGACTTACAGGAACAAAAGACCAAAAGTCCCGCCCCAAAACGGCCGGCCGGCGAAGGAATGCAGCCTGTCGTACTGCCGGTAAAAAGAATGGAGCTTGTCCTCAATGACGGCAATGTTAAAGTCACCGATCCGAAATCCGGAACGGTCGAGCTTTCACGAATAAACTCAAAACTCAACTTGCAACCGCTTGGACAGCAAACAGATTTCGACCTGACAATGGCCGTAGCACAGGCGGGCAAAGCTTCTGAGATTCAAGTCGCCAGCACAATTACTCCTAAGCAGCAAACCGGATGGAGCCTTAAGGGTACGAGCGGCGATTTGACTGTCGATGTAAAAGACCTGGACCTCGAATCTCTGGGGCCGATCCTGGCGTTGGCCGGAGTCGATATCCAGGCCGAAGGACTCGTCGGAGCTCACGCAACGAGTCAAATTAAAGACGGCCAAATAGAAGATCTAAACGCAGGCATCAAAGGTAAGAATCTCCAGATAACAGGCGCCCAGCTAAAGGGTGACAGATTACAGACCGGCAATCTGGATATTAGTGTGAAGCTAAACCAGGAAAAGCAAGCGATAAACATCGATAACCTGCAGGTCACAAGTGACTGGGTATCCGTGGCGGCAAACGGGGTCGTCCCCACGACGTTCAAGTCCCTGGGAGACCTTCTCGGCGCCGATTCGAATTACAACCTCAAAGGCACGTTCAACTGTAACTTAGCCGCCGTCTCGTCCCAAATGCCTAAAACTCTGGGACTCAAAGAAGGCATGCAGCTAACCTCGGGACAGTTAAGCGGCAACGTCGAGACTTCCCCAAAAGCCGGCGGCCAAAAACAAGTCCGGGCCTATGCAACTCTCTCCGCCCTCGAGGGTGCCGTCGAAGGCAAAAAAATCGCACTGTCCCAACCGGTAGTAGCTGAAGCGCAAATATCATCGGATAAAGCCGGCATCAATTTTGATAAAATAGGCGTCTCGGCTCCTTTCGCAAAAATCAATTGCGCAGGCAGCACCAAACTGGTGAAATACAGTGCCGAGGCGGACCTGGCGAAACTCCAGGCGGAATTAGGACAATTCGTAAATATCGGCCAATATCAAATGTCCGGAGTGTTTCAGGAAGCAGGGCAGCTTTCCGTTGAAGAAAATAGAATTGCTGCTTCCGGCTCAGGGACAATTAAAAATCTTCGTATGAGCTCAAAGGAAGGGCTCAGTGCTTCCGAGCCGTTGGCGAATATAGATTTCGCCGTAAATATGGACAGGAAGAAGAACGTCGTTGCTGTCGATTCGGTAATTGCCGATGCGAGTCTGGGCCGGTTCAGCATAAAAAACGGCGTTGTGCCGCTGGGCGATGAGCCGGCGACACCTTTAAGCCTTAAGTTATCGGCAAATAACGTCAACTTCGAGAAAGTTCGCCCGTTCGCGGTTATGTTCGCTTCTTTTCCGAAGGAAATGCAACTGGTCGGCATCGCCGACTCGACAATCTCCGTCACCTCGGAAAAGAAAACATATAAAATCACAACCGACTCGACAAAAATCAAAGGCCTGAAACTCACCTCGCCCGGCAAGAAGCCCTTCGAGCAGAACGAAGTGACGCTCGCCTTCGACGCCGAACTCAATCCCGAGCAAAAAGCGATTAACGTCAAGACCCTGAAGCTCGAAAGCCCGCAGATAAAAATCACCAAGGGCCAATTCAGCCAAATCAGCAAAGACGGCAAGACCACGTTGCAGGGACAGGCCGATTTAGACTATGACTGGTCGGCCGTCAGCGTCATGGCGGCACCGTTTCTGCCGGAAGACCTGACACTGCAGGGCAAAAGAAAAGATTCTGTCAGTTTTATCAGCGAATACCCGGCCGACCAATCGGACAAACTATTGTCAAATCTCAATGCCAAAGCCAATGTAGGCTTTGAAAAGGCGGGTTATATGGGGCTCGATTTCGGACCCACCAATGTCAATGTCCAGGTACAGAACGGCTTGCTGAACATCGCACCGTTTGCCACGACCGTCAACGAGGGACAGTTCAACTTTGCCGGCGGCGCGGACTTCAAACAAACTCCTTCACTCTTCAAAGCCGCCAGGCCGATGCAGATAGTAAAGGACATTAAAGTCACCGACGCGACAACGAAGAAACTCTTAAAATACGTCAATCCGATTTTTGCAGACGCTGTCAATGTAAACGGCATCGCAAACTTCAGTTGCGAGCAACTGGCTATACCTCTCAGCGCCGAAGCGAAGAACGATACGGTCGTAATCGGCACGATATCGATCAGCAAATTACAATTGCAGGCCTCGGATTTGCTCGGGCAGATTCTTGCTTTGGCCGGCGGCAGCGTTAGTGGTACAGTGTTGACCCTTCATCCGACTAAATTGGTTCTCCAGAAAGGTATTCTGCGATACGACGATATGCAAATCGACGTAGACAATAATCCAATTAATTTCAAAGGCGCGATTGGCCTGGATAAGAGTTTGGATATGACCGTGACTTTGCCTTATACTACCACAGGTCGAACGGCCAGGACCGACAGAGAAACATCCGGAGCAAGGATTACGCTGCCGCTCAAGGGCACGGTCGACAAGCCCCAGCTCGATACGGGCAAACTCATCGAATTACAATTAAAGGGGCAATTAGAGGAACAGTTGCGAAAGGGTCTTGGAGACATATTCAAGTAATGCAAAGCAACCGGTTTTGCCGCCTGTCGCCGGCAAGCTAATAAAAACTTTATTCGGCCTGCAATCCTGCTGCAGGACTTCACCCGAATCGACAGATGCGCCCTGCGATTGAAAGGGGACAGAGATGCTGACGCTTAAGAACCTTTTGACTACACCCACTGCACAGCTCGGAAAAGCCGGCCGCTTCGTGGTCTTTCAAATCAAGCTGTGGTCGCACTGCGCCAAAATCCTGGAGATTAACCGTTCCGGCCAGCAGGCCGCCGCTCTGTCATATTATACAATTTTCGGGATTGTCCCGCTGGCCATAGTAATCCTTCTGCTGTTTCAATCGCTCTCGGCCGAGGACGTCGGACAAAACGTCAAAATCCTCGTGTACGACTATCTCGAATTGCAGGAAATCAGGTATTCAACCAGCGATGGACAGGAAGTTCTACTTACCAACCACATCGACGCGATCGTTCAGCAATTCTTCGAAGGATTGAACAAGGGCTCTCTAACTTTCATCAGCGCAGTCATTGTCATCTGGGCGGCGCTGGCGCTGATCTCGAAAATTGAAAATGCCTTTAATAACATCTGGCACGTTACCAGGGGCAGGAACTTTCTGCAGCGGATTATCAACTACTGGGCGATACTCACGCTCGGGCCCCTGCTTATCGGTCTCGGTGTGTACATCAGCACCCGATACGAGCGTGTGGGCGAGCTGCAAAAAACTATTTTGTCTTTTTCTCGCATCGGGCCGCTGCTCATGTCCTATATAGTGGCCACGGTTGTTCTGTTTCTGCTATATTTCGTCATGCCTAACACCAAGGTCAGGGCAAAAGCCGCCATCTGGGGTGCCGCTATCGCCGCTCTGGTTTGGACCGTCGCAAAGTGGGGATTCGGCCAATACGTCACCGAGTTCATCCCCTACAGCAAGATATACGGTGTCGTCGGGCTCATCCCGCTCGGTGTCCTCTGGATATATATCACATGGCTCATCGTGCTGTTCGGTTTGCAGTTGACGTTTACCACTCAGCACCTCAAGAGTCTCGACGCCGCCGAGATTGCCGCAGCAAAAAAAACCGAGGAATATTTCATAGCCAACGACCTTACCATAATCAACATTGTCAGAGAGATTGCCGCTGGTTTCCAGGCAAATCAGGCCCCGGTCTCGTCCGAGTATATATACCGCACGTTAAATCTTCCCGCGGAGTTCGGGCATAAAATTCTCGACCATCTCGTCAACAGCAGGCTCATAGTCAGAACATCCGATCCTGTGGCAGGTTTCCTGCCGGCCAGAGACCCGGCAAATATCAAACTATCCGAGATCACCGAAGCCATGGAAACCGCGGGCTTCGCGCAACCTGCGAGTGACCGATGGCCCGGTATGCAACAGATCGCAGAATCCCAGCGAGACATCATGGCCCGGCACACGCTCAAAGAAATCCTGAATCCAGAGCAGGAAAAAACAGGTCCCAGCCGCGAAGCTTAAAACTCGACCGAAGTAATATTAGAAGATCAGTCCTGTCAGGCCTGAACCGCTCGTACAGATGTGAATGCCCCGCCAGAACAAAATCGACACCGGCTTCGGACAGGCCCGGCAGCGCATACGGATATCCCCACGCCGACCAATGACCACTGAAATTAACGCTCGGCACGTGATAGCTTACGAATTTCCATTTGGCGTCACTGGCACCGGCATCAGCGATAATCAACTCAAGCTGGACTTTGTCGTTCAACCCTTTGTTGACATTATCGGCACAGAAATAGTGCACCGGCCCATAATTGAAACCAAAGCTGTTCTCCCGCCCCTTCGGCATCAGCAGTTTCTTGTAATTGCCGTTATTGCCCTCGTGATTTCCCCTGGCTATATAGGGTTGACAAATTGTTGGATATTTGTGAGCGACTAATAAGCCTGCTAATACTCATTGTTGCTTTTCCTTTTTGAAATTTCGATCAAGACCTTCTTTATATGTTTTTTATGAGTGTACCGGCGGCATTATAAATAAAGAACAGACCGAAGAAAAACAGTGCTATGGCACAGATCAACAGCACGATCCGCTGGCTTCGGGGTCCGAACAGGCCGGTACCTTTGAAACTCGCCCACGACAAGGCGCTCAGCCAGATAAAATCACACAGCCAATGAACGACGGCAAATAACGCAAAAGCCCATATTCCCATGCCGGTCGCGGCGGTAGCAAGGGCCAGTCCGACGGTGGCCCACCAGAACAGAAAGTAAGGATTACCCGCCGACAGTATTATCCCTGCCAGCATCGGTGTGCTTTTGGCGACTTTGTTTTCCTGTATTTCCACCGAACGCAAACTCTTCAGCATCCCGACCGCCATCATCAGCAGGAACGCCCCGCCAGCCAGGCCGATCACAATTTGTGCCGCCGGCAGCTTCAGAATCCGCCCCATTCCCAAAACAATCAGGACCATCAATGGAAACTCGACAACCCCGTGACCTATGGCAAGGAGCATGCCGGCGTATCGCGAGCGCGAGCCCATCCCGATCGCCGCTGCCGTCACCGGCCCCGGCGCCATCACACCTGATAACGATATAACAACCACCTGACCTAAAAAAAGAAGCAATGCCATGATGTCACCACCCTACTCGCCAATTATTTTTACCAGTACGCGTTTTTTTCTTTTGCCGTCGAATTCGCCGTAGAATATCCGCTCCCACGGGCCGAAATCGAGTTTGCCGCCGGTTACAGCCGCGACCACTTCCCTGCCCATGATGCTGCGCTTGAGGTGGGCGTCGGCATTGTCCTCGAAGCCGTTGTGCCGATACTGCGAGTGGGGCTTTTCCGGAGCCAGTTTTTCCAGCCAGACCTCGAAGTCCTGATGAAGCCCCGATTCGTCGTCATTAATAAAGACGCTGGCGGTTATGTGCATGGCATTACACAGCACAAATCCTTCCTTGACACCGCTTTCAGTCAGGCACTCTTCAACTTCCGGCGTGATATTAATAAATTCACGTCTGCTCGAAGTATTGAACCAAAGCTCTTTTCTGTAACTTTTCATAGCTCTTCTTTCTCCTTTTGTTTCCTGAATAATCCCGCACCAAGATCGCTCCCGGGGCTGCCGGCAACAGGATGCAGGTAATCTCCCGCTCTCTTGCCTTTTTCAAGAACTATCGTACCCTCCCTGACGATGTTTTTTTCCTCATAAGTCACTTCGTCTGTGGTCGGGCCGGTCGGGCCGCTTTCGACGCCGTATCCCGAGTAGTTCTTATTGCCGGTAACGATGCAGTCGTGCAGACAATACTTTTTCGGATTGTCGATTTTTTTCCTCATCCAGAAATATTCGCCTCCTGTGACAATATTATGGTGAAATTCGAAATCTTCAGCCGTCCGGCAGGTCCATACGCCGGAAATATAAGCTCCATCGACAATGCAGTATCTCATCGCACAACCCTTGCCGGCAATACCCTGCGGGCCATCCCAGAAAACCGTGCAGGCATGACAATTGAGGAAAATGCAGTGATCGACCACGAACCTGTCACCTGTAGCCAGCGCTGCGCAGTAGATGTC
>Ga0154684_1019_pt1 | contig 12764 bp, 7 predicted proteins | sample Rifle2008BG13ft_FD_116113 | JGI IMG/M metagenome (GOLD analysis project Ga0154684, IMG submission 116113) | Planctomycetes bacterium RBG_13_50_24 | reverse complement strand
AATGGCTTTTGCCTTTGCGACTTATGCGCGCACGATTTACGATCCGCTTGCCTCTTATCCCGAGTATAGCCAGCGTGCCCTGGCCGCCGCGGCAGTGGTGGCCCTGACGGTTATAAACATCCTCGGCGTCAAGGAGGGAAAATGGACTCAAAATCTCCTGACGACAGTCAAAGCACTGGGATTGCTGGCTATTGTGGTTGTGGCGGTAGTTGCCCCGCGAGTGGCGTCGTCCGCCGCTGTCGAGACAGTCGGCAAGCTTCCCTTGAGTTTGGCGCTGATTTTTGTTCTGTTTACTTATGGCGGCTGGAACGAAATGGCCTACGTTGCCGCCGAGGTCAAGGATTCTCGCCGCAATATCGTCCGGGCTCTGGTGCTCGGCGCCGCAGTTGTAACGGTGTTGTATCTACTGGTCAATGGGGCATTTCTCTACACGTTAGGCTATGCGGGTCTGGCCACATCAAAAGCCGTTGCGCGTGATGCCATATCGACGGCATTTCCCAATATTGGCGGGCGGTTAATAAGCGCTTTAGTGTGTATATCAGCATTGGGAGCCGTCAGCGGCTTAATTTTCACAGGCTCGCGTATCTCCTATGCTTTAGGAGCCGAACACCGGGCTTTCAGGTTAGTGGGCAAATGGCACGCCCGAACGGGAACGCCGGTTTCGGCGCTGTTGCTCCAGGGCGCAATCGCAATCGGGCTGATTGTCATTCTGGGTTCTTTTATAAATACGCTTCTTTATACCGCAGCGCCGGTCTATACGTTTTATCTTGCTACCAGCCTGGCGGTTATTGTCCTGCGATTCAAAGAGCCGCATGTCGAGCGGCCATATCGTGTTACTGGCTATCCGTTTACGACAATCCTCTTCTGCGCGGTCTGTGCGTTTCTTATCTACAGCGCCGTTTCGTACGCCTGGAATCAGATGCCGAAGAGCCTGTGTCTGCTGGAGGGAGTTCTTTTAGCCGGCATGGTTATTTATTGCTTAACCGATGTGCGCGATTTGGTCAGGCGCAAGGGCAGCGAAAAGATTTAAGAGCCAAAGCTCTTTGTTACCGATTAGGCCCGGTATATCTACGATACGAAGTATCTGCCAACTTCCGATAATCATATCATTTATAGTAGCTATAAGCAGTTTGCCAATGGCAATAACCGCATACTCGTCACTGCCGCCGGGTGTTTATGCCCGATATTAATCATTATATTTCGATTTTACCTCCCGAAGAGAAAAAAATTTTGTCCTGCAAAATAAACAGGCTTAAACAGCCTGAAAATAAGGTTCTTGCCTTTTTTTATAAAAAATTTCTGGAAACCTGAAATAAAATTCCTCTCTAACTTCGTCTTTATATATAGAAAGACGGTACAGGAAGATAAAAGCAGGGCTTATTGAGGGAGCAATAGAAGTGAAAAAGAAAATCACTACTGATATTAAAGCAGCGGTTATGTTGATAATCGCTGAAAATATCATTTCCCTGCGTAATGTTATCGGAACTATCATAAAATCGGCTTCCAAGTTGCTCAGTGTGAATGGGGGGTCGATATTACCAGGCGATAAGAAGAAAGCCTAATACTAAAGCGAAGCGTTAAAAAATGTTAAAAAAGACGTATCTTGGGAGGTTTTGATAGCAATAGCTCGCAGTGGATTACTGTGAAGATAGCCATGGTGCTGTTTGCACATAACAGCCCTCCTTAAACGGCTGGATGTGGATTTGTCCGATACACATCCAGTCTTTATTTTAAACGAATGCCAAGACGGCTGACTATTGGGTGTGATTTTTGAGCGTTTTACCGCCACTCGCTTGGGTATTCGATAGAGCTGAGTTGGATGTGAAACTTTTTACATAGTGCATCGATAAGCACTTGTATCCGTTTTAGCTGACAATCAGTTGGGTGTTTGGTCTTACCGTCAGCTATAATACATATCCGGATGGTCTTATTGCTGCCCGCAGAGGTAGACAACGATTGTTGTTGCCATTTGTTAGTCGTCTGTATCTGGCCGTCGCTGCCACCTAAGCCATTATATACACAGAAGTGACAGTTTATAACATCGGAATTTACCAGGCCGTTCATCGAGGCTAACTGCTCAATGTTGCCGCTTTTAGTACCGCTGTAATAAATTTCGATACTGTTCCAATTATCATTAGACTGGATGGTTCGTGAAGAAATAGCTTTGTTAACAGGATCGAGGCTGTAATAGGTCCACAGAGAAAATGGGCCGGCCGATGGAGGATTATGGCCTAAAGCCATTAAAATTATCGCTCCAATCGTCATTGAGGCCAGCAGTATTGCTAAAACTTTTGCTACTCTTGCCTGATTTGGCATAACCTCATCCTTGAGAATTCGGGATTCGCAGTCTTTTTGGCAAAATATCATCCCTGATTGCGCATAATCCACAGGTGTTTAAGTTCTCATCCCACACACATCATAAAAGCCTTGATTCCACTTTGCAACTTATTTTTGATACAAGTGCGAGATAGAGCCCTTGTCTAAATTATAATAATCCTTTATACAATACTCATCGGCACCTGCCAAAGGATTACTCCAAATTTTAATGAAAATATTAAAGAGCTTATAATAAAATGTTTGTTTTCTTGAACTTTTAATTGTGATTCTGTATGTCGGGTCTGTCTTTGTTCAAAGCTAATGTTTTTAGTTGAAAGGTACTTGTGTTTGCTTTGTTAATCTCCGGCGGATTTTTTTTATCGGCTTGAATTTGGTTGAGTATGGATTGTGTTTTCTCCTCTGTTAAATTTTCTTACTTAACAGTTAGCTTGTTACAAATGTATTGATTTACAAGATTACGATCTGTAGTATTTGTTTTATCGAATGCAAAGTGAAAATTTGTAGTCAAATCGCCGGCTGAATAATAGAGTTATATGCCGCGCTCATAAGGACGAGCTTTATAGTAATAGGAAAAGGATATAATGACATCAGAATCTAATTGCCGTCAGGGGGGCTTTCATTCACTATCTTCTGAGCAAATTGACCGATTAACTCGCCAGGGATGCAGCAGCGAAGACTGGTCGAAGGTTCAGGTTGCCGAGGGCTTCAACGCAGAGTCTGTCAAATCGACACATTTTTCCGGACACATAAAACTGGGAGTATTTGAAAAACGGGTATCTTTTTTTGGCGGTGTTTCAAAACCGGCGGGAATTAGTGATGCGACGATTCATAACTGCACGATCGGCAATAATGTTTATATAAGCCGGGTAAGAAACTATATTGCGAACTACGTAATCGAAGATAACGCTGTGATAGACCATATTGAGCTGCTTGCCGTGGAAGGCGAAAGCAGTTTTGGCAATGGAGTTCAAGTTGCTGTTGTTAACGAAGCCGGGGGCAGGGAAATACCGATTTACGACAATCTGTCTGCTCAGACGGCTTATGTCCTGGCGTTCTACCGTCACCGGCCGAAGGTAATTGAAAAACTGCAAAAAATGATAGCCGGCTACACGGCTTCCGTTACCTGCTCAATGGGCCTTGTCGGCGAGGGAGCAAGACTGATTAACTGCCGGATAATCAAGAATGTTAAGATTGGACCGGCCAGTTTAATAGAGGGAGTCAACAAATTAGAAAACGGCTCAATAAATAGCTGTGTCGAGGACATGGTTCATATCGGACCAGGCGTTTTTGCAGAGAATTTTATCGTCTGCAGCGGCTCGGAAATTACAGATGGCGTAATAATTTATAAATGTTTCGTAGGCCAGGGCACCGTATTATCCAGGCAGTATTCAGCGGAAAACTCCGTATTCTTTGCCAACTGCGGCGGTTTCCACGGTGAGGCATGCGCGGTATTCGCCGGGCCTTACACCGTTACGCATCACAAATCCACGCTGCTGATTGCCGGCTTGTTTTCTTTTCTGAATGCGGGCAGCGGAACTAACCAAAGCAATCATATGTACAAGTTCGGGCCCGTTCATCAGGGTGTTGTCGAACGAGGCTCCAAGACAGCGAGCGATTCGTATATTCTCTGGCCGGCAAAAGTCGGGGCGTTCACCGTCGTGATGGGCCGGCATTACAGAAATTCGGATACCTCGGACCTGCCTTTCTCGTACCTTATCGAGCATGAGGATGAGAGTATTCTTGCCCCCGGCGTGAATCTCCGCAGCGTTGGAACGGTTCGAGACGCTCGGAAATGGCCGAAACGGGACAGGAGAAAAGACCCCCACAAACTCGATCACATTAACTTCAAGCTCCTTAGTCCTTATACGATACAAAAGATGATCAATGGCCGTAACTTACTCTGCAAGCTCAAAGCGACGTCCGGAGAAACATCCGAGTACTTCACCTACCACAGCGTCAAAATTAATAATTCATCTTTAGATCGCGGCGTCAAATTATATCAGATCGGTATCAATAAATTCCTGGGTAATTGTTTAATCAAGCGATTGGAGGCTAAGCAGTTCGAAAATTTTGATGAGCTTAGAGCGGCGCTGAAGCCGCAAACCAGTATCGGGCCTGGCAGATGGGTGGATATGGCCGGCATGTTTGCTCCGGAGGAGACCGTGGAAAAATTGCTTTCTGATATTGAAAACGGCTCTGTTAACTCGCTGGAACAGGTTAAAGCCAGCTTTCAGTCGATGCACGAAAATTACCCTGAATATGAGTGGGCCTGGGCGGCAAATGTCCTGCAGGAAAATCAGGATAAAGCAATCGATGAAATGACAGCTGACGATATTATCGAACTGACTAAAAAATGGAAACAGGCTGTTGTCGAGCTTGACAATATGCTCTATGCCGATGCCAGGAAGGAATTTACCGCTACTGCACAAACCGGATACGGACTCGATGGCTCTCAGGAAACAAAACAGGCCGATTTCGGGCAGGTCAGGGGAACATTCGAAGAAAACAGCTTTGTCCTGGAAATCGAAAAACATATCGTCCGCAAAACAGAACTTGGAGATGAGTTGGTTGGCCGAATGGAAGAGCTGCGCCGGAATCAACCGAATTGAGGATTTTGTTTTCCGTTCGGTTCCAAAATGTTTTGCAAAATGCCGCCCGGTAATGTATCATCTGATGAGCTGCGTTTTATGGTTATTATATTCAGGAGAAGATAACTTATGAGATTGATTATTGAACCGGATTATGCGTCAGCGTCCAAATGGATTGCTAATTACATTGCCAGGAGCATCAATGAATTTGGCCCAACCAAGGCCAAACCTTTTGTTTTGGGTCTTCCCACGGGCTCTTCACCGCTGGGAGCGTACAAAGAGTTGATAAAACTCAACAAGAAAGGAACGATTTCATTCGAAAATGTTATCACCTTCAATATGGATGAATATGTGAACCTTCCGAAGGATCATCCCGAAAGCTACCATTCCTTTATGTGGAACAACCTGTTCAGCCATGTGGATATTAAAGAGGAAAATGTAAATATTCTCAATGGAAACGCACCGGATTTAGAGGCTGAGTGTGCGAACTATGAAAAGAAGATGAAGAAGGTCGGCGGCATAAAACTCTTCCTCGGGGGCATCGGCCCCGACGGTCATATCGCGTTTAATGAGCCCGGCTCATCTTTGGCTTCCAGGACACGCGTCAAGACGCTCACCTACGATACCCTTGTGGCCAATTCACGGTTCTTTGGTAATGACATCAACAAGGTCCCCAAAACGGCCCTGACCGTGGGTGTCGGCACGGTTATGGATGCCGGGGAAGTGCTTATTATAGTAAACGGCCATAACAAGGCTCTTGCGTTACAACACGCTATCGAAGGCAGCGTTAATCATATCTGGACAATCAGCGCCCTGCAAATGCACCCGAAAGGGATTATCGTTTGTGACGATGAGGCCACAATTGAACTTAAGGTTGGGACGGCAAAGTACTTCAAAGACATAGAAGCAGCCAACCTCGATCCGTCTACGCTCTTGAACAGTGCCCTGTAACTCGAACGAATCGTTACTGATTATTTGTTTGAGAAGACGGTTCTTTGTTCGCCGGGTAAACTATTTTAGCGCCGGCCTTTAGCGATTCTATATACTCTTCAGCGATTTCGGATTGCTTCTTTTGAGTTAACTGTTTTATTATACCCTCTTTGGCCTGTTCGAACGATGTCGTACTGGCGTCTTTATGGTCGGTGACTTTGATGATGTGGTAACCGTATTCGGTTTCCACGATCTCGCTGATTTGTCCGATTTCCAGTTCGAAAGCTGTGTTCTCAAAAGCCGGGGTCGTTTCACCTCTGGGAAAGAAGCCCAGGTCGCCGCCTTTCGGGGCCGAGGGGCAGGTCGAATGGCTTTTGGCTAATTCGGCAAAATCGGCTCCATCTTTGAGTTGCTTCAGCAAGTCCTCAGTTTTTGTTCTGGCCTTTGCTTTAGCCTCGTTCGGATCGGCATTTGGATCGACGTTAGGGTCGATGAACTTGGGCTTAATGAGAATATGACTTGCCCTGACTTGTTCGGGTGTTTCGAACTGCTTTGTATTCTCCTGATAATATTTCTGCGCATCTTCTTCTGTGATGTTTATTTTTCCCGCCCATTGTGCTTCCATAAACTGATTGCGGGCCAATCCGCCTCGAACATCCGTTTTGACATTATCAAAATTCTGACCGTATTCCTCCAATTTCTTCTTGAATTCTTCTAACGATAAGGGTTCTCTCTGGGCGGCAGCAATTTCTGTGATCTTGCTTATCACTTCTTCGTCCGTGATTACTATGTTTGCTTCTTTAACCTTTTGATCCAGCAAATGCCTGCGGATCGTTTGTTCGAGGACTTGTTCTCTGAGCTGTTTAGCGTACTGCTGGGCAAACGTAGGCGGCAATTGTGCGGATTGTTTGGCGATCATCTCGAGCTGGGGTTTAATGAGTCTGTCTATCTCGCTTTCGGGAATAGCGATCCCGTCTATAGTAACAGCGATATTAGCGACATCTGTGTCCTTTGGGCTTTTAGGCTTACAGCTTAGACCTGAAACGACAAGAAATATTGCAAGGCCGGCCAGAATTTTCAAATTAAGAGAGTAACTTCTCATAATATATCCTTTCTCAGGTTCAAAAAATAAAAAAAGACCCTTCACCGAGGGTAGCGAAGCAAATTATTCCAAAAAAGAGCCAAATTGTCAAGCCTTTCTATTTTCCATCGTCAATGCCGGTTTGCCACTTAATTGCATGTTGAGGTTATTTTCAAATATGTTGCAAAAACACAACCTTTGTAATGGGGCTGACAAAGTGATAAAATACCCGCTTCGGAGCGGTTCCCGAACCGCTCGGGCTCTCGATTGGCTATTAAATATCGAAAAACTGTTTTTTGGGGAGTTTTTTATGAAAAACAACTCTGATCGCAAGTCGGTGCTGACCTGCAGAGAGCGGGTTCTCAAGGCTCTTAACTACGAACAGGTTGATCGGATTCCTGTCGATCTGGGCGGTACTCTCGGTACCGGAGCTCACGTGAGCGTTATTGCCGGCCTTCGTCGGGCCCTTGGTCTGGATAAGCCGGGAACGCCCGTTAAGGTTGTTGAAATATATCAGATGCTCGGCGAGGTTGCCGCTGACCTGCGAGATGCGCTCGAGATCGACGTGGTGAATCTGCCGGGGCCGAAGAATCATTTCGGCTTCCCGGATGCCGACTATAAGCCGTGGCGGACTTTCGAAGGCACGGATGTGCTTATCCCGGGCAAGTTCAATACCGAGCCGGAGCCTAACGGCGATATCCTTCAATACCCGCAGGGCGACAAGTCGGCGCCGCCGTCTGGCCGAATGCCCAAAGGTGGTTTCTATTTTGATGATATTGTACGCCAGGAGCCGATCGACGATGCCAAACTCGATCCCGCCGACAATCTTGAGGATTTTGCTCTCATCGGCGAGGAGGATTTAAAGATCTATGAGCGGCGGGCGCGTGAGCTTTACGACAATACCGACCTTGCAATAACGGCGGGCTTTCCGGGGACGGCATTCGGTGACATTGCTTTGGTGCCGGGGGCTTTTCTCAAACATCCTAAAGGTATTCGTGGCATCGAAGAATGGTACATCAGCACCGTCACGCGGAGGGAATATATCAAGGAAGTATTCGCCGGCCAGGCCGAGATCGCGATAAAGAACCTCAAAAGGATTCATCAGGCCGTCGGCGACAGGGTGCACGTAGTCTGGCTCGACGGCACGGACCTTGCCGCTCAGAATACGCTGTTCTGCAGCCCCGATACGTACCGGGAGCTTTACCTGCCATACAGCAAAAAGCTCAACGACTGGATTCACGCCCATACGAAATGGAAATCCATGAAGCACTGCTGCGGCGGCTGCGAGCCCCTCATCGAGGGCTTCATCGACGCGGGTTTCGACGTGCTCAATCCCGTCCAGACTTCCGCCTCCGGGATGGATCCGCAGGACCTGGTCGAGAAGTACGGCGGCAGAATCGTCTTCTGGGGCGGCGGCGTGGATACGCAACAAACCCTGCCTTTTGGCAATCCCGACCAGGTCCGCCGGCAGGTGACCGAACGCCTGCGAATATTCAACCGGAAGAACGGATTCGTCTTCGCCACAATCCACAACATACAGTGCAATACGCCAACGGGAAACGTGCTGGCCATGTTCGAGGCATTGGGCCGGCAGGTAAATCAAAATTCAAAATTCAAAGTGCGAAAATAAGGAGCTTGTCGTCGTGAAACGATGCTATGTGTTTAGGAAAAAAGCCATCCCCATGTGGCGAGGGCATCTTGCCCTTGTTCTCTACCGCCGGCAAGATGCCGGCGGGACGCAAGGCCGGGACGGCCTCGTCACAAACACCAATCAGGATGAGGCTGCCACCCAGTAGAATTGATGGAAAACGGGTGGCAGCTTCAAAGCCGAAGGCTTTGGGGATGGTCTCGAATGTCAGACTCCGGCTAAACACGTACAATAGATGATTTCGTAATTTTGATATATTTTTGGAGAATTCTAAAAATGCTAAAAAAGGCGTTGTTTGTTATTTTCGCGGCGTCATTGTTTGCTCTTGCCGGTTGTGGTCAGGCCGCGAGTGACCAGGCCGGAGAGCAGGAAACGCCGGAACCAGGCCGAAGGCTCGTCATCGACTTAAACGGGACGTGGGAAGTCGCCGAGAGCGGTATGGATTCGGTCCCGACCGTTTTCGAACACAAGGTCCCGGTGCCGGGGCTTGTCGATATGGCCGAGCCGGCATTCGAAGAGGTCGGCAAAAAAAGCCCGAAGCGACAGGCCTTCTGGTATCGCCGAACCTTTACCTTGGATAAAGACGTTCCGGATGTAGCAATATTGAAGATTCATAAGGCAAAGTACGGCACGAAAGTTTTCCTTAACGGCAACCTCGTCGGCGAGCATTTGCCGTCTTTTACGCCGGCACTGCTCGATATCAGGCCGTTTCTAAATGATCCCGGCCTCCAGAACGAGCTGGTGGTTCGTGTCGGCGCCAACCGTGAATCGCTGCCGGAAGGCATGCCGACCGGCTGGGACTTCGAAAAATATCTTTACATCCCCGGCATATACGACTCGGTCGAATTGATTCTGGCGGGCGCTCCGTATATCGAGCGAGTCCAGACCGTCCCGGACATCGAGCAAAGCAAAGTGAAAGTCGTCGCGGAAATTGAAAACGTTGACGCGCGTGAGTCCTTCGATCTGTACTTTCGTTTGCGTGAGGCGCGCACCGGCAAAAACGTCGAAAGCGGGGCCGTGGGAATCGCCGACGCAGCCGGGAAACAAAAGTTTACCGTGAGCTTCGATATTCCAATCAAGGACTGTAATTTGTGGACTCCGGAAGATCCGTTCCTGTACGAGCTGCAATTAGCTACCGAAGGCGACGATACGAGCGTTCGTTTCGGTATGAGGTCGTTCCGATTCGACAAAGAAACCGGCAGGGCCGTCCTGAACGGAAAAACGTATTTCATGAGGGGAACCAACGTCTGTGTCTATCGTTTTTTCGAGGACGCCGATCGCGGCGACAAACCCTGGCGAGCCGAGTGGGTGCGAAACCTGCATCGAAAATTCAAGGGTATGCACTGGAACTCAATCCGCTACTGCATTGGTTTTCCGCCGGACTTCTGGTATGACATTGCAGACGAGGAAGGCTTTCTGATTCAGGATGAGTTTCCCATTTGGCTGCTGAGCGAGGCGCCGGAAAAACCCGTAGCCGAGAAGATCATCCCGGAATATACCGAATGGATGCAGGAGCGGTGGAACCACCCGTGCGTTGTTATCTGGGATGCTCAGAACGAGAGTGTAACCGAAGAAACGGGCAAAGCTCTCGCCGCCGTGCGGCATCTGGATTTGTCGAACCGGCCGTGGGACAATGGCTGGGCGGCGCCTCAGTCGCAGGAAGATTGCATCGAAACGCATCCTTATTTCTTCTCGAAGTTATGGAACGAATACTGGGCGGACGACAAAAAATTTGCACTGTCGGATATGGCGAACATTTCCGGCCGGCCGTCTGTCAGAAAGGAACAGGAAAATGATCGCCTGCCGATTATTATCAACGAATATGGCTGGTTGTGGCTGAATCGAGATGGAACCACTACTTGCCTGACCGGGAGCGTTTATGAAAAACTGCTTGGTCCCAACTCGACTGTTGCCGCACGGCGATTGCTTTACGCACGCTACCTGGCCGCCCTTACCGAATTCTGGAGAACACATCGCGAATGTGCCGGCGTGCTGCACTTCTGCGGGCTTGGTTATTCCCGGGCCGGCGACAAACCTCGCCCCGAAGGCGGCGCCACGAGCGACCATTTCATCGACCTGGAAAAACTCACCTTCGAGCCGAACTTCGAGCGATACGTTCGTGACGCTTTTTCGCCCGTCGGATTGATGATTGATTTCTGGGCCGAGCAGCTTGACGCCGGCTCGCAGCGGAAGTTCGAGATCGTGCTGATTAACGACCTGCCGGCGCTCTTTAATGGACCCGTCCGCCTTGCTATTGAGCGGGACGGAAGGACTATTACTGAAAAAATAACTAATTGCCAAATCGATGGTCTCGACAGAAGTGTTGTGGCCTTCGACATGGAAATTCCAAATGAAGAAGGTCAATACCAGCTCATTGCGGAATTAACCCTGCGGGATGGCACTCGAATCCGCAGCCTTCGGGATTTCAAAGTCCCGGCACGCAAAGAGTAAGGGCGGTTTGCAAACCTTCCCGGAAAAGGAGAAAACCTCCAATGGATAATTTTTCTAATTCACGTCGTGACTTCCTGAAAAAGGCGGGGCTGTACACCTCGGCCCTTACCCTTACGGGATGTCGGACTGGTTCACGAATCGCTCAGGTCAAAACACCCCGGGAAAAGCCCAATATACTCTGGATTACGTGCGAAGACGTTAGTCCCCGCCTTGGCTGCTACGGCGATGAACTTGCCATTACGCCTAATCTCGATAAGCTGGCCGGCGAGGGTGTGCGATATACCAAAGCGTTCGCGACCGCTCCGGTCTGCGCTCCGTCCCGCTCGTGCCTTGTCACGGGTGTTTATGCGACGTCACTTGGGACCCAGCACCTGCGCTCCGAGGTCAAACTGCCTGAAAAGATCAAGTGCTTCCCCGAATATCTCCGGGCTGCCGGATACTACTGCTCGAACAATTACAAGAAGGACTACAACTTTATCGACGTCAATGTCTGGGACGAATCGAGCCAGGAGGCCCACTGGCGCAAACGCCGGCCGGGACAGCCTTTCTTCAGCGTGTTTAACTTCGTCTCCACGCACCAGGGACAGATCAACGGTTCGGACGATGATTTCGAAACGAATTACGGCTCGAAACTCGAACCGGGAGAACGTCACGATCCGGCAAAAATTTTGCTGCCGCCTTACTATCCAGATACTCCGTTTGTGCGAAAAATCTGGGCACGCTATTACGACTTGATAACCTTTATGGACAAGCAGGTCGGCGATATGCTCAGCCAGCTTGAAGCCGATGGTCTGGCAGATGATACAATCATTTTCTTTTTCGCTGACCACGGCCTGGGAATTCCCCGGTTCAAAAGAACACTGTACGATTCGGGCCTGCATGTCCCGCTCATCGTTCGCTTCCCCGAACGGTATAAACATCTTTCGCCTTGCGGTGCGGGAGAGAAAATCGACAGCCTGGTCAGCTTCGTCGATTTTGCTCCGACCGTATTAAGCCTGGCGGGACTGCCGGTACCGGCTTATGTGCAGGGCAGGGCGCTGCTCGGCAGCCAGGCTCAGCCGGCGCGGAGATATGTTTTCGGGGCATCCAGCCGGGTGGACGAGGCGTACGAATTTTCCCGCTGTGTGCGCGATGAGCGTTACAAATACATCCGCAACTACCTGCCTCATCTGCCTTATATTCAACCGAGCGAGTACTGTGACCGGGCGGAGATTATGCAGGAATTACGGCGGGCTGTTGCCGAAGATGAGCTTTCACCGGCGCAAAAATTACTCTGGGCAGCTACCAAGCCGGTCGAGGAACTCTATGATACGACGGCCGACCCGCACGAAATAGAAAATCTCGTCGGTCATCCCGAAAAAAAGGCGGTTCTTGAGAGGCTGCGAAAAACGCTTCATGTGTGGATGCTTCAAACGCGTGATACAGGCCTGCTGCCGGAGGCGGAAATGCACATACGTGCCGAAGGTTCGACACCTTACATGATAACTCGGGATGCAAGAAAATATCCTCAACGGCGTATCCTTGCCGCCGCCGATTTGGTGGGCAAAGGGCCTGATAGCATTCCAAAGCTTATCAGGCTGCTCAGCGATTCGGACGGCGTTGTGCGTTATTGGGCCGTGATGGCGCTGGATGCGCTGGGCCCACAGGCAGCTCCGGCTGCCGAGGCTCTTGAGGGTATGCTTGAGGATACCAGTCCGAACGTTCGGTTTGCCGCCGCGGGAGTTTTATG
>Ga0154684_1154_pt1 | contig 12782 bp, 6 predicted proteins | sample Rifle2008BG13ft_FD_116113 | JGI IMG/M metagenome (GOLD analysis project Ga0154684, IMG submission 116113) | Planctomycetes bacterium RBG_13_50_24 | reverse complement strand
TGTCAATTAAAGTCTGCCCATCTTTGTCAAACAGGCCGATTTCTTCGCCGTCGGCATTAAGCTTGAAATTTGTGTGCAGGCCCGCATCACGAGTATCATTGTCGGCCCATACGAGCAGATACATTCCTCGCATGATGACGGTTGCAGCCGGATTGTTAATCGGGATTTGCCACTTGGTTGGGAAAGACAAGTCATCCGTCAAATACATGCCGCCGACATTGATGGGATCGGAACCGAAGTTATGGATTTCGATCCAGTCATCGTATTGTCCCTGCGGATCTCGAACAGAACCGCTGTTTGAAGCCATGAACTCATTGATTACCAAAGATTCTGAACTTGCAGCCTCTGCAGAACCGACCGAACAGACTGCTAATACTATTGAAAATAATGAGAATTTGGCATATCCAAGCATATTGTCGAACCCTTCCTCAAAGGTAGTTTGGGATACTGAATATAATCCGATCTTTATCATGTATAAGATGTACTCATTGTAACATATAATGTGCAAATGAGTCAATGATCCATTGCCCGGATATCGTTAAGTATTACGTGTAGTGGCTGGTCCTGTTTGTCATTATGAGCGGAACACAGTGAAGCGAAGAATCTAAACGCCGAAGGAGAATGGTGTCTTGCTATAACACGGCCAGCGTTGAGATCCTTCGCTTTCCCTGAGGGACACCTTACGTAGCGATGAGAATGACATACCGGCAAGAATCTATTTAGGCGCGTATTTCTTGCGGTACTCCAACGGACTGATTCCCTTCTGCCGCTTGAAATAACGAGATATATTATTCGTATACGGAAACCCTAATGACCACGCAATCTGAGATATCGATAAATTTGTACCAATTAGCATTTTAGCCATCTGATTAACGCGGGCATATTTGATCTCTTCATGCACTGAGTGTGCGAGCACTTTTCTAAACCGCTGCTCCAGTGTCCGGCGTGAAAGGCCGGAAGCCTCCGCAACATCGCCGACCTGGATAACCTCTTTGGAGTGATTACGTATAAAGTGGACTGCCTCGGCTACCTGCTTGTCTTCTATCGCCATAATATCTGTTGACTGCCTTGTTACGACATGCAATGGAGAGACATGCACTTCTTGTTCATTTTCAGCTACTTTTTGTCCTTCCATCAGTTTACCGAGTACCCGAGCTGCTTCATATCCTGCTTTTTGGGTACTGAGAGCTATACTTGATAATTGCGGATATGACAGGCCACATATCAATTCATCATTATCCACACCAAGAATTGCCACCTCACTTGGAACTTTAATATCTGCGATTTTACATGCTGCTAAAATATCCTGGCTGCGGTCGTCATTACCGGCCATTACAGCTATAGGTTTCGGTAGTGATATCAGCCATTTGGCAATGATAACTTGTTCCTTGTCTGGACTGCGGAAGCGTTTTGTCTTGGGCTGCTTGTATAAATACGTCTTAAAACCGGATTCCAATACTATCTTACTGAAATTCTCCCCCCGCTGCTGAGACCAGATCATATCGTCGAAGCCACAATATGCAAATCGTCTGAATCCAAGTTCCATAAAATATTCGACGGCAGTCCGGGCAATCGCAACCTGGTCGGTTACTATACAATATGCGTTCAAAGTTGGCTTTTCCAAACCACGAATCATTGCGGGATATCCTAAGCTGACTATCGCTTTGATAAGATTAGTATCCCATGTGTAGCCAATTATTCCGTCTGCTTCCAGATCTCCAATCCACTCGTATGGGTGTTTTCTGCTCTTTTTATTTATTTCCGGTTCCATATAAAACAGCCAGGGACCGTGAAAATTAGAGTACTGGACAATACCGTGAAGCAATCCCCTGCCGAAAGCTCTGGATTTCTCAATCAGTAAAATTACTTTGTGAACCTTTGACATGATTTGTTCCTACAATATCCCCTTAAAACTTGCAAGAATAATGCGCAAAATGATGATGTTTTTGCGCAAAATAATGGGCTTTAGAGATGATAACAGGTTATAATGTTATTGATTATGCTAATTATACAATTTTTGTAGTGAGGCTAAGTCGTATGTTTTTTCAGGAGGAAACATATAAGAAGACTTTTAGCTTTTAAATATTCTCTCTTTATCATTAGATCCATCAACAATGTTCTGGATTTGCTTATAAGAAATGGATTTGAACTCCATTTGGATAAAAATGTCCTTATAAACGTTGCTGATGAGGTAAAATAAAACGCGCATCAGATCAGAAAAAGATGTAGGACACTTCATCTATGTGCAAAAGAAAAGGATTTACGCTAATAGAGCTGCTCGTGGTAATTGCAATTATTGCTTTACTAATGGCGATATTAATGCCGTCGCTAAATCGGGTCAAGAAACAAGCAAAATCAGTATCCTGCCAGGGTCAGCTCAAACAATGGGCCCTTATCTTTGCAATGTACACCAACGATAACGATGGCTACTTCTACGATAGGCCGTTCGGGACCGATTATGAAAAAATGTGGCCGGAGCTCTTACGGCCTTACTATAGCGATCCAATGATGCGCTGCTGCCCAGCAGCCCGGAATCCCGATATTAACGATGGACCATACAGCACCTGGGGCTCGGAGCTTGGGATGGCTACTGACTCGGACTGGGGCTGGGGCGGCTCGTGGGTACCAAAAGAAGGTTTCTTCGGCAGCTATGCCGATAATCGTTATATTCTTAATAAAAAAGAGCCGGAGTACTGGCGGAATACCAGCGTTAAGAACGCAGACAAGATGCCTGTGCTTCTGGATTGTATGTATGTAGCGATTAATCCGGCTTCTACAGACAAACCTCCCGATTACGACGGCGAACGCTCCAATCAAATGCAATACTCTTGTATAAATCGGCACTTGAATACAGTTAATGGCCTTTTCTTAGACTGGTCCGCCTCAACAATTGGCCTAAAGGAGCTCTGGACGTTGAAATGGCACCGTTTATGGGATATGGATGAAAACGGTAACTACAATCCTGGTTCTTGGACTACAGCAGGAGGCGTAAGACCAGAAAACTGGCCGAAGTGGATGAGAGGTTTTAAAGATTATTAGTGAAAATTAAAGAGGAAAGATGGCAGAAAACAGGATAACGAGCGGCATAGACGGGCAATTTGCTGTCTCCACAAAGGTGTGGAGCAAGAAACCTGTTTAATTAGAGTTTATTAACGAAAATGTAGATTTAACAACACCCGATGGGCATTTTATGGGTGTCGTATTGATATTATCCTTGACTATAAGGAGTGCAATCTGATACAAATATTTTTATAAGCATCGATGGTTTTTTAAACATTGAATTGAAGAAATTTCAATAACTTAGCTTGTTGTCTCGCTTCCCAATTAGCAGATCATTTCGGGTATTGAAGCGAGAAGGAAGAAAGGAGGTGATGTCAAGTCATACGGGATTATCCAAGGCGGGTAATAATGTGTAATTCATTTAAAGCCGTCTTGCTATTCGAGGTTATTCGATATGTATGCAAACAATAGTTGAACTTTGGTATTCATCAACAATAATGCGTGTTTTGGTGTGTGGCCAAAAGCACAGTATTTTAACTTTTTTGAAGGAGGTGTATCATGTTTAGAAAATTGTTTTATTTGGTTCCTGTCTTTATAGTTGTGGGTTTGGTCTGCCCATTGGCGGCGCAAGAAGTCGATATGGAAACCGGCTTTGCCTCGCCTGCCCCCGTGATTGACGGGGAAGTTGATGAAATCTGGGCGGACGCATCAACGCAGTATTTTGTCCCCCTGGATGATCCGGCCGACGGTTCCGGTAGCTGGAAGGTGTTGTATGATGCTGATAATCTCTATGTTATCGTGGACGTCACCGACGATAGCCTGCATAATGATTCAGCCGGTTCCTGGCAGGATGACAGTGTGGAGATATATTTCGACGGCGGTAACACCAAGTTGAGCACCCCGCTGTCCGGAGACGACCACCAGTATACGTTCGGGTGGACAACGGACGAGATACAGGGAACCAACATTACAGGAGCTACCGAAGGTATGGAACAGGCTCAGGTAACCACCGACACCGGATGGCGTATCGAGGTAAAGATGCCCTGGCTGTCGATATGGGGCGTAGTACCCCAGGCTGGTGACTTGATCGGTATTGACTGTTACTACAACGACGACGACGACGGCGGTGATTCGCGTGAAGGTAAGATGCTCTCATTTTCCGCCATAGAAGGCTGGAATGATGCCTCTCAGTGGGCTACAGCCGTGTTGGCAGCCGAGCCTGAACCGGAGCCGAGCACAAAGATCGTTTATGTCGATGCAACCGAAGGTGAGACGGGCAACACAATGTTGGCCACGGGCGAAATATTCACAGCCACGGGCGGCAATGACGGAACCGACGGGCTTTGGCGTCCGCGTGCGTTCGGGAATTCCGCAACGATATTCGAGGCCAACGGCGCCAACAATGGTAATCCGAACGACGAGATTGTGCCGCGGCTGAATACGACGATCGAGGTGCCGGAAAATAACTACGATGTGTATGTCTACTTCTGGGCCGATTCTAGTGGGTGGTGTATAAAGGCTGCTTTGGAGAACATGAATCAATTACCGCTTTTCATCGCCAACGATCCCAATGGTGGGGCGACTTTGGCCATAGCAGAAGATTTTGAGGAGCCTGTTCCGATGTTGAGTGAGGGCAACCGCACTTTATGGCAGGCATATCTCGGTAATACCGGAGTTACCACTTCAGTCTCCGTTTATATCGACAGCGACCCCCGCCCGGCAGGTGTTAGTAGCTGGAACGAGCGCACCTGGTATGACGGCATCGGCTACAAGGTCGCTCCGGGACCGGTCGATCCCGGCACCGAGGGTCTGGTAGCTCACTATGCATTCGAGAACGATGCGAATGATAGTTCCGTCAACGGCCTCAATGGAACTGTTGTTGGCGATCCGACTTTTGTCGAAGGTGTAGAAGGCATGGCGATGGATTTCAGCGGCAATGACTACGTGGACTGTGGCGGAGCTGCGGAATTCAGCTTTACCGAAGCAATGACCGTTTCGACCTGGGTCAACATCAGATCACGCACCGTTGCATGGATGGCCATGATTGCCAAGGGTGAAAACGCCTGGAGGCTTGGTGTCAACAACGAAACTACAGGTATTCACTACGCATTCACGGGTGGTGCCCGAGGCTGGCAGGCCGCAAACACGGCAACTGAGCTGCCCTTCAATGAATGGCATCATGTTGCTGCAACCTATGATACTACGGTGGGTGCTCAGGTCTATATCGACGGAGTGTTGGATGCTTCTAATCCTGATCTCGGTGGAATTGTTACCAATGCATTCTCTCTTCTCATAGGCGACAATCCGGAAGCCACGGGACGTTTATTTGACGGCATGCTTGACGAGGTTATGATTTACAACAGGGCTTTGTCTGAAAGCGAGATTCGTTATCTTGCAGGCGAGCGACTGTTGGTATCTGTTGAAAACTCCAGCTTTGAGCTGCCCGGCACCGAGAAAATCAAGGGGTGGAACGGTGAAGGTGTAGCTGGTACTCCTGCCGTCGATATACCCGGCTGGAGCAGCGATACTGAGGTTGCCGACTCGGGAGTGGAATCGGACTGGCCGGGCAGCACCGAAGGTGTATGGGCCGGTTTTCTGATGGGAGCGGATCCCTCAGTGTGGAACCTGACCGGCCATATTATTGCCAGCGGTGAAGAATTCATTCTCAAAGTTGACTTACAAGACAACTGGACGGATGGAGGAGTTCCCGAAGTAACCATTAGCCTCTATTATGATGATGCCGGCACAAGAGTTACCGTCGCGAGCGCAACCGTGACGCCTTTGGATCAAGCCGAAGGTGGCTGGTCGGAGTTTTCGGTGAGTTTTGCTGCTGACGATGTCCCGGGTTCGGTCGGGAAGCTTCTTGGAATTGAAATCGACAACGTATCGGCGACAGACTCATGGATAGGCATGGATAATGTGCGGCTTGTTTTAAACTAAACTGAGCCGATTGATTGTAGGATTGCTTATTTTGATTAGGTAAGTCCTGAATGAATCAGGGCAGCGTTATTGTGTTAAAGGATTTTGTTCTGCTGTACTACTGTTGAGTTAATGAATTAGCATGAGTTCGGGGCCTATACCAAATTGGTATAGGCCCCGCAGATTGCTCAAAAACATAGTATTTGTAGATAAGAAACTATGTCTCAGTGCAGAGAAAGAGTATGAATCATAATTATTTAGATTCATGCTGAAAAAGGTATACTGTATAGAAAAATTAATCTTAGTTCTTTTGTGCTGGTTCTGAGTATGGCTGTGCCGGATTTTAATAAATGGATTTTTTTAAAGTTGGTTCTGACATAAGGATGTATGATGGAGCAAAAAGATACTATATGCAGTCGTAGTGCTTTCACTCTCATAGAGCTATTGGTGGTGATCGCCGTTATTGCCCTTCTTCTGGCAATTCTCATGCCGGCTCTTAATAAGGCCAGAGATCTTGCCCAGGGCACGGTATGTAAGGGAAATTTGAAGAACTACACGCTCGCAATGTTAATGTATCTTGGTGATAACGATAATAAGTTCAACGACCCCGATAAATGCTATTTTTCCCAGCGTGAACCTTTCCCGGTAGAGGCAGGCATAGCGAGTGGACAGCACCTGCACCTTCGCTGGTGTAACGGGGATATGAACCTGAAAAGTCATCCGGAATACGGTGGGACACTATTCAGTTACATGAAGGACGCCAGGGCTTTTATCTGCCCGACTTTTTCCCGCCTGGCTTCAAGACGTTCGGACGATCAGTTCTTTATGGCCTATGGTGATACACTTAGTAACTTTCAGCCCTGGTACAATTATACTCAGAATGCTTTCCTGGGTGACAGACGCGGAGTGGTTAAAAAAAGAAGGGCTCTGACAATTTCTGAGGTCAAAAGCCCGGCAGAGACTTTTTCGTTCACAGAGGAAAGCTCAATAGTCGACACTGCGTATAACGTCTCCGGCTTAAATGACACTTTTATGATACCCGGCGACGATAACATGATAGATGGTTGGCTGAGCAGCGTCGGCGACAGTCCCTGGAGGGTCGTACCGGGTCCCGAAGGTGTTGGCGCGTTCTACGACGCCATTGCCGGCTTTCATCACGCTCCAACCGGCGACAAGCTGCGTGGAAGGGGTAATTGTGCTTTTCTTGATGGTCACATCGCAGCCCATCCGCGTTCTGAGACTTTTCCCTTAGCCTGGCCGCATTGATTTGGAGCAGAAATGAGTTGTTACGAGAAAGTTGATTATATCTGTTGCTTTTTGAGTTTTTTTCCATTGTTCAATTGATACACTTTAGGAGACAGATTATGAATATCAAATGTTTTGTAAAATTATTAATTATCATTATTGCTGCGATGATTCTTGGCGGACTGAGCCCGACGACGGCAAATGCCGGCTACCCGATCCTTATGCTGGACATTAGCAACAGAAATGTCAATACGCAGACAGAAGCCGGCTTCACTTCTTTTACCACCACTGACAGCGGCTCGGTGATAGATGGTATTAAAATTGAACTTGCCGGCAGTCTCGATGGTCGCTGGCGCGGCGCCCCGACTGGAATACCGTACGAACTGATCTATCGTGATTTTATTTTTGCAAGACCGGGAGGAATGACGGTTACGTTGTCGGGGCTTCAGCCAAATGAGACCTACGAGATAACGATTTATGCTTATGACACTGGAAGTGCGGGAGACCGTATCGCGGATTGGACAGCCAACGGTGAATTTTGTCTTACGACCACGTTCAATGGCAGCATAGCACCTTTGGATGAAAAAGACCACGCCTTTACCGGTACGGCTCTGTCGGATAATACCGGCAAAATAGTCTTGGAATGTGGACCTAATGCCGGCACCACTGAACAATCGGGCGCGAATAATCCCTATGCCTTTCTTAATGCTTTGGTGGTCTCGATGATGACCCCGATAACAACGTCCCGGCACCCTGCGCCGGAAGACGGGGCCATTATTACATCTACCAAAGTAGACCTTAAGTGGCAGCCGGGAATGTTATCGCTATCTTCCAATGTTTACTTCGGAGAAAATTTCGACGAGGTAAGCAATGCCACATCAGAAGATACGGACATATTCCGCGGCAATATGACCGAAATTACCTTCTCCGTAGGTTCTGAAGGGAGCCCGTATCCATCAGGTCTGGCTGAGAAAACGACGTATTACTGGCGAATTGACGAGGTAAATGACCTGCATCCCGACAGCCCGTGGAAAGGCGAAGTCTGGAGCTTTACAGTTGCTTCAAAGAGCGCTTTTAATCCCAATCCCGTCGATAGCACCATCTTTGTCGATCCAAATGTCACACTAAGCTGGACTCTGGGTTCGGCTTCGGTCACGCACCATATGTATTTCGGCGACAATCTCCAGGATGTGCAGGCCGGCACCGGCGGGACAGCCAAAGGTTCCGTTTCAAACGATTATAGACCCGGAATTCTGGAACTTGAGAAGACTTATTACTGGCGGGTCGACGAATTCGACGGCACAACAACACATACTGGTGAGGTCTGGAGCTTCACTACAACCCTCAAGGGCCTCGGTACGGTTGTTATCGATATGTGGGAGGATATTGCCGGTTCCACTTTGGACTTGCTGCGGGATAGCCCGAGCTATCCGGACAATCCAAGCTGGAGCGATGTCCTCACAGAGATGGGCACCCAGCTTATCGAGGATACGGAAGACAGCTACCCAGGCAGCTATGGCGCCCGAATTCATGGTTGGCTCTATGTGCCGATGACCGGTGATTACACCTTCTGGATATCCAGTGCCGACCAAGGCGAACTGTGGCTGAGCACTGACGACGATCCCGCAAACGTACAACTGCTCGCTTCTGAACCTGTCTGGGGATCCTACGATACTTTTTCCCGGAAGTCCGATCCTGTACCATTAATAGGCGACGAGAAATACTATATCATGGCTATATGGAAAGAAGGTTCCGATTGGGACCACTGCCAGGTGGCCTGGCGGGGTCCTGGAATCCGCGAGCAACAGATAATTCAAGGCAGTTACCTCTCGCCATATGAGCCAGTGAATGCATTCAGCCCGATTCCGGCAAAAGGTGCCACTGATGTAAAGCGGACGTCTGTTCTTAGCTGGAAATCAGGCAAACGTGCTTCATTGCATAATGTTTACTTCGGTATGGACCATGAGGCGGTTCTTAGTGCCGACACAAGCTCACCCGAATACAAAGGCACACAAGAACCGGGTTCAGAGAGCTATGATCCCGGAATTCTTGAACTGGAAACGACTTACTACTGGCGTATTGATGAAGTCAATAACCTCGATGCGAATAGCCCATGGGTTGGTGAAGTCTGGAGTTTCACGGTCGGCGATTACCTTATAGTGGACGACTTTGAGGCCTACAATAACAGCGAAAACCAGATATGGTGGGCTTGGAAAGATGGGCTTGGCTATGTTGCACATGGGACTGAACCGGCCTACCCCGGCAACGGGACAGGTTCCGCTGTCGGCGACGATACCTCCGGTTCTTACACAGAGGAAACCATAATCCATGGCGGTGGCCAGTCTATGCCGCTCTGGTACGACAATAATAAGCAGGGCTATGCATATTATTCGGAAACGGAGATGGCGTTGACTTCGGGGAATGACTGGACCCGGGAAGGCGTTAAAGAATTGTCTCTGTGGTTCAGAGGTTACTCTGCAACTGTCGGCAGCTTCGCAGAAGGGCCGCTCGGTACTTACACAATGACTGCTTCCGGCACGGATATAGTGGGCCAGGCCGACGAGTTCCACTTTGCCTATAAAATGATGAGTGGTCCCGGCTCGATTACCGCGAAGGTCCTGAGCGTTAGCGACACGGACCCGTGGGCCAAAGCCGGCGTCATGATTCGCGAGACCCTGGATCCGGACTCCAAACACGCCCTCGCATGTGTCACGCCCGGCAGCGGTGTGGCTTCCGAAGGTCGTATTACTACGGGCGGCGATAGTTTCAGCTCGAACCAGGCGGCGATTACTGCGCCACACTGGGTAAAACTCGAACGTAACATGGCTGGTACCTTCACGGTTTCCCATTCGGTGGACGGCAAAACCTGGGCGGCTGTTACTGGCGCTACGGGACAGGGTATACAGATGGCCGCAAACGTCTATGTAGGTTTGGCTGTAACGTCACATGATGCCGCAGAAACATGCGAAGCCCAGTTCTCCAACGTCACTATCTCCGGCAGTGTTACTCAGCAGCAGTGGATGAGCCAGGATATCGGGATAACAAGTAACGAACCTGAACCAATGTATGTGGCTCTCAATGGCGAAGGTGTGGTTTATCACGATGATCCGGAAGCATCGGTGATAAACGTGTGGACCGAATGGAGAATCGACCTGCAGGCGTTTGCAGATCAGAACGTGGACCTTGCCAACATCGATAATATTGCTATTGGCATCGGTACCAAAGACAATATGACAACACCCGGCGGTGTTGGTAAGATGTACTTCGACGACATTAGGCTGTATCGGCCCGGCGATGCTCCTGAAGAGTAATCGCTGTTGTCGTCGGAATGAAACTAAGTTTGCGTTAATACGGGGCCTATGCTGGATAATTAAGCATAGGCTCCTTTTTTCTAATTGTGTTTTTAGGCCGAAAAGAAAGAATCATCGACCCCTGGCTTCCATGATATGAACCTGATGTGTTAGACGATCCAGTAATGCGCCAGTGAGCCTTTCGCAGCAGAGCACCTCAGTCCACGATTCGAACGGCAGATTAGACCCACGGTTGTGATGACATGGACCAGTGGACAGTCAGACGTGTATACCAGCGCCTATTGAGGGAAAAGATTCGGATATATGCCTGGACTGATGATGAGGTTGCTGCAGAAATAAGAGACTTATTCAAGCTTGTGGCAGGACCATAACTTTTTGTTTTTTTGACGAAGGATGGAGAACATTGTTTTCGGCCAGACATGGCAATTCATAATCCATCAGCTATTCAGATGACCGCAAACGTGAAATTTTTTAGGAATTTAGCTGCTTTTTCTTCTATATTGCTTTTGAGTGTTCGTCCAAAAGTTCGTCAGTAAGTAGTGGATACTGAGTTGTTCACCACTTGTTATTGACTTGTTAACAACCTTTAATCCTCGTTTTGGCCGAAAAAGGCATTGTAAGTGCCTGTTAAGACAGTGCTTATGAGCAGAACAAAGGACTGAAAATCCGTGTGTCGGCGGGATTTCGGTCATGCATTGGTCAAGATGTCCGGGATTCTAAGGAAGATATGCTTTTTCGTGATGGCGCTGCCGTATCCGGATAATCCGTTTATAGAGTCATTCAACGGCAAATTAAGGGCCGAGTATTTGAATGAAAACTGGTTCTTGTCATTGGCCGATGCCAGTGATAATATAGAACTGCGGCGTGATGATTATAATAGTTATCGTCCGCATAGTTCTCTGAGCAATCTGACCCCGCCGGAATTCGCCGAAAGCCGTACTGCTTCCGGCCAGCTTACGGCTAACCTTCAGCAATACGGTAGAAAGATAAGCAGCGTTAAACTCGCATAAAGAGTGGACCAGGAATTGGATGCAGGTCAGTCTCAATGGTATTAACATAATAATTCATAATAAATGAAGGAGACAAAAATGAAAACAAAAGTAACAGTATTATTAATTGCACTCGCTGCAATAGTATTTGTTGTTGGCAATGCTCAGGCAGCTTCCTGGTATGTTGATAATGCAGTGGCGGCTTCAGGGAACGGGCAGTCTTGGGCGACCGCATTCAAGAATTTTTCCAACATTGCATGGTCAAATGTTCATGCAGGCGATGTCATATACATTAGCGGTGGGCCATCTGGAGGAACACAAACTTATACCGAGTCATGGTCCATAGTCAGCGTAAGCGGAGCAGCGGGCAATCCGATTACCATTGCCGTGGATTCCGCTAACGCGAGCCATAATGGAACCGCAGTGTTTGATTATGATGCAAAAGGAGATACTGCGACTGCAGACGGTATTTTCTTTACCAATAACAGCTATATTACTTTGACGGGGAATGTAGATGGACAAAATCACATCGCCTTCAAAAATCTGCGCAATATTATAGATCGTACAGTTTCACATTGCATCGTTGGTTATAATAATACAGGTATTATCTTCGATCATATAGACGTTACCAATTGCAATAACGGCATATCGGTATCTTTTACAGGCACGGGTAATGAAATACGGTTTTCAAACTTTACGCATATTCGAGGTGAAGCGGCGTTGTCGGTGGGAGCGGAAGGAACCAGTTGGGATGAAATAAAGATACATGATAATTATATCGAGACGCTGGTAAACAACACCCCACCCCCGGGCCAAAGCAGCTACGGCGGGCCTGACGGCATACAGTGCTACGGTGGGATGTCCGCCTACAGAAATACCTTCAAGGTCAGCAACACGTCGGTGTACACCTCGTCGCAGCACCCGGATATATTTCAACTTCAAGGCAACTACCTCAAGATATATGGCAATGAGTTCATCAACGTGGGGGATTCGCATATCGACTACGACTGCTATAACAACAGCACACCGCACGACGTGTGGATATACAACAATCTTTTCCGCATCGTGCAGGTAATAGACCCATATCCGGAATATTTCCGGTTATACAACTCCTCCAGCAACGTCCTCACTTCCATCACCAACTTCAAGATACTCAACAACACCTTTGTGGACAACATCGGTATGGACAACGGAACACCTGCCGGTTTTGTGACGATCCGTTTCAACGGATTCAATGGCAATCCCACCGGTTCGGGCAACGAAATAAAAAACAACATCTTCTACAACTGCGGCAACGGGTCGCAGTATCAGAATATCT
>Ga0154684_1170_pt1 | contig 13017 bp, 8 predicted proteins | sample Rifle2008BG13ft_FD_116113 | JGI IMG/M metagenome (GOLD analysis project Ga0154684, IMG submission 116113) | Planctomycetes bacterium RBG_13_50_24 | reverse complement strand
TTTTTGGGCAAGATAAAAGAAGCCTTCGTCAAGAAACCCAAGCTGGAGAACCTGCTGCTCGACCCGTTCTTTAAAAAGGCCGTCAGACAGGCCCAAAGATCGTGGCGTCGCGTCGTTACCACCGCGGTAAAGCTTGGTATTCCGTTACCGACGATCAGTTCAGCCCTGGCATTCTATGATGGTTATCGCCACGACCGCCTGCCGGCCAATCTTTTGCAGGCCCAGCGGGATTATTTCGGCGCCCATACATACGAGCGGGTTGATAAGCCGCGAGGCGAATTCTTCCATACGAACTGGACCGGCCGGGGCGGAGATACCGCAGCTTCGACCTATACGGTCTGACGGCAGGGATCATATTCGATGTACGACAGTCTCAGGATGCAATCCGTGCAGTCGCCGATCATCCCGGTGGTCGGCGAGCTGATCCGCAGCAATCCCGGCACGATTTCGCTCGGCCAGGGCGTCGCTTATTACGGCCCGCCGCTCCAGGCAATCGAGGCTATTGAGAAATTCCTTGCCGATCCGGAGAACCATAAATACAAGCTCGTTCAGGGTATCGGCGAACTGCTGGAAACAATCGGGCAAAAACTCGAAAAGGAGAACGGTATCTCTCCGAACGGCAGCCGAATCGTTGTTACCGCCGGGGCGAATATGGGATTTGTCAACGCGGTTCTCGCTATTACCGACCCGGGCGACGAGATAATTCTCCAACTGCCGTACTATTTCAATCATGAGATGGCGGTGGTGATTGCCGACTGCAAAGCCGTTTGCGTACCGACCGACGACAACTACCAGTTGCAGCCGGAGGCAATTGCCGCCGCAATCACGGACCGGACCCGGGCCGTCGTTACCATCTCGCCCAATAATCCGACCGGCGCGGTCTATCCCGAATCGGACTTACGAAAGGTCAACGCAATCTGCCGTCGAAACGGCATCTACCACATCAGCGACGAAGCCTACGAATACTTCACTTACGATGGCGCCAAGCACTTCTCGCCCGGCTCGATTGCCGGGGCCGCCGGGCATACGATTTCGCTGTTTTCTCTCTCGAAAGCGTACGGCTTTGCGAGCTGGCGGATCGGCTGGATGGTCATACCCGAGCATCTTTTCATACCGGTCCGCAAGATTCAGGATACCAACCTGATTTGTGCCCCGGTTATCTCACAGTGGGCCGCCGTCGGCGCGATGAAGGCCGGGCGGTCGTATTGCAGCCAAAAACTGGAAATGACCACCGAAATCCGCAGGATATGCCTGGATGAGCTGGCTGGCATCGCCGATTTGGTCACCGTCCCTCCCGCGAAAGGCGCTTTTTATTTTCTGCTGCGAGTGCATAAAAATTCAGACCCAATGGACCTCGTCCGTCAATTAATCGAAAAACACAAAGTTGCCGTCATCCCCGGCATGACTTTCGGTGTGGAAAACGAATGCCTTCTGCGCATCGCCTACGGTGCCCTCCAAAAAGACACCGCTGCCGAAGGCATCGGAAGACTCGTAAAAGGCCTGAAACAAATCTATGCAGAATAATCTCAAACTCGAAACTTAAGTTATCGCATCTGCGGCGGAGCCATCAGGCTTTAAGTGTTAAGGTTTCCTGCCCGTTTGCTTTGGCTCGAAAAATCATAGACGCGAAAAACATCCTCTGTCAGCGCCATACTGACGATTTGAGATGGCGACAAAGCCAGGAAATTACTGCCCTTATCCGTCCCAAAATCCCATAGATAATAACATTCCAGCTCATCATTCACACCTGCGGCGGTGCCGGCCGGACCCTTACCGTAATGCAGCGGAGCACATAAACTTACTACATTCCGGCGAAGTTTCTTGCTGAAAAAGGTTAGTTCGAGTCGTTTCTCCTGCTCAATTCCCTGAATGAAAATGTCATGGTCCCTATGCATAGAGATTACTCCTTATAATTGGCAGCCGAAGGCACGGAAATTTACTTTCACGTGCCCCCGGCGCCCCCGCACCTAAAACCCCCTAAAACAATACTAACAATACAAACCTCGAAATTAGCGCAAAAATTCTTCACAAATCATCGTACTCATATCTGACAGCGTTTCTCGCGGGGTAAATGTTGATAACAAAATTGAAAAATTTTAAATATTTTTTCACATCGGCGTTTTTTGGCCAATAAAGCGGTTTTTCCTTAATAATATTTACCCGGCAATGAAGAAGATATATGAATCTGTAGCCGGACGTTGGATTTACCCATTGTAAATTTGCCTTTTCCAGCTTAAAATCGTCAATCAAAATCTGAAATTTCAGATTGCTTTACCACCTCCACGGTTCAGGATTCAAAGGTTCATGGTTAAAGGTAAAAAACAGGCCTTTTCCGCCAACTTTGAACCGTGAACATGGAACCTTAAACCATAATTTATTGTTAAGGATTTTATAGCGAATGACAGTCATAAGGACTCCTGATGGAGAATCTGACAGCCGAATGGGCGTTATTTTCGATCTCGACGGCGTGCTGGTCGATACCGGCTGGGCACACAGGCAATCGTGGTACGACCTGGCCGAAAAAGAAGGCTTTTCCATGACGGATGAGTTCTTTTACAGCACCTTCGGCATGCAGAATTACATGATAATTCCTATGCTGCTTGGGCGGGACGCATTTTCAGGCGAGGTCGACCGGCTGTCGGATTGGAAAGAACAGCGCTATCGTGAGATTATAGCAGAGAAACTGGCCCCATCGGAGGGAGCAAAATCGCTGCTTATCGATTTAAAGAGCCAAGATTTCCTCCTGGCGGTCGGCTCTTCGGCTCCGCGGGCAAACCTGGAGCTTGTTTTAAAGCGTACGGACCTGCGTGATTACTTCGACGCTTACGTTACCGGCCAGGATGTAACCAACGGCAAGCCGGAGCCGGACACGTTTCTCAAGGCCGCCGAAAAACTCTCACTTCGTGCCGAAAATTGCGTAGTAGTCGAGGATGCGGTCCAGGGCGTAGATGCCGGCAAGGCCGCAGGTATGGCGGTCGTGGCTGTAACAACAACGAGAAGCAGGGCGGACCTGAAAAGAGCCGATATAATCGTCGACAGCCTGGCTCAATTACAGGCCCGGCAATTCGTAGAGCTGCTCAGAAACCAAAGAGATTAACACCCTTCGACTCCGCTCAGGGTGAAGAAAGCCTTCATGCCGAGCGAAGACGAGGCACAAATTCATTGTTCATCAACGAACTACTCTTTATTGAAGATCGAGCTTCAGCTCGTGGATCGACCAGTGCCAACTGTCTGATGAGCCGGTCTGCAGTATCTTAATGAATCTGGTACGCACAGGTTTGCCGAACTTGATTTCAGTGACCGGCTCGGTGCCCTTGCCGGTAATTACAGGTTTGCCCCAGCTTCCGCCGTCGAAAGAGACAAAGACTTCATATCCACGCGGGTAGTCATTGGACGAATTTCTGGTATCGAGAGTCAGACCTTTTATCGTGCTCTCGACGCCGAGGTCCAGCACGAACCAGTCGCCCGGCTTCATCGGCCTGCCGGTGTCCCAGCGGCTTGAAAGCTCGCCGTCCATGGCACGATTCGCAGCGTCGTTGTTGAGTGAGGCTGTGGCTTTCAGGCTCTTATTCAGCAGGGCCTCTTTTATCTTCTTCGCAGCCAGATCGGCTTCGACAGCAAGAGTGCTGTCTTTCTTCGCACTTTCCGCCAGGGCCAGCCCATCTTCGCACGGATATTTTGGCAGGGCGGAAAGCACTGCTTTTTTCTCCTCGGGCCGCTTTGCAACATCCATCGCCTCGGCCAGCAATTTGACCGTCTCGGCCGCTCCGCGATTGGCGGGAATTCCCAGCAGTTTGATATATCCTCGAAGCGCCAGGACCCGGCTGGTCGAATCGCTGTCAGTCTTAGCTATCGTCATCAAATCCGAAAGCGGCGCCGCATCGGGCCAGTCGGCCAGAGCGCGGATAGCGGCGGTTTTGACCTGATCATCTTCGCTGAGGACCTGGCCGCGAACGGCATCAAGCGCTTTTGGCCCGCCGATGCGTGAAAGCACAGCCAGCAAATTAGGCTTGGCTGCACGATCAGCTTTGGCCAGGCCATCGATGACCGGCCCGGAATCCGGCGTTTCAAGCCGGGCGACAGTTGCTGTCATCGCCCGCTCGATGTCACTGCGGTCCGCGTCGGTTTTAGATGCAAGAAGCAATGAAACCATTGTGGGCAAATCTTTTTGATTCGACAATACTCCCAGGGCTTTGTAAGCCGCCTGGCGAATCTCGCGATTATCATCTTTTGTTAAAACGAACAAAACGTCGTTGGCTTCGGCTTCGCGACGATTGATAAGGGCCTGAATCGCATTAGTACGAACCGGTGTGCCGGCACGACTTTGCGCGACTGCAATCAGCGACCGGGCAACACCCGGACCGGATAGCCTGCCGAGACTGTCCATCGCCGCTCTTCCGGTTTTGTCGTCGGCAGCGGAAACCCCGGCAAGCAGCTCGACGTTCGAAGCGTCGCCGAGAACGGCAATCGCCTTTATGGCGGCAAGACGAACGGCCTCGTTGCCGCTGCCGACGGCTTTCGCGACAGAAGAAGCGGCGGCCTTATCGCCTCGTCCCTCGAGCGCGCTTAGCAGCACAACCTGAGCGTCGGGGCTCAGGCCCCCAAGCTGCTCGGCAAGAGCTTTAGTGATTGCAGTGCCGGGCATTTCGGTTATGAACTTTCCCGCCGCACGTTGGAGGTCGAGGTCCTGATCTTTAAGAAGAGCCAGAATCAGGGGAACGGCTTTATCCTTTTCGGCACGGACCAAACCTTTATAAGCGGCGATACGAATCCATGTGGTGTTGGCCGGGGCAATCATCTCGCGATATATCTTCACCGCTTCACTTTCCTGCCCCTCGGCGAACATCTTGTCGGCACACATCAGGTAGGCATTGTCTCGCGCAGGCTTAAGGCTCGCCGGCACTTGAGCACGAGCCAGCGTCCCGGCCGCCTCTGAGCCGCCGATTCTTCCGAGAGATTCGATGGCAGCACAGGCTATATTTGTATCGCCGTCGGCAATAAGCCCTGAAATCAGGGGCACGGCTTCGCGGTCGCCCCGCTGGCCGAGAGAACCGATTACGCCGATCTTAAGGTTGCCATCGAGTTTTGGCAGAGCCTCTCGCAAAGCGGCGCCGGCCTCGGGAGCGGCCATGAACTGCAGCGCAAACCGCGCCATGTGCGACAGCTCCTTGTCGGCGAGTATCTTTGCCAGGGCCGGCACGGATTGAGCCGAGCCGACACGGCGCAGCATCCGGCAGACAAACTGCCTGCCGGCGTAAGTTATCTTTGGAGATTCCAGAGCTCCAAGAAGTCTCGCCTCGATTTGCGGAAACGATGAGGGCGGGACATTGCGAATCTCTTCCTCGATAGTCGCAAGCGCCCGGCGGGATTTGCCGAAGTCATACTCCTGGATGGCTTCATAAGGAGCCGAAAGAACCGCACGCAGGCCGACCTTTTCGGCGGTGGGGAAATCATCGGGAACATCCACCAGCGTGACCCGGCCCGTCGCGGCCCACTCGGTGCCGCGCTGCAGGGTGACAATGAATCCGATGCATCGCATCTGCTCCGGGGCGTGACCGAGTGCCGTATGGAAAACGCGTCCCTTGCCGTAGCGGACGGTAAACAGCATAGGTTCGTGCTCGCCCGTGCCCTGTTTCGACGGGTCGGCGTAGGCGGTTGCCAGAACCGTCATATTCTTCGCCGGGCCCCGCAGCTTGCTGTAAAGCTCATCGCTGGCGTGCATCCACTTTTCAGGCAGACCCGCGGTAATAGCATGATTACTGTCTCTGATAACAACCTGGAATTCGTGCTGAGGGCCGTGCGTTCCGCCCGGGCCCGGGGAGTTGTCGAAAACGACCTTCCCGTCACGGTAGCGGACCATTGGTCCGGATTTTTCGTTCCGGCCGCCCCAGCCTCCGATAGCTATCATTTCGTTCCACTGCTGCCAGTTCGGAAACGCGTTGTCCGCCGCATGGAAAATGACCAGGCCACCGCCGTTGCTCATATAATCGACCAGCGCATCCTGCGTCTCTTTAGGCCAGTCGTCGCCGGTATAGTTCGAGACGATGACGTCGTACCTGGCGAAATCCGGTTTGAACGAATCCATCGGCTGACCCGCCTTTGGCGAGGTCGCCACTTCGACCTTAAACAGGCCGGTTTCTTCCAGCAGGCTTTTGAGAACCGGCGTCGTGGCCTCCCATCCATGGTTGTTCTGCCCGTCAACGATCAGTGCCTTCAGCGGGCCTTTATTTTCTTTGCGTGTAAGATCCTGGATGCGAATATTGCGCCACTTAATTTTCTTATCGGCCTCTTTAGAGCCGTGGACCTGCAGGGCGATAAAGCCGGTTGAGGTCATATCATCTTTCAGCTCGGCGGCGGGAACGCCGTTAATCCAGGTCCGTATTCTGTCGCCGACAGCCTCGATGCGGTAGTGATTCCACTGGTTCTGCTTAAAGGCTTTCTGTGCTTCGGGCTTGTCTTTAAGGTCAAAGAGCCATCCCCGGCGGGCCTCGTCGTAGATTCCGGCGCTCCAGGCCCTCTCAGAGGTGTCGATCTCGACCTGATAGCCGTGGACGCAGTAATCTTTGTAGTGTTTGAAGCTGTTACTGCGAATCTGTATGCCGGAATTCATGCCGGGCTCGACGAGAAACTCCAGCTCCAGAATAAAATCGGTGTAGTTCTTCTCGGTGCACAGGAAGCTGTTAGGCGTGTTGAGGACCGTGGTTCCGACGATCATGCCGTCCTCGACTGCGTATTTTGCCTTTCCGTTGCGTTGAATCCAGCCGTTTAGGGTTTTGCCGTCAAAAAGGTTTTGCCAATCCTCGCCGGCAGCGAAGGTTATCTCCGGCAGGGAAATACTCGCCAGGACGAATGCAAGTAAAATCACGATGTATCGTTTCATTATTATGCTCCTTTTTAGATTAGGATTTTTTGCTGAATATCATTTACAGGATCCAAGGTTCACGATAGGACCGGCCGAGAAGCGAGCTTGCTTCCGGGTCGCCGATGATCTTTTCGTTTTCGGGGTCCCATTTGATTTTGCGCCCTGTGAGCATGGCGATTTCACCGAGCAGGCCCACGCTGATTGAACGATGACCGACTTCCACGGGACAGATTGTCAATTCCCGGCTCTTTACGCAGTCGAGGAAGTTCTGCTTATGGTCCCTGCTCTCATACAGCCTGATTTCGTTGGGACCGATTTCTTCTCTCAGTATTTTTTCGTCGGATGCGGTCAATCCGCCGCGGTTAACGTGGATCCATCCGGTCTCGCCATACCACTTTGCGCCCTGAGTGATCTGCGTGTTGTTGGCAACGGTCATGACCGTCCCGTCGGCGTACGTGCAGGCGAACTTGTACTCGGTGGCCACGTTGTAAAGGCCCTCCTGAGGATAATTACCTCTGCCCTCGATTTCGACCGGCCCGGTATAATCCCAGCCCATGCCCCAGTGAGCGATGTCGATATGATGTCCGGCCCAGTCCGTGAGCTGGCCGCCCGAGTAATCCATGATCCATCGCCAGTCCCAGTGCGAGACGCCGCGGTACGGCACTTTAGGCGCCGGCCCGAGCCAGAAATCCCAGTCGAGTCCTTCGGGGATCGGCATCACGGGTTTGACATCGGTGCCGCCGCCGGTGGGCAGGCCGACCTCGATCTTGAGTATTTTACCGATCCTGCCGTTACGCACGAGCTCGCACGCCCGGCGGAAATTATAATCGGAGCGCTGCTGACTTCCCGTCTGCCAGACCCGGCCGTAACGATGGACCGCGTCGCACATGGCGCGTCCCTCGCGAATGGAGCGGGCCAGCGGTTTTTGCCCGTGGATATCCAGGCCCGCCCTGGCCGCGGCGATAGCGGGAATCGCATGCCAGTGGTCGGGCATCGCCAACTGAACGGCATCGAGATCGCCCCGGCCGATCAGCTCGCGAAAGTCATGATATGCAACACAATCGCTGTTGCCGTACTTGTCGTCCACGATTTTTTTGGCATTATCGAGATGGCTCTTGTCGATATCGCAGACGGCCACCATCTGCACTTCAGGCTTGCTCAGGAAGCCCTGCATATCACCGGTACCCTGCGAGCCGACGCCGATCGCTCCCATAACGATTCGGCTGCTCGGCGCGTTGGCGCCGAAAACCGATGACGGAACGATTGCCGGCAGACCTATAACCGCGCCTCCAATGACGACAGTGCTCTTCAAGAAGCTCCTTCGATTGATTAGACTTGTATTTTTCATGATGCTCTCCTAAATAGTATTCGCCGGGACCCCCGGATAAAAACTAAACATAATCTGATGCCCGGCATTATCGCAATATAGTAGCAGAATTCCCGGATTTTACAATACACTTTAAATCAGGGGTGGCTTAAGACCATCAGCTCGTAGTACGTTCCTACGATTTCGAAACCTAATTTCCGGTACATTGCGACAGCAGCGGCATTATCCGCTTTTACATTCAAGCCGATGTTATCCACATTTTCGGCGAGCGATTGGCATAATCTCGCCGTGACAGCTTTGCCGAAACCATTGCCCCGATAGTCCGGGTGTGTGACGATGTTCCCCAGCGCCGCGACCTTGTATTTTTCGGAATATACATGAATACCCGCTACACTGACCAGGCGATTCTTCAGCCGCAGACCAAAGTACTGCTTCGTCTGGAGCATCCTTGCGTCGAACCAGTTTTCAGGATAACCTTCTTTGTAAAGGCCGAGCATGTCGTCCAGGTCGTTTTCCGTCAGACGAATGACCCGCGAACAGTCGATATCATGCAGGTGTGATGCGTTTTTCATTCCCATCTTGTAATGTTTGCCATAGGACTTGACTTTACATTGCTGTTCGACAGTCTCGGCGACTCGGGGGCTTAAATGGGCATAGAATCGGCCGGGCAGGATGTGAAATATCGACCGGACCAGTTCCCACATAACGTCCTCCTGCTCGGACACCGCCAACAAAGTGGGCTCCTGAGACGCTGTGTATAACAAGGCGACTGCCTGAATTTCGCTCCCTTTCTCCCAGCCGTACCAGGCCGTATCCGGCCAGAAGAAATCGTCCAGATCCCCGATGCTGTAGATATGGAGATACACGTTCTTTCGCAGAAACGCTTCTATCCGACTTTTATCCTTCAGATAAATTACGCTCATGCCCGGTCACTCCATAACCGTCGTAATAGCGAACAGCCAATACCGATCGATTCCACCCTTCGATTCCGCTCACCCTTCGACTCCGCTCAGGGTGAAGAAAACTTCATGCCGAGCGAAGACGAGGCATTAATCCGAAATTTCTATGCCGAGCTCTTTGAATTGTGCGGCGGCGTTCAGGAAATGCGCGGTTATCCAGAACACCGTCCATTCCTCCACATAATTTCCGCGCAGGCCTGTCAGGTCGTTCGACTTGAGTCGCTGGGTGTATTTTGCGTGCTGCCCGTAATTGGTATGATGCGGCTGCTCGCCCTGGCTGCCGTACGGGTCGATGAGCTGGCCGCAACTGCGGTACATAAGGACTGCAATTCTTTTCAGCTCGTCGGAGTTCAGGTACTGTCCCAATCGATAGATGTCCGGCGCGATCAGCACGCCGAAGACGTCGATGTGCTGGTTTTGTACCGAGACGGCCGTCCAGCCCCGGGTTTTGAAGCCGTGGTCGCGAAGCCGGCCGGCAGGCAGGTCGATATCCCAGACAACCATGTACGTCAGGACTACGTTGCAGGCGTGCTCGGCCCATTTTAAATACTTGGGCTCCCGCGTCAATTCATATAGAGCCATGAATCCCTGCAGAGCGGCAAATGCTCCCTCTTTGTCTTCGCAACTGGCGTCCAGAGTGCCGCCCCAGTAGGGCTCATCCATACTAAGATGTCTCGATGCGTAAACGCCGCCCGCTTTTTCCGCAGCCCGGCGATAAAGATCTATACCAAAAAGTTTATAAGCACTGCACAAGGGAGCAATAAAAAAAGCCTCATTGGTTGACAGCGGTTTCCAATCGTCCTTTAAGATTCTTTCAGCGTGAAAATCACATGCCCGGCGAAGGAATCGTTCCCAGCGGGAAGTCTCCAGTCCTTTTGATCTGCCAACACGAATCGCATTGGCGAAGTTCAACATGGCCTGGCCCTGGGAAAGCAGCTCAGGCCGCCCGCCACCCTGCTGCCATTTTTTTTCTTTGAAATCGTACCATGTATAGAAACCCTCGTCGTAAAATTCCGCCGTAGAAAGGAAATCGAGGGACCTGGTGGCCATCTTCAAGGCGTTCGGGTCATGCAGGTCGTCGGCAAGGACCTGTAACGCGTAGCCTAATGCGGCAGCCTGCCCGCACCAGCCTAATACGAAATAATTGCGGTCGGGATATTTCTTAAAACCCGCTATGTCACCGTCCTGATACCACCGCGTCTTCGCGAAGCGGTATTTTTCCTCTATTATCCGGCCAAACGCAGGCATCCCCTCGACAGAACAGGGGCGGAAAATCTCCAAAGACGTTTGCGTCGGCTGCTGGAATCCGGAACCATTGCCGGAGACCTTGTAGACCTCCAGGTAAAACGTCTTTTCGATAATCGCGCCGGGCGGAACATTGATATAAGCGTTATCGTACGTAACAAAACCTCGCTGTAGGGCTTTTACGACGCTTCGCTTTCCATTCGAGGCGCATGGTCCGGACAGAAGCACCAGCTCGGTGCACTGCTCTTTGGCAATCAGCCCCAGCGACCACCACTGATCGAACCGATTGCCGAATGGAACCGGCGAGGGCAGAGAATGTAAAGCTGCGCCTTGCAGCCCCCCGTTCGCCGACCATTCCAGGCTGGCGTAGGGCATCGGAAAACGGTGCTCTTCATAGATTGCCTCCTGACCGGGCTCGCCCGAATAAACCGGCACCCTGCCGCTTTTTGCGCCGGACGGATTGCCGTGATAGAGTATGCCGGGAAGTACGGCCTTCGAGCCCCGGCCCCGGCATTGAAAGCGGACCGAGAGTGTCACTAAGTTCGCCGTATCAGATCCGTCCCAGGTAAACCGCCGGATACACTTGATGACGTTGCCCTCGGGCCGATACGAATCCGAGAGCCGCCAGGCGCCCGCCGGAGTTTCAAGCTTACCTCGCAGAATTGTCCAGTCTCCCACGTGCTCAATTTCAGTCGGCCCGGCATGAATCCAGCCGGCAGGCCAGCTATTTTCCCATTCAGCGGCAATCGACCAGAGACCTTCCGGCGGCGAATTCAGAACATCTACACCGTCCAGCACGATTTTCACTCGATATTCCGCACCGTCGTATTCCGCGCGAAAATCGAGAGGCCCGCCGTACGAAGGCAGGCAAAATACGCCGGGCATTACGAGGATGAGAACTATTAAGCTCATCGCAAAATAGTGTTTCATGCTGTAACTCCTGTTTTGAGAAATGGGATCGGGAAACTTTAAGTCAATAGTAGGGGCAGTTCGCGAACCGCCCATACGCTTTAGGGTGCGACCGTTTCGGAAGATTCTTCCTCTTCCTGCTGTTTACGTGCCTGCTCCAATGCCGCCGCTATCTCCGGTATATTCTGCAGCGTCGAGAACTCGCCGTTCAGAATAGTGCCGTTGACGTAATCTGCAAGGTCCTGGTCGGTCATGTTTGCCATAACGCCGCCAAAGGCCTGAACCATAATATCAATCGTATCGGACCGCTCCTTAACAGCCTGCAATTGAGAATCGATTTCCGCTACTTTAACAACGTCCCCCAAAGCTTCATATATCTGTTTTTGCTGACCGAGTGCCGATATCTGCAAAGCCATACCGACACGATCGCTAACGACAAATCGGCCGGACGAAGAAAGAGTACCGCCGAGCTTCGAGACTTCCGTTACGATCTGCAGGGCATCTTCGTATTGGCCGGCAAGATAAAATGTGTCGGCCTGCCGCATGGAATATTCGCCTATTTCCCTGAGCATACCCATATGTGATAAGGGCAAATCGAACGCCGAAAGGCCGAGTGCGACCGAACCGGAACAACCTTCGTTTAGAAAAAAATCATTTCGCGACATCAATAAATCTATACTGTCGTCGGCAAATCTGTCTTTTCTACTTGCCTGAGACAACGATTGAAACGCATTTTCATTATCGCCGTTTTTAAACTGACAATATGCGGCGTAACAATCGGCAAGCGCATTCGTCGGATCGATCTTTTTCATCTGATCGATATAGGCCATAGTCGATTCATCAATCCGATCCTGCGTGATGTGAGCCTCAACCAACGATGTAAGAGCCATCGATGAACCCGGGTACAGTTCGGCCGCCTGCTCGAGATATTCGAGAGCCGCCTCCGGGGCCTGTGCCAAAGACGCAGCGGCGACCCAATGAGCGGGATTCTCGCTGTGCTGCTGTAATGTCGAACCGATACCCTCGGGAGTAATAATCCGATTGATCGCGTCTTTGAGACTGCCGCCGGCCGAGAGCATCTTCATTACCGATTCGGTATCATACTTTACAACTTCTTCTTTGGCTTCTTCGACGTTTTGCTGCGGTTTCTGCTCGACGACCACCTGTTCTTTGGCATCCTGCTTTACTTCGGCCGGCTTATTCTGCTGAATCATTTCCCGCAGATTTTCAATGACTTTCTGATCTGCTTTTCGATGCCCGAGCAGGGACGAAACCTCCGCTTCGAGCCGGCTGACCTTCTGATTCGCCAGGTCTCTCTCAGAGCCTGCCTTTTTCATTTGCCCTTCGAGCTCGGCAATCGTCTTGCTATACTTCTCCAATTCAATTGCGGCAGACGATACTCTTCTGACAGATCTCACATTCAGGGCAATAAAACAAACGCATATAACAGTGATAAGCGATAATAAGATGATGTAAGCCCATTGCTTCATAGCCTGTCCCCTAACTTAAGAAAATTTAAGTTTTAAGTCTTGAGCTTTCTGTCCATTATATATTCCGAATCCTACATCGGAATAATTAAAATATCAATTATTTTATAGCCAAATCCTTATATCAGTGTTGCTTCACATCATAACAGAACAGCGTATCGTGATAGCGCAGGTAAAGCCGGCCGTCGTGCAGAACCGGATGAGCCCAGGCATCGCGAACCTTCTCTT
>Ga0154684_1018_pt1 | contig 13066 bp, 7 predicted proteins | sample Rifle2008BG13ft_FD_116113 | JGI IMG/M metagenome (GOLD analysis project Ga0154684, IMG submission 116113) | Planctomycetes bacterium RBG_13_50_24 | reverse complement strand
TATTTACTTTGCCGTTGTGTGTGGTGGCGTCAAGCCGGCCGATGATATCCGAAATTTCGACAGCTCCATTGTGTGTAACAAGATCGAGGTTCGTCTTGTTCGGCACTTCGACGTCGAGACTGACGCTCACGGATTTGTTTATCAATTGAGCGGGTTGATCAATCCTGGTGATTAGGCGGTTGCCCGAAGGGACAAGCGTTACATTTACCTCCTCAGAAAGTTCGCGAGCTTCTTCATCCGTCGCCGCCCGGGTGACGATAGTGGCAGTCATATTACAATCGGCAACGTCGGCACCATTTATTTTAATTGAGCCGTTGTGGGTCTGGGCTTCGAATACCGAGCCGGGCGAAAGAGGAGCCGACAATTGTACCGATCGCTGGTATTTTGCCTGCATGGCGCAACATCCTATGTTAATACAACCGGTTAAAAACATGACCATGCACAGGAAACAACCCAGCAAAACTTTTACGAACTGATGGTTCTTCATTTTTACTCCTTTCAAATTGAATCTGTTTTATTCAATTAGCTTACTCTTACTGCATTATTGCTGGTCTATTAAACTTTGCAAATAAAAAAGATTAGCCTTTGTTAGCCCTTCTTCAAGTCTATTCTTCCGGCTTTTGGTGGATTAGTCGTTGGTGCCATGCAATTAGTTTCAAGAAATCCACTTTTTTCTTGTTTTTTGGCACTTTTTCAATTTTACAATTCATTTGCTAAAGTTGCTCGGTCTTTATTGACAATTTAAGCCAAAGAAAACGTCATTTTTTGCTCAATATGCACCTGTTTTTGGACGTAAATACTTGATACTCTAAATTCTTAAAAGAATTTGCCGCTATATATTTGACAGGAATATGGTGAATATAGTAAAAATAGGGCATTGAAACCTGTGGATTATAAAATTTCTTTGTCGATATCGAACAAAAAAACGATTAAGACCGTTGCGGCTGTATGCTTCGGAGCGACAATTCTTGCATCAATAGTTCTCGGTTTGCTGTTGAATGAAGAAGATAGTATTAAACGGCATAAAATTTCATGGGCGAACAGATTACCGGAGTAAGAAATATTATCGGTCTTTTTAATTTTATGAATCTTCTTTTAAGGAGGATTTTAATGTGTAGAAAAGTAGTATTATGGATTTCTTTTGCCTTAGTGCTGAGCTTAGTCGGCGACGCACCGGCAGCTATGCCGGCCGGATGGCAGAGCCGGGACATCGCCACTACCGGCGGTAGCGCTAATGAGAGCAACGGTACGTGGACTGTCATTGGCGAGGGGGCCGACATCTGGGGCACCTCGGATGCTTTTTACTATGCCTATGTGCCGTTACTCGGTGATGGTGAGATAACCGCCCGTGTTGTCGACAGCGGCACAGGCTCGAATACCTGGGCCAAGGGAGGCGTGATGATTCGCGAGACGCTGGATGCTAATGCCAAACACGCAATGATGGTTCTTACCGACACCGATGGCGGAGGCATAGCTTTCCAGAGCCGTTTTCAGAGCGCCGGCACAGCGTCCAGTAGTTTTCATGGGGATATCACGGAATCACCTCCTCATTGGATTAAGCTGGTTCGCGAAGGCAATATGATTACAGGTTATCATTCGGCCGATGGTGTCGATTGGGAGCTATTCACAGACACATCGCCTGACAATTCCGGCGGCACTATGACGAACCCAAGAGAAATCTCGATGGCCGATCAGGTTTACATCGGTCTATGTGTGACATCGCATGCAGATGGTGAATTACGCACATACACATTCGACAATGTGAGCATTAAGCTTCCTGTTATCGCCACTAAGCCCGATCCTGCTGATGGTGCTATGCATGCGGACACATGGGTCAGTATGAGCTGGAGGCCCGGAAGTACGGCTTTCTCACATGATGTATACTTTGGTGAGGTCTTTGCTGATGTGAATGACGGAACCGGCGGTACCTTCCGCGGTAACCATACCTCGGCATATTTTGTTGTCGGCTTTCCCGGATATCCTTATCCGGACGGCCTTGTGCCGGGCACGACGTACTACTGGCGTATCGACGAGGTTGAGACCGACGTCGTGACAAAGCACAAAGGCAAGGTCTGGAGCTTCTTCGTTCCACCCAAGACGGCCTATAATCCCAGCCCTCCCGATGGCGAGATGTTTGTGGACGCCGATTCGAAGCTCATATGGTCGCCCGGTTTCGGCGCAAAACTGCACACCATCTATTTCGGAGACGATTTTGACGACGTAAACAGCGCGACCGTAGGGACTCCAAATCCTACTACAACTTTCAATCCGGGCCCTCTTGAGTTTAATAAGACTTACTACTGGCGTGTTGATGAATTTGATCCTCCGATCACACGTAGAGGTGAAGTCTGGAGCTTTACGACGACTATACCCGGTTTGGGTACGGCCGTGATGGACAGGTGGGAGAACATCCCCTCTACAGACATAAACACTCTCAAAGACAACCCGAATTATCCGAACAATCCTGATGTGACCGAGACAGTGACGAGTTTCGAGTGGGACGGAGCTGATCTCAGCGACTATGGAGCCCGGATCGAGGGTTGGCTCTACGCCCCGGCCACAGGCGATTTCACATTCTGGCTCGCCAGTGACGACCAGGGTGAATTGTGGCTTAGCACCGATGACGACCCCAGCAACGTCGAGTTGATCGCGTACGTAAAAGATTCACCGACTTCAACCAGCGGCTGGACCAATCCGAATGAGTGGACAAAGTACGCCTCGCAGATGTCGGAGCCTGTTTCACTCGTAGCCGGCGGGAAATACTACATCATGGCAATCTGGAAGGAAGGTAGCGGTGGTGACAATTGTCAGGTAGCCTGGGAAGGCCCCAGGATCCCGGACCGCACTATAATTCCGGGAATCAATTTGTCGCCCTATGAGCCGCTCAACGCCTATGGCGCCAAGCCCGGCAATAACACAACTGGTGTAACACAGACGCCCACCTTGCTGTGGAAGCCCGGACTTCAGGCGGCATCGCATGAGGTGTATTTCGGCACGGATGAAAATGCCGTTAGAAACGCCACCAAAGCCTCGCCCGAATACAAGGGCTCCAGGGCACTCGGTGACGAGAGCTACGATCCCGGAAAACTTCTCTGGGAGACCACTTACTACTGGCGTGTTGAGGAAGTCAATGCCGCCAATCCGGCCGGTCCATGGGTAGGCAGCGTCTGGAACTTTACGACGGCTGACTTCATGATCGTGGATGACTTCGAAGACTATGATGCCGGCGAGAATCAGATTTGGTACGCCTGGAAAGATGGACTCGGTTTTGGAGCACTGGGTGTTGATCCTTACTACCCGGGCAACGGAACGGGAGCTGCCGTCGGTGACGAAACAACAATGTCTTATACCGAGGAAACCATAGTCCACGGCGGCTCCAAGTCAATGCCGTTGGCCTATGATAACAACAAACAGGGCTACTCCAGGTATTCGGAGACAGAATTGACGCTGACAGCTTCGCGTGACTGGACCGAGCAGGGCGTTACAAACTTATCGCTGTGGTTCAGGGGTTATCCTGCATCCACCGGCAGCTTCGTCGAAAGCCCGGTAGGCACTTATACGATGACCGGCTCCGGCGCGGATATCTGGGTGGTTAACGGCGTTGAAGCCGATGAGTTCCACTTTGCGTACAAGATGCTCAACGGCGCCGGCTCGATTATCGCAAAAGTCAACAGCGTCGATAACACGAATGACTGGGCCAAGGCCGGTGTGATGATTCGCGAGACACTCAATCCTGACTCGGCGCATGCCTTCGCCTGTATCACACCTGTTAACGGAGTTGCCTCTCAGGGGCGCCCCTCAGCAGGCGGAACGAGCTTCAACACGAACCAGACAGGTATTGCAGCACCGTATTGGGTAAAACTGGAGCGCAGTATTTCCGGCAACTTTACGGTTTCTCATTCGGCGAACGGTTCGAATTGGCAGCCGGTAACGGGAGCCACGCCGCAGAACATTCCAATGGGCGCGAACGTCTATATCGGCTTGGCCTTAACCAGCCACGATGCCGCTCTGACATGCCAGGCCGTATTCTCGAATGTCACGACTACCGGTAATGTCACCGGTCAGTGGGCGCACCAGGACATCGGTATCTTCAGCAACGCTGCCGAGCCGCTTTATGTGGCGGTTTCCAACAGCACCGGCTCACCTGCGTTGGTAGTCCATGATGATCCTGCCGCAGCAGCGACAGATATCTGGACAGAGTGGGTGATTCCGCTGCAGGCTTTTGCAGATCAGGGCATAGTCCTGACTAACGTGGACATGATTGCGATTGGCCTGGGGACCAGGGGCAACACGACAATCCCCGGCGGTTCGGGCAAGATGTTCTTTGACGATATCCGGCTGACTCGGCCCGCTCCGGAGCCGGAGCCGCAACCGTAAGCCGGATTATATGTAGCATTTGAAGCTACGGATTCGCATCATAAGAAGGCCTATACCGATTCGATTTGGTATAGGCCTTTTCTTTTATTCCCGCCGAAATCGACATCCATGTATATGTGATGCCGTCAGATTCACAACGAAGCAGCCTGATGGGAGGAAAAATTTCTAACGGGGGTAAACCCGAAGGCCTATTTGACCGATACCTCATATAGATTTATCTCTGACAAGGAGGCAATCGTCCTATAACTCAGGAGGTGAGGTAAAGACCCTATTTGCCCTTATGGCCGGAGTCGAGAGGTTTGCGGCTGGGCGGGAGTGAGCTATCGCATTTGACATTACGATAAAAGAATATCTTAAAGAGATCGATGATGCGTCACTGTTGACAATGGAACAGGAACGAGACCTGGGCAGACAGATCGTTGAGGAAAACGACCAGTGGGCCAGGGAGCAATTGGTACGAAGCAATCTCAGACTGGTTGTCAACATAGCGAAGAAATATGGCGACCGCGGAATGAGTCTCGGTGACTTGATCGAAGAGGGCAATCTCGGTCTGATAAGAGCCGTCGATTACTTCGATCCGGAGCGGGGCGTTCGTTTCAGCACTTATGCGGCGTGGTGGATAAAACAAAGCATCAAACGGGCGTTGCTGGAAAACGTTCAGCCGGTGCATATTCCCACTTATATGGTCGCCTTGATAAACCAATGGCGGCATGCAGTTTCGGAGCTGGAAAGCACGCTCGGCAGGACGCCAAAAGTCGAAGAAATGGCCGATATTATGCAAATGCCGCTGCGGAAGGCAAAAATTGTATATCGTATCGTCGAGGTTCTCAGCTCTACGGGGGAATCCTGCAGCGGCGATGAGACGGAAGAGGATCAAATGCTCGAAGCGATTTTGGAGGATCCGAGCGGCAGCAGGCCGGAAGATGCATTAATTGCTGTCGAAGAAAAGCTGAAAGCTTTGAGATTGCTCAACGAAATCGACCCGAGAGAAGCAGATGTCTTAAGATTGCATTATGGTCTCAATGGAAAAAAGCCGATGTCGCTCAAAGAGATCGGTAAAAAGTTGGGGCTCACACGAGAAAGAATTCGGCAGATTCGGCGAGATGCGCTTACCAACCTGTACGAATACATGAACGAAGAATAGCATCAAATATCATTTCGATTAAAACTTGCATTTCCCCGGTAATATATTAACAATAGACAATTGTGATTGAAAAGTCTGCTCGTTTGGACTATTGTAATATTGACATTAACCATGGAAGGCAGATAAATGAAGAACAAAGGAATTGACCTGAAAAGGTATATTCGCGACATACCCGACTGGCCGAAAAAGGGAATTTTATTTCGTGATATCACTCCATTATTACTAAATCCAAAGGCTTTTGCAGCGGCGGTGGAAGTACTATGCGCCGATTTTACAGATGCCGGTATCGAATATGTCGCCGCCGTGGAGGCTCGAGGTTTTATTTTCGGGTCCGCAGCAGCGGAAAAACTCGGCGCCGGCTTTGTGCCCATACGCAAAAAAGGCAAGCTGCCCTGGCGGACCGAGACTGTCAGCTACGATCTGGAATACGGCACGGATACTTTGGAAGTACATAGTGATGCTATAGAAAATGGCGGGAAGGTATTAATGGTGGACGATCTGCTGGCGACGGGAGGCACAATGGCCGCGGCTTGCAAGCTCATCGAGAAAATAGGAGGAACTGTTGCCGGCATTGCATTTTTTATAGAGCTTGTGGGTTTGCAGGGCAGAAAAAAAATAGCCGATTATAAAGTGGCATCAATTATTACATACTAATGAGCGTATTATTTACTTCTGCTTAAAGGGGAGCGTATAGTGACAAAGAGTAAAGATGGCGGAGAAAGGATTATCCGCAGAGGACCTTATCCGGAGCTGACGCTCACGGCGGTACTGGTTGGCTACGGATTGGGGGCCCTGATCACCATAAGCATCGGATACGCCAGCCTGATCCTCGGTTTCTCCATCGAAGGCTCGGAGCTGGCCGCCATCCTGGGATTCGGGATTCTGCGAGGCATCATGCGGCGAAGCAGTATGGTCGAGAACAACATCAACCAGACCATCGCCAGTGCCGTCAACGCCGCCTCGGCCGGCATGATGTTTACCGTGCCGGCTCTATTCATCCTGGGCCGGACCGATTTCAATCCCGTCCTGATGGTGTTCTCCTGTATTGCCGGCGGCATTCTGGGCATCGCCTTTATTATCCCGCTCCGCAAGCAGATGATCGATTACGAGCGGCTCACCTATCCCGGCGGGGTGGCCGTAGCGACAATACTCAAATCACCCGGCGCCGGCGTTCACAAGGCCCTGCTGCTGCTGGCCGGTATGGCCGTCAGCGGCACGATCTATTTTCTCAGCCAGTACATGAGCCAAATCAAAGGACTCAACGGATTCGAGTACTGCAACCTGGGCAAGCTGATTGGAATGCCCGAGTACATGAACGGCATCTGGTATGTATCTCTGATGACGGTCGGCGTCGGTTTCATATCTGGCAAGGGTGGTTTTTCTTTCGTCATAGGCGGCTTTGTCTGCTACTGGATTCTCGCCCCCATTCTGTCGGCGATGAATCTGCTGCCGTCGCCGGAAACGCTTACCGCCGCCGGCCAGGCCGTGCCGGACTACATGCGATTGGAGCTGTTCAGGCCCGTTGGCATCGGCATGCTCATCGGGGGCGCTCTGGCCGGCATCGCCCTGGCGCTGCCGCTGATTGTTAGCGCCGTCCGCAGCATGCAAAGTGCGTCTAAGATGAAAACGGCGCTGTCGGAAGACGAGATGCCGATTCGCCTGCTTTATATCGGTATCGCCGGCGCAACGCTGCTGTTGTTTGTCATCTCGATTACTGTGGTAAAGGACATGGGCCTTCTTCGAGGGGCTCTAATGGCCCTGCTCGGGACCGTCTGGATCTGGGTGGCCGGCGTCATTATGTCCGAGTGCATCGGCCGGACGAACTGGTCTCCATTGAGCGGCATGACGCTTATTGCTGTAACCATACTTATTGTTATCAGCAAAGGTCTGGGCGACAGTGCAGCAATCATCTCATCGGTTATGGTCGGAGCTGCGGCGTGCGTCGCTATGGCCCAGGCCACAGACCTGATGCTGGACCTCAAAACCGGCTACCTTGTAGGTGCTTCACCGCGAAAACAGCAGACGGGGCAGTTTCTGGCCACTTGGTTAGGGCCGATTTTGATCATAATCCTGATCTTCGTCCTCGACAAGGCCTACGGCATGGGCAGCAAGCGCTTACCCGCCCCGCAGGGCCAGGCGCTGGCCAGCACGATTCAGGGCATCTTAGGCGGGGACGTACCGGTAAACAAATATGCCGCCGGTGCATGTCTTGGGGTTCTGCTCAGCGCCAGCGGCATCGGTGGGCTGGGCATTCTGGTAGGCCTCGGCTTCTATCTGCCGTTCGATATCGTCCTAACCTACAGCATCGGAACTGTGCTGCGGCTCTTACTGGACTGGAGAAAAGGCCCACGTTTCAGTGAAGAGGTCGGTATCCCGGTGGCCGCGGGCCTTATCGTCGGTGAAGCCCTGGTCGGCGTCGGCTTCGCGCTGTATTTCGTCATCGCCGGAACTATGGGCAAATAAGAATCAAGGGGATTAACGGAAATGAGAAAAATCGGGTACCTGGTGATCGCCGTTGGATTCCTGGCAGGCTCCCTGGCGGCCACAATCGACAAAGAAGAAATGCAGTGGGGATACTTCGCAGCGGCCCTGGCGGTCGGCATTGTCGGCGTGGGGCTGGTTCGCCTCGGTGTACGGCGGGAAAAGAGAGTCGAAGGAAAGCTGGCTTTGAACATTCAGTCCGTCGAGACGAGTCTTAGCCGGATTGTCCAAAACATGACCGGCCTGAACGCACAGAAGTCCTCGATCAATACCTACGATGTTCGTTACCGGATCGACGAACTTTTCACTGAAGACCTGAGTGCGTTTGTCGAAGCGCGACAGAGCATTGCACACACGCACGGCCTGAACGCGTATGCCGACGTGATGAGCAGCTTCGCGGCGGGCGAACGCTATCTCAACCGTGTCTGGTCGGCATCGGCCGATGGATATATCGATGAGGTTAGTGCTTATCTGGAAAAAGCCCAGACGCAATTTGCCGATAGTCTCGCTAAAATACGCGATCTGGCGGTCAAAGGGCCGTAGAGTCGAAACTCGTATATCCCCCCGATAATATGGAGAGGCCGGTAGGTGAAAAATGGAATGAGAAATCCCGAAAAGAACTTTGGCAATTTCTACAGCGAAATAAATGAAAGGACAAAAGATGGCGGATTATATTCGTGTTATAGATATCGGCGGTGACGGATTCCGGAGAGTCGATATTGAAAGCAGTGCCGTTGAGAAGATTAGAGCGGAGATTAAGGATAAGATAAAAGATACTGATATTATTAAAAGGAAAAAGGAATCTATCTGCGACCTCGATTCTCTTATGCGGTTTGTCGTGGACGGTCTTGACAGCGATAAAATCAAAGGGATTGCCTATTCTGTGGCCGGAGTGATTGAAGACCACAGGTTGATAAAAAACTCGCCGAACGCTCATTTTCTGGATGGTGTTGACCTGAAGGACGTAACTGAAAAATATTTAAAAGAAAAGAAACAGATAGAACTCGAATCTTTCGTTTTCAACGATATGGAAACCGCAGTAACCGGCATGGCAACCTTACTCGGTAATCCGCCATATTTTATGGGCATAACATGGAGCACTGGAATCGGATTGAGGATTTGGAGTGACGGAAAAATCCTGTCGGTGGCCGAGGGCGGTCATATGGTACTGGAACCGTCGCCTTTTGCTCCTCTGTGCGGCTGCGGCAAAAGAGGGCATGCCGAGGCGATTATGGGAGGCGCTTCTATCGAACGCCGGGTAGTTGCCGAAGCGAGTGCTCTCGGCCTGCCGAAAGAATTGAATATTATCCTCGGCAAGGAAAAAGGACAGATCCGTCCCGCAGTATTCCTGGATAAGGCCTATCTCGGGCAATATTCCGACAAGGCAAAAATCTGGGCAACAGATTTTTACGGCAGGATCGTCCGGGGCATGGGAATATTTCTCGCTAATATTCAAAGCCTTCTCAATCTGCCTTTGATTGTATGGAAAGGAACTGTTGCCCGCGAAGTATTGTGGGGCCGGCTTAAACTTGAATCCGAAGTCCGGGAGGTGATGAAAGAATACCTGATCGATCCTTCCTGGGCCGATGAGGAAAACCTGCGCCTGGTGGAAACTCCGGGTCTGGGCGACAGGGATGCCTTTATCGGGGCGGCTGCCGCCTTCAAAGCGATTTCCAAAAAGTAGAATAGTAGTTTGTCAACTTCGATTAGGTAGGTTGTCATTCCGCACATGATGCGGAATCAAGGATGCTAACAATTCTGGATTCCCGCTTTCGCGGGAATGACAAGCTACAGAATCAATCTTGACAGAGTAATAGTCTGAGATATTCACGGAATATAGATGTCCCGACATGTTGACCTTTCAAATAAGCGATCGTTGAATCAGGCGGAATTAAGCTGCTGGGTACATGGGAGTGGCAAAAAAGAGAATTCTATATGTAAGCGGTTCAATCGGCCTGGGACATGTCACCAGGGACCTGGCGATTGCCGGGCAACTGCGCAAGCAGTATCCGGAGATTGAATTATCATGGCTGGCTTCCCATCCAGCAACAATCCTGCTAAAAGATGCCGGCGAAAAGCTCCTTCCCGAAGCTGACATATACGCGGACGTGAATATTCCCGCTGAAAAAGCCGCCAGGGGCTTTGGGATGAACGTGTTGAAGTACGCCTCTAAGACAAGGAGGGAGTGGGTACGCAACATAAAAACCTTCAGGCAGATAATCAGTAAGGAAAAATTTGATATCGTTATTGGTGACGAAACCTATGAAATAGGCATTGGCTTGTTGTTGAGACTCGTCCGATTAGAGGTTCCCTTTGTTATGATTTACGATTTTTTCGGGCTGGATTCTGTGACTGGGAATCCCATTGAAAAGCTGGTAGTTTATACGTGGAACTGGATATGGGCAAAGACCGATCGCAAGCTTCTTTCCGGGCAAAAGAATCTGGCCCTTTTCGCAGGTGAGCTGGAAGATGTTCCCGACACGGGACTTGGATTTCTTCTGCCAAATCGCAGGATTCATGCTAAAACATACTATAAGTTCACAGGCTACATTTTGCCGTTCGAGCCGGCAGATTACGCTGACAAGACCAGGGTTCGGGAGATGTTGGGATATGGCAAAGAGCCGCTGGTTGTGTGCTCAATCGGCGGCACTGCCATTGGTAAAGACCTGCTGGAACTCTGTGGACGGGCGTATCCCATTATCAAGCAAAGAGTCCCCGATCTGCACATGGTTCTGATATGCGGCCCACGCCTTGCTGTCGATTCTGTAGAAGTTCCAGATGAGGTTGAAGTCAAAGGATATGTACCCGCTCTTTACGAGCACTTTGCCGCGAGCGATTTAACCATAGTACAGGGATGCGGTACGACGACGCTTGAATTGACCGCACTGAGGCGGCCGTTCCTATACTTTCCTCTGGCGAATCACTGCGAACAACAGATTCATGTTGCAGAAAGATTAGCCAGGCACCAGGCCGGTATCAAAATGGTGTATTCGCAAACAACTCCCGAGATTCTGGCCGAGAAGGTAATTGCCAATCTTGGCAAAAATGTAGACTATCCACCGATCCCTGTGCAAGGTGCTCAAAAGGCGGCCCAGCTTATTGGCGAGCTTCTGTAATGCCGGAAGCTTCAGCTTACCTGCCGATTTCTTCGCTATGACTCCTTAACTGCTGCTTATCCTGCCGCGGGCGACGCGATAGAGCCAGTAAGCGACGGCTAGCAGGAGAATACTGCCGCCGATCTGCCCGATGGGCGGCGTGAAAGGCAGCTCGATACCGGCCAGAGCCAGGAGCTTGACGACGATTGCGTTGATGTTGAGGAACGGCAGGTCAATATGAAACTGTTTAAGGATAATGATGGGTATGGCCAGTATAATGCCCATAAGGGCTTCGCCCGTAATAAGGCCGGATGCGAAAAGAAGCCCATTGCGGCTCGATTCTTCTATCTGTTCTTTTGCGGTCTGCCGTTGTGTGTGGAATCGTTTAGTGGCGTAGTGAATCAGGCCGCCGAGGAAGATGGGCACGGCCAGTTCCAGCGGCAGATAGATTCCGATTGTAACCGCCAGGACAGGTGTGCGGAACGTGCTGCCGATTCGCTTGAGATATTCATCAGAAGCGATTACCGCCGCCGCGATGCCCATCCCGATAAAAACGTAGGTCCAGGGCAGGTCGCCTTTGAAGACGCCTTGGGCGACCGACGCCATCAGGTTCGCTTGGACGGCCGAGAGCGCATCGGGCCCGGCGCCTGGCTGGCCGCGAAATCCGTATGCCTTGTAAAGCAGCATCAGCACCGGCGCGATAACCAGCGCGCCGGCAGTAGTACCGACAAGCTCCATTACCTGCTGGCGCCAGGGGGTGGCGCCGACTATACGGCCGGCCTTGAGGTCCTGCATATTGTCGCCGGAGATCGCCGCTGCGCAGCAGACGACGCTGCCGATTATAATAGCAGCGGCCGGTCCATTGACATTGTCGCGGCCCATCAGGACGACCAAAAGCAGCGCCGTGACGGTGACGGTGGCAATGGTAACGCCTGAGATTGGATTATTCGAGGAGCCGACAAGCCCGGCCATATAAGCCGCGACCGCCGAAAAAACAAAGCCTGCAACCAGCATAACCGCCGCCATCGGCAGCGAAACCGTGACATCCTTGACGAAATGCTGGTACACGAGATATAGCGGGATAATCGAGGCTATGATTAGAATGAGAATCCACTTCATGGGCATGTCCTTCTCGGTTCTCGCGATGGTGTTCTTGTCACCGGTGACCTGCCGGTAGGCCCGCAGGCCGCTGACTATGCCGCTGAACAGCGATTTTCGCATGGCGAAGATGGTCCACAAGCCGCCGAGAAGCATTCCGCCGACGCCAAGATACCGTGTCCGTTTCGACCAGATTCGCCCGGCGTAATCCACCGCTTCGACTGCCGTTCCGAGCCTGGCTTCGATACCGGCGTTGCGTTTTTTTATCGCTTCGGCCTCTGCCGCGGTCGCGTTCGGATCGACGGTTTCGTATGCAAGGGTGAACGTATTCCACCCATCCGGATTTTGCGCTTCACTTTCGAGCTGGTATACGGGCCATTGGTCCTGGGCGGCGACAATTGGAATAGCGGCGTACCAGTTCATTGCGCCGCCGAGAAAGATGAGTACGGCGATGTTGAGCCCGACAATGTAACCCACCGACAGCAGGGCAGGGCTGAGATTGGAGCCGAAATAGGCGATAGAGCCTTTGATCCGGCCGGCCATCTCGACCAGCTCAGGCCAGAGACCGATACCCTTCGCTCCGACCTTAAACAGGGCACCGGCAACGGATGCTACCGCAATATATAAAACGCCTGCGCCTCCCTGCTGGCCTGTTTCGAGAACCTCTGCCGTGGCGATTCCTTCGGGGAACTTCAAATCGCCTTCTACAATGAGCGATCGCCGCAGCGGGATAGTAAAAAGCACACCGAGTGCCCCGCCGAAACCGGCGATAATCGTTACCCAGAGGAAGTTGAAATCCTCCCAGAAGCCCATGATGACCAGTGCCGGCAGAGTGAATATGACACCGGCGGCAAGAGATTCTCCCGCCGAG
>Ga0154684_1156_pt1 | contig 13096 bp, 9 predicted proteins | sample Rifle2008BG13ft_FD_116113 | JGI IMG/M metagenome (GOLD analysis project Ga0154684, IMG submission 116113) | Planctomycetes bacterium RBG_13_50_24 | reverse complement strand
TCGCCGCTGGATGAGCTGCCGGGATATATAAAGCAGGTGACGCATTTCGGCGAGAGGGCGGATTTCTCGCACGATGGCAAGCGGATTTTGTTTATCGAAAAGACTTTCGGCGACGTTTTTGAAGTGGAATTGGAGACGGGTATTATTCGTCCGATGACGCATCACTACTTCCATGAGGGTTATACGCGGGCGCTGTATCTGGCCAATGGCGACATTCTGCTTTCGGGAGCGCGTCAGTTCGATGCGAATGATCCGTGGGCGAGCCGGAGCGAGAAGAACGCGGAACTGTGGGTTTTGAAGAAGGATCTCTCGGGTCCGCCGGTTCCCTTGGGAGAGAAGTGCTCCGAAGGCCCGGCGGTATCGCGCAGGAATATGCGAATTGCATGGACGCAGGGCGGAGCATTCTATATGGCGGATATCGTCTATGAAGACGGCAGGCCCGGACTGGCGAACAGGAAAAAGATTCTGGACAAGGGGGATTTGCCGTTCGAGACGGAACTTGAGACACAGAATTTTCGGCCGCCGGATGAGAAGGAGCTGATATTCAGCACGTACGGTTATCAGGGCACGGAAGTCATGGGGCTGGATATCGAGACCGGCAAGGTGGTCAACTACTCGCAGGCGCCGAATCAATACGATGAGCCGGAAGGCATTTTTCCCGATGGCAAGCACACGCTGGTCGAGTGCGATAAGCACAATCGCAAGGGCACGCAATACATCGATATTTATAAGCTGGCGCTGGACGGCTCGGCTCGAACAGAGCGGGTGACATTTTTTTCGAACTACGCCGGTTACAAGGCCTCGAATCCGGTGGTAAGCGACGATGGCCGGTATATGGCGTTTCAGTTTGCCAAAAGAGGGGATATGGCCGGAGTCGGCAGGGGTATTTTGATCTTTGATTTAGAGAGCTACGAGAAGGCAGAAAAATAGCAGGAGAAACAGGAACCGAAACCATAGCGAGCGCAAAACGTCAGTAAGCGTTATGCGGAATGTTGCCCTGCCCGACTTTACATTTAAGGCCATTCAATCGGCAGACGCCGGATGAATGCCCTACCAGCTATTTTGCTCTTGCTGTTGTCCTGCTTTACAAAAGCGATTAAGCCAGACCGATAGATTAGTCACCCGCGAATCTGGTTATGAAGATGGTTGCATAGCCGTAGTAGTATCGTTCTGAATGGTTTTCATCAGATAGTTTGCCTATAACTTTCAATTTGAATTTTCCGTAACCATCCAGTTTATCCATCAATTTAGCCCTATTGAACAAAATAGTAACCTTTGGGCTGCTGTTTGATCCAGACAAAAATTGAGTGCCTCTTGTGATGTATTGGTTTTCGGAGTGGTAAAGTTTAGGCTGATAATCTGTATCGATGTCACTTCTTCTAATATCTCGTGGGAACTCCACGACGGCCATTATATTCCTTGAAGTGCCATTGCGTCTGAGTACGTCGGGAGTTATACTCAGATCAGCAACTTTCTTAAAAACAGGTTCAGGTTCAGGAGGTTTAACAGGTTCACCAACAGGAAGATTAACATCAGCTTGATTCGGCTCTGTTTCATTGCTGTAGATTATGGCGGTATTGCTAATGATGGTTTTCGGGGGCGTATACTGATTGACATCAACAACCAACTCTAAACAAGCCGTCAATCCGGGATCCAGAGAGCCATATGACCATGTATAAGTGTGAGCCTTCCGGTCATACTTTCCGGTAGCTTTACTATTGTCAGCCTCTACGAAGATTACCTCGTCAGAGAGTTCATCGACAATTTTCACGTCCGTCACTTTGGAATCGTTATTATTATCGAAACAGATTTGATAGGTGAATCTCTCATTTGGATCTACCCATTCGATTTCGTTTCCTTCCATGTCCAGGGCTTTGTTAGTGATATTAAGCGGTTTATAATTATAATATGTCACAGCATCAACACTTGCCGAAGATGGCAGTGTTTCATCGCTATCGATAGTGACGATGTTGGTAATCTTTGTGCCCAGGGGTAGGCCCGGATTAACAGAGACGTCTAACTCTAAATGCACCGCTGCTCCTGGCGCCAGAGAGTCAAATGTCCATGTGTAAGTGTGCGCCTTATCATCATACTTTCCTACAGCTTTACCAGTCTCATCCCTGGCGATCAGGAAAGTGACGTCTTTTGGAAGCTCATCAAAAACGATTACATTCGTCACAGGGAAATCATTATCTTTGTTGTCGAAATCGATAGTATAGGTGATTATATCATTGTTATTGACACGTGTGATCTGGCCCTCAGGGGTGCCGAGAATTCCTTTTTTCAGGTTAAGGGCATTACTTGCAGTCATAACGTCGACACTTGTCGTTGTTGGGGGCGTTTCGTTGCTGTTGATAGTCACCGAGTTCGTAATTATCCTACCGGCATCCATCTCTGGATTCACCTGTACGGTTAGCTCCAAAAGCGTGGAAGTTCCCGGCGGCAACTCTTTATATGTCCATGTGTAAGTTTGTGTCTTTGTATGTTCGTCATAGTTGTAAAATCCGTTGACTCCATCGTCATCAGCCGATACGAAAATTACCTCTCCCGGCGGTGGTAGTTTATCAAAGATAGTTACATCGGTGACGGCATAATTATTGTTATTATTGAAGGAAATACCATAGGTATATATATCACCCGCGCCTACTGTTTTTATGTTATCATAACCAGTACTGGCACTGGCGCCTCTTAGAACTTGTTTATTGAGATTCAGTGGGTTGTAACCGATATCTTTACCTGGTATTGCAAGGTCGGTAGGATTTCCAATGGCGGTGACAATATCGATCTGGTTAAGCGCAGTGTCGTAGACCAAAAGATTGTCTCCGCCGGGCTCGTTGTTTTTGCCGGTGCTTATGTACACCAAACCCGTATCTATATCAACCCTAAGGCCCATTACGCCGGCATCGGGCTCCACCTGAACCTCTTTCTCGGTACGTGTAGCCAAGTGGTACTGAGTAAGGAACATGTTACCGGCATATCCTCCACCGGTATAAATAAAGCCGTTTTTAACATCTACGGCAATACTAATGGCAATACGGCTCAACGAAATTGTGTTAACTAATTGCCAGTCGGAAGTCCTGTAAACTGTAACTGTGTTGGTGGCGTTCGCCACGTAGAGAAGGTCGTCGATTTCGTTCAAGGCAATCCCATAGGCTGTAGCGTATCTCAGGCTGAATGGTGAACCCGGCACATGAGTAAGCGTGGTGGTCTCCGGATACCAGTTATAAACGTACAAGTTGTTTATTCCGCGATCAACACAGTAAAGCAACTTCTTTTCGTGGTCGTATTTGATACCCGCCAAGTCCCAGGCGTCAGGAGCTCTCGTTGTACCTGCGTCTACCATCGTAATCGGATCCAGCAATTGAATCACATTACTGGCCTCATAGGTGATAAATAAATATCCTGAATCGGCATCTATTGCCATGCCCACGGCGCCAAGCATTCTATGGGGAATGTCGTGCTGGGCCTGGAACGTTAAAGTACCATCAACTCCAATATCGTATGCTTGTACGGGCTGTGTTCTGTCCTCACTGGCGCCTTTGATATCGGCAATTACATACAGCGATTTTGCCATTGCCGTCTTTGTGACAGCAGTTGTTAACATGGTTATCGCCAGGAGAGCCAAAAAAGCATTGGATTTTATCACATTCTTTTCAATTCTGTTTTTCATGACTGAATTCTCGCAAAAAATGTAAGTACTTTTACTTTAGTTTCAGTAGCACACCATAATTTTTGTCCACGCCCATGTTACGTGCCGGGCATAAATAACCAAATTATTGGCGAGGGAAAACTTCCAAGAAAGGAAAATAGTTTTCACCACACCTCCAGATGCTACGAGTATAAGTATACATTATTTACATACATATGTCAAGAGGAAATACCATGGATCGGATTTGCTGAGCTGTTGCTGCAGCATATTGAGTTTTGATTATCGGGCCTATTTTTGCCCATCCTAATATTGTCAGGGCCGATTATGAATTTACTCGCCGGTAAATCCCGGAGCTTTGTTGAAAACTTTTGAGTATACATCCTGAATTACAGCTCTAAAATGCCCGGTTTTTCGCCAAAAATTCAGTATCTTGCCGCGGGAATACTGCTGATGCGGCAAAGATTCATGGTTTTTTCCGTTATATGTCGGAAAACATAGTAGAAGCGGCGAATTAGAGAGGTGGATGTCAATAAATTATTTGTTATATCCTGAAAAATTGTGATTTTTATGATATTTTACCTATTTCAAAGTGCCAAATCTCAAAAAAAAAAGAAAGCTTTATGTTCACGTGGGTCGATATGTCATATAAGGCAAAAAAGCCTGAAAAGTATTAAACAGGATATATTGAAAGGATTGTGACTGATGGAAAAGAAAATAGCATTATTCGCTGTTGCCCTGATGATAGTAACCGTATCTAACTCGGCAGTTCTTGCTTTGGTCCCCATGGGCCCGCCAAAAGCACTCCTCGGACAAGACCGGTGGGATCTTGGCATTGAGTACGGCCACCAGGCAATGGATTTGGAAGCCGTTGGCGATGTTACAGATATCTATACGGAATTCGATGACTTCACAGTAGTCAGAAAAGTTAAGCACAACATTAATGACCTTAAATCGAATATTATTATGGCCAGGGCAGGCTATGGTATCAACGATAACTGGGACGCGTTCGTGCGCCTGGGTGTGGCTGATGCCAAATGCGATATAGAACAAATTTATCCTGACAATGCCAAGGATAAGTATAAAGGATTCGATGGAAGTTTTGGATTTGGTTGGGGTTTTGGAACAAGGGCGACTTTCTGGCAGGATGAAGAACTAAGCTGGGGCGGATTGTTCCAGATTACCTGGTTGGAACCTGATGATAGCAGTATCAGCCTGGCGGGTGATACTGAATTTTCCGGTAAAGCCGAGATTAGCATCAGGGAGGTCCAAATCGCCGCCGGCCCAACCTGGCGAGTCGAGGATAATTTACGTATTTATGGCGGCCCATTCCTGCATTTTGTCGATGGAGACCTTGATATCAGTGGTAGAACTGATTTGGGTACGGAGATTCTTACGGAAGCCACAGGCGATATCGAGGAAGAATCACAATTTGGCGGCTATGTCGGCGCACATTTGGATGTGGACCAGAACACTTCCTGCTTTATAGAGTGTCAGCTTACCGGCGATGCATGGGGTATTGGTATTGGTGCTGCCCGGAGATTTTAATAAGGCGGTTGACAAGCAATTACGAAAATCGAAGAGGCACTATTAGCAACCGATATTTTAAGTAAGCTTTTTTTAGCCAGGTCCGAACCGAATTGTGGTGTAATCTTGTTGGCTGGATAACAGTCTTTGTTATTGTTAGACACCGACAATTACATTTCCCCGTTGATATCTTTGCCTACAAGCGGGGAAAGTCTCTAAAAGTAATCAATACTCCCGAGGATCGTGAAATTGCACTCTCCCCTGTGTAAAATGTTCAAGGCTTCTGCAAAATTGAAGTTAGGCATATATTATTTTAGAAAATCTTCATTCATGATTTTCTAAAAATAATTGTGTATTATGTGATAACATATTATCGAGCAAAAAGTTATGGATCCTTTTTAGAAAGAAAAAAAATCAATAAAACAAATTTTTTTCTTTCCAAAAGTATGCCTAACTTCAATTTTGCAGAACTCATTAAAATGTTCTGGTCGGAGACGACCTGCATAAGCTTTGGACAGTCTCGCAGCATGTACCTTCCCGTGCCCTCAGAATCTTAAAGAATAGACACTTAAAGGTGTTTTATGGCCGTAGAATGATCGATCTGCCCTGATAGCAGGAATTAATCCTCCGACCTTGACTTAGTTAACATAAGAGGATATAAGGCTTTGGTTAGCTCTTAAATTCCTACAAAACTCGCTAAATCTCGCTTTTTCCTCTCCCTCCGCCTTGCAGGGGCTGTTTTAAAATACGTCGTCACTATAATTGAAGAATTTTGTCAGTCGGCCTTTGAGCAAAAAAGCTTGGATACAAATATTCTAAGTGGTTATAATTCCGAACAGAGTTTGATATTATTGTGGTAGTAGTGAGCTTGATTATACAGCTAATCGCTTAATATGATAAATCTTGCCTCATTTATATATCGCACAACTAAAGGAGACGAAAAAATGAAAAAAGCAATTATTTTATGCTGCATGGTTCTATGCATCGGTTGCGAATCGGATCAAGGAAGTACTCAAAGCGTTATGCAAATAGTACAAACGGAAAAACTGAAAACTCAAATCCGCCAACTTGAAACTACTGTAGAAGCACAGGAAGCAGAAATCAAACAGCTAAAAACGAAAAACATTAATCAAGAAGCTTTACACTTGGAGCAAACTACCGAATTGAAATCCCAAATCAGTCAGCTTCAAGCTACCGTAGAGGCACAAAAGATAGAAACTGAACGGCTAAAAACAGAAAATAAGAATCAAGAAGCTTTACATTTGGAGCAAACTGCCAAATTAGACGCTCAAATCCGTCAACTCCAAGCTACGATTGAAGAGCAGAAGATAGAGATTGAACAGACTAAAAAGATCGATACAGAGGAAAAGTAGGTCCAAATTCATTCACTGTTGCCGACGATATTGCCCGAAGTTATTTAGCACATATAGCCAGGCCTGAAACAGTAATTTTCCATTTCTGTACTAATACATAGCTAAGATCTATTCCAAGATCGAATTCAATATCCTCGATTTCTTCGTCGTCAAAATCAAGGTCGAGTGCGTTGAGGCCGAACCTTGCATTAATATTCGAGGTTACTGCCGTGGTAAATTCACCGCCGAGTCCCAGCGTGCTGGCCTTGCCCGAAACCGCATTTTTTCCGGTACACGTACACCCCGCTCCATAAAAGAGTAAAATTTAAACGATTAATAACAGAATTGCTTTAAGTTTCATTCTCATGGTTTTTCCTTGCTTTCCGTTTAGAGTACTGTATCTGTTCAGGTCTACTGCTGAATCTTTTTCCCGATAGATAAAGCAAGTTAATCTTGCGAGTTTAAACATTCCAGTAGCTTTTTCAACTGTTTTCTCTTTCTTTCACTTTTCTCTACTAAAAACGAGGAAATTACAGACCGTAGAAATCTTTTTTTATTATTGCTGGTAAGAAAAGGCCCTGAGAGCACAGTCTCTTTTTTATTGACGGATCAGGGGCATCAAATTTATAATACCAGATCTGCTCGCCTGTCATCACATTAGTCATATAACAATCAAGACATACGTGGCCTGATCCATATGAATATACCAAGGCTACCACGGCATCATAGTCACTGAAATCATCCAAAAGCACAACTGGCGGTGTCGATGTCGTATCGATCGAAACGTCCGGAAGGCACTCCACTTTCTCAAGGAATTTCAGGGGGAAGATCCGGCTCTGGACCTCTTTCAATATCATCGGCGAGTAAGATGGATTAGCTTCTCCGGTAGGTGCACAGACGATTGCAAGTCGACTATATTTCTGCTGCCGGTCCATACTTATGCTGGATGTGGTCTTTGAGTTACATCCGATAAAAAAGCACGCAGTGGTAATTGTTATAAGAAACAAATAAACAGCTTTCATAACAAGCTCCTTGTTTGAATAGAACAATGCTATATGTTTTACGCTCTATTTGAACTGTCTATATTTTATAGCAAGGCTTTTAGCAAGCCTTACGTATATAGAAGAGGCACTGTTAGGCCGATATTTTACTTTAGCTTTTTAGCCAGGGTTGAGCCGAATTGTTTTGCAAGCTGGCTGGCTGAATATCGCTCTTTGTTGTCGTAAGATGCCGATAATAGCATTTCCCCGTTGATATCTTTGCCTACGAGAGACACGCTTTCGATGGCTTGGTTCGATGCGGCTCCACCACCTCTTACCGTCATAAAAGTTGATCCGGTGAAGAGAACCGTCGCAGTATTTGGATCGCAAAGTTCAATTTTTTCCCTCATTAGTTCTTTTTCAAGGACATCTTTAATGACTTTTCCTACATGCGGATCATCACTTTCAAGGGGTGCAATATACACGCACTTATGCTCAAGCATTTTTAAGCTGTTGGTAGTAACAATGTCCTCAGAACCGCAGCCAGCAAGTATACTAGTCACCAATAATCCGATAAGCCAGCATAGTTTGTTCATTTCTCATTCTCCCAAAAAGTTTTTCCCTTAACAAAGATAATTCAGAACATTCTCTGAGAGTATACAAACTTAATACTAGGTTTGGAACGAATTTTTGTAGTTTAAGTAAATTTATAGCTTGCAAAAGCAGGATTTAATGCTCATTAGGTGAAGAATATACCTGCGTGGATTTGGAAAATAAGAATTGCAATTTTGCGAACTTACTTTTAGATTAACTTGATTAGGTTGGCATTTGCTCTTATGGAGAGAGAAATGGCGATTTTATAGTATCAAGGAGCAGGCTATGACAGGGATTAAGCCGAGCCGTGAAGAGGCTTTTTCATTGCTGAAAAAGTACAATAAAAATGACAGCTTGATTAAACACGCTTTGGCTGTAGAGGCCGTGATGCGGCATTTTGCACGCAAATTTGGCCAGGATGAGGAAAAATGGGGCGTTATTGGATTAGTCCACGATTTAGACTATGAGCAATTTCCCGGGCAGCACTGCCACAAGACCGAAGAAATCCTGACTTGCGAAAACTGGCCGGCTGATTACATCAGGGCTGTAATCTCTCATGGCTGGGGAATATGTACCGACGTTGAGCCCCAAAGTGAGCTGGAAAAAGTACTTTACACTGTTGATGAGCTGACCGGGCTGGTCGTAACCACGGCACTGGTGCGGCCGAGCAGGAGCGTGATGGACATGAAGGCCAAGTCGGTTAAAAAGAAATGGAAAGAGAAATCCTTCGCTGCGGGCGTGAATCGGGATGTCATCGAAAAAGGTGCCGGGATGTTGGGTATCGAATTAGGTGAGCTTATCAATGATGTTATTATGGGTATGCGCGAGGTTGCTGACGAAATCGGTCTGAAAGGTAATCCTGATGTGTCGGGATAAATCTTCAGGTTTTAAACATTATATTCGAGATTGAGATATGTGCAGGTATATTTGTTTATCAGTATTGATACTCCTGTTATTCGGTGGCTGTGATGGCGGTAAATCGCGTTTGTCCGAGGCTGAGAAAGAGCGTCGAGCGCTTACGCAGAAGATAGAACTTGTCGAAGCTGCGGGTGGATACGTGCTGATCGTTGGCGGCGAGACTCTTACCAGCAATCAGATCATCGACTCGCGGACACGACTAAATGGATTATTTGTCTCGCCAAAAGAGTATTTCGGGCCAGTTGCACAAGCGAACGAGCTTGAGCAGTTCAAAGAGCGGGCCAAAGGGCAGCTTGAAGAAATTATAATGGCTAACATCTCGAATATTCTGCTTTATCAACAAGCCAAAAAGCAGGCGGGAGCGAATATTGACGAAGCTCTGGAAAAGGCAGCAGAAAATGAGTATAGAAAATTTGTTCTCAACTTTGGAGGTGACCAGGCCAGGGCCGACGATGAAATTAAACGACGTCAGATGGATAAGAAGAGCTTCAAGGAGCAGGTAAAAAAAGATATGCTCATTTATGAGTACAGGAGATCGAAATTGCCTAATAACAGGCCGGTTACCTATCGTGAGCTGATGGATTGCTACAACCAAATAAAGGACAAATATTTCGCCAAAGCTTCGAAGATAAGGTTTCGGTTGATTGATATTCAGCCGGCCAGGTTGGAGGTAGCAGACCCGAACGAAGACCGCTGGCTGCTCGGCAAAGAGCGGGCGAATAAGTTGCTTGAACTGATAAAATCAGGTGAGGACTTTGGCGAATTGGCAAAGCAATATTCGCACGGGGACTGGAGAGAATTTGGCGGATTGTGGAGGTCGGTACAACCCTCATCTTTAGCTGAGCCTTATGATATCCTTGCGGTTGAAGCTGATAAGATGGAACCTGGTGAGGTGACAGGACCTATTGTTACGAAGCAGCACATTTTCATAATGAAGCTGGAAGAAAAGCAAATAGCCGGTTATGAGCCGTTTGAAGATGTACAGGATTTGGTAAAAGAGAAAGTTCTTTTAGATCGCCAGGGCGAAGTATTAGATAAACTCAATGCCGAAATCAGGCAGGAGGCGAAACTCAGTAGAACTGACAAATTCGTAGATTTTTGCCTGGAAAAGATTTATCGAATCAGCAATACCAGCAGTGAAATGTCGGATAGTGAAATCCAGAGCCGGACAATAACGACGAAAGACTGATTTGGATCGAGATATGGATATTGTAGCACACGGCATAGACCTGGTTGATTGTCCGCGAATAGAGCAGATGATACAGCGGCATGGCGGGCGTTTCATTAATAGGGTATTTACCGCCGCCGAGCAGGCTTATGCCGGGGCCAATAAGAACGAAGTGGAGAAATTAGCCGGTCGATTCGCCGCCAAGGAGGCGGTTCTTAAACTGGTTGGGACGGGATGGCGCGGCAAAATCGCCTGGACGGATATTGAGATAATAAATAATGCCGCAGGTCAGCCTGAGGTAACTCTCAGTGGAGAGGTGAGAAAAATCGCCGACAAGCTGGGCATCAATCATATCAGTGTAAGCATCACCCATACGGCGAATTTTGCCATTGCATCGGCAGTCGCGCTGGCAAAGAAGTAATGGCTTTTCAAATCCGAAATCCTAATCTCTAAATCCTAAACAAGCACGAATTATCAAAATCTTAATGTAACAAACGGCTGTTTCGGTCATTTAGTCATTTGAATTTCGAATTTGTTTAGTATTTCGGATTTAGTGCTTCGTATTTCTCCGCCTACAGTGGAGCAGTTTATCTTAAATTCTAAGACGCCTTACACCATTTGCATATTTTTATATAGCGGTTTGGCGATGGGTTTTAAGCATTTTGAGGCGTTCAGGATTTCTATCCCAATCACATGGCCTTGGTCGTCAAGCTCTACATTTATTCCCGGAGCAACCTCTATAAATTCTTCTTCCTCGGCTTTCTTAGCTACGATATAAAGAACGTCTGATTCATAGTCATAGTTTATCATAGGCTTCTTGCTCATATCTTTTGCCACCTTCCGGAGTTTATTCGGCTTATTTTTTGATAAGCTTTTATAGGGTGAATTGTAATTATTTCTATTACATCTTCTCTTTTGTCGTATGTTAGGGCGAATTCTCATATCTTGTCTTTGAATTTAATCTTGTGAACCACCACATAATGGCCAGTCGAACTATCGTAGTAGTGTTCCTGTGCTTTTTTAAAAATTTCCTTCGGTAAAAGAGACGGTATTTCTCTCACCTTTAACCTAAATTTCAGATGGGCGGTATATATTATTTTCATTTCAACGTTATTATCATAATAGCGGCATCCTTTGTCAAGACTTGATTAGAAGGTTTAGGAAGCTATACTGGTTTGATATGCCTAATGGAAAGAAGACAAGTGAGTTTGATTGCGTTGTAGTAGGCGGAGGTCACGCCGGCGTCGAGGCTGCTCATGCGGCTGCTGCTATCGGCGCGAGAACCTGCCTTATTACCATCAGCAAAGATACTATTGCGAAGATGAGCTGCAATCCGGCTGTCGGCGGACTTGGCAAAGGGCAGATTGCGCGCGAGGTCGATGCGCTCGGGGGCCTGATGGGGCTGGCGACGGATGCGACGGGAATTCAATTTCGCATGCTGAATCGTTCGAAGGGCCCGGCTGTCCGTGCTCCGAGGGCTCAGGCCGACAAATACAAGTATAAAAATCATGTTCGTATGCTGCTCGAACAGACGCCGAATTTGACTATTGTCGAAGCGATGGTTTCGCAGATTATAACCGAGAAAAACCGCGTGCGGGCAGTCAGATGCACCGACGGGAGGATTTATAATGCGCCAACCGTCATCCTGACCACGGGGACATTTCTTCGCGGCTTAATGCACGTAGGAACGCAGCAGCTCGCCGGCGGACGGCTCGATGAGCCGGCGGCCAACGAGCTGTCGGACAGTCTGGTTCAGATCGGACTCGAGCTCAAAAGGCTAAAGACCGGCACACCGCCAAGACTGGATGCCTCCACGGTGGACCTGGACAAGCTCGAAATCCAGCACGGAGACGATGAGCCGGCACCTTTTTCATTTATGACCGACAAAATCGACAGGCCGCAGATTCCGTGCTGGATTACCTATACCAATCAACAAATACATAAGCTCTTGAGGGATAATCTGCACCTTGCCCCGCTTTATTCCGGGCAGATTACTTCCACGGGCCCAAGGTACTGCCCGAGCATTGAGACCAAGATCGTACGGTTCGCGGACAAGGACCGCCATCAGATATTTCTGGAGCCCGAAAACGAAGAAATATCGACGATATACTGCAACGGCATAAGCACTTCTGTGCCGAAGAATATCCAGGAGCAAATGCTCAAACTTATGCCCGGCACGGAAAATGCCCGGATTGTCCATTACGGCTATGCGATTGAATATGACTATTGCCCGCCGATTCAGTTAAAGCAGAATCTCGAAACCAGGAAAATATCGGGGCTGTTCCTGGCCGGACAGATCAACGGGACCAGCGGCTACGAAGAAGCGGCGGCACAGGGTATTATCGCCGGGATAAACGCAGCCGGAAAACTGCAGGGCAAAGAGCCGGTCGTGCTCACAAGAGACCAGGCGTACATCGCAGTGATGATCGACGACTTACTCACTAAGGGCATCGACGAGCCGTATCGAATGTTCACGTCACGCGCGGAGTATCGATTGGCTCTGCGGGCCGACAACGCGGACCGCAGACTCACACAGATCGGCAGATCGGTTGGCCTCGTCGGCGAAGAAAGATGGACAAGGTTTCAAAACAAGCTCGACCAGATCGACAGCCTGAAAACTTATCTCAAGACCTCGATGACTGCCGATGCCGGCCGGATAAGTTTGTGGGACCAGCTTCGCCGGACGGATAAGATTCCTTGCGGGACGCTGGCTGATAATCCCGATATCCAGAGGATGAATCTTACCGAAGATGTGCTGCAGGCGGTTATGATCGATGCAAAGTATGAGGGTTACTTAGCCAAGCAGGAGCGGCTTGTGGCGAATATGAGGACCCTGGAGAAGAAGAAGATGCCGGAAAACCTGGATTACAACAGCATCACGCATCTGCGGTCGGAGGCCAAAGAGAAACTC
>Ga0154684_1061_pt3 | contig 13310 bp, 9 predicted proteins | sample Rifle2008BG13ft_FD_116113 | JGI IMG/M metagenome (GOLD analysis project Ga0154684, IMG submission 116113) | Planctomycetes bacterium RBG_13_50_24 | reverse complement strand
CCGAGTTCTGGGCCTGGGCGAAACCCACTACACAGAACAAAACTACGGCTGCTAATAAAACTCCTTGCTTCTTCATGCTCATCTCCTTATAAAATCTTTTGTTGAACTTCTTGTTGATTTCTTACAAAATCGCATTATCAATGTTAATATGATCACACCACCCATCTGCCTCCTATAAATATTATCGTTATAACACTATAAAACAATAGAAAAAAGTTTCTTTTATTTTCTTTTTTCGCACAAGCTGAGCTGAAAAAGCGAGGCAAAAAACGTAACCATATGTGTAAAAAGGCTGCGAATTCGTAGCTCACAGCCTTTTTTGTGTGTTTCGCTTACTTTTTATTAAACAAACAACAAGCGTTTCAGGTCGTACTTACGATTAAAATCTGTAGACGAGACTCGCACCAATCACATCTGTATCGCCGGTAAGCTGATACTCAACGGCGATGGGAAGATTCGCAGCCAGATCAACCTGTGCGCCGATGTAGACGCCAAAACTTGATGACTCTTCGATATCTCCCGACATCTTTTGAGAATAACGTTCTTCGACAGAAAACACCCCTGCGTCGTATGTATCTACATAACTATATTTCCTTTCTAAATCTCCACTCACTAAGTGATAGAACGGACCGCCATAAATCGAGCAGCCTTCCGTCAGCTCGTAAGTCGGGCCTACTGCAAACTTCAATTGATAATAGTCAATGTCCCAAGTGCCGGGAACATCCTCTAAAACCTCATCAATACCCTCTTTCTCGTCCCTGATATGCACGTCCTCTGCGTCCAAGTCACCGTCAGCACTTGCCCAGGTCATTTGGAACAATGCTCCTAACTTAACTTTACCCTCTTCGTAAAACGTCGCCTTGGCGCCAAAACCATAGGCAAAATCGTCGCCGCCATCCATGTCAATCATGTCGATGTCAGCGGCGCCCAAACGCAGGAAAACTTCCAATTTATCGGAAACACCGTAGCCTAAATTGGCGAAAACCATATCGCTGTCGATCTCGTCCGATAATTTGAATTTTTCAGGGCCTTCTGTGACTTCTTTGTCAGCGGTTTTTTCATCGCCGAGATAAATCTTCATACCATATAGAGACGTCTCTTTACCATCTATATCGACACCTATATCGTTAGTGGAGTAATCGAGACCGATACTAAACTGCCCTGCATCCAGACCAGCCACAGGGGGGCCCATCGTCGTAGCGAGAGCGCCTGAGCTGCAAAAGCCAATTACAATAAGCATGAGACCTAACCGCAACATTTTCCTTTTCATGATCCTTTCCTTTCTATAAACATTAGTTTCCAATTGTCACTATCACAACCTTAATTAAGCGCATTGTGACATACACTATCTGGCTACTTTGCAACGTATAAATTGCACTCATCGCTTTTTCGCACAAGTTGAGCCTTAAAAAACGGAACAAAAACGCACTCATATATACAAAAAAGGCTGTAAGCCTGTAGCCCACAGCCTTATTATGCATGTTTCGCTTACTTTTTGTCAAAAAAAACAAACATAACAGGTCGTACTTATGATTAAAACCTGTTGACAAGGCTAACCCTAAGCACATCGGCACCGCCGGTAAACCGATACTCAACGCAGAGAGAAAACTCTCAGAGTATCAGATAAGGCTAAAATGCATAGCAAACACCCGCACCAATTGCCCAGCCGTCGCCTGTTAAAGAAAGCTCAGTCGTCAGATTGCAATTTTCTCTCAAACCGAATTGTGCGCCGACAAAGCCGCCGAAGTTACTATCCTCTTCAAGATCACCACTGGCTTTCCTTGTCTCTGATCCGGTTTCCCAAATTTCTGATTCATCAACGTCTAAATCTCCTGAGACCATGTAATAATACGGCCCACCATACAGACTCCAGCCGCCCATATCAACCGTTGGGCCAACAGCAACTATTAGATCATAGGTGCTGTAGTCAAACTGTTCCTCTGAAGTAAAATCCTCATCAGTTTCTTTTGAATCCCAGCTTGTATCCAGCCAGTTCATTTGCACCGAAGCGCCCCAGCGGACTTTGTCTTGTTCATAGAATGTATATTTTGTCCCCCAACCCCAAGCAAAATCGTTATCAAAGTTAAATCCTCTCCATTCATCATCAGGATCATCGGATTTCATCCTTGCTTTAACATCAGCAATACCAAGCTGGACATACGCTTCCCATGACTCTGTCAGACCGTAACCGATAGTACCATAGTATCGCTGGATTTTGACGTCGTTTATTGCGAGCTTGAACGATTCTGAACCACTGTCCACTAACGATCCATCTGCATCGAACAATGCACCTGAAGAAGTAACCTTTGTTTTTGCCAAATCCATGTCAATATATGTGTAGTTAAATCCGACATTCCATTGGCCCTGATCCAACTCTGCTGTTGGGGTACCAATAATACCGGCCCCAAAAGCACTGACACTCATGACTGCAACAAGCAATCCCAACAACATAGTCATTTTGTACATCTTTTGTCTCCTTTCAACCAATTTGATAATTGCCCTCAGCAAAAAACACCAAGGCTCTGATCTATTCGGTCCACCTCCACATAAATCCGGATGAACCTCACTTTACAAAATACGCCAAACATTATATGGCTACTTCGTAACGTATATGTTAACCCCATTTACCGCCTTATTTTGATCCCTGGAAGTTGGAGTATATATATACCTTTCGTACAAATCAAAAGAAAAAAATGAGTTTTTTTATTTTTTTTTTGCATTATCAGTACTGATAAGCGGAAAAAACAGCCTACATTGCCGGAATCGATCCCAAGCAAATTAACCTTCGACAGTTCAGTATAATCGCTATATAATATCCCGGATGGATCAAGGTAATGCCAATAATACTCTCTTTAGCGGGGCGGAAAAAGCCAATATAGCTTCGGCGGCGCCGCTGGCGGTCCGGATGAGGCCGAGAACACTCGGCGAGTTTATCGGACAAAGACACTTTCTTGGGCCCGATAAACTGCTGACAAGGATGCTCGAAGCCGACAGGCTCAGCAGCCTGATATTTTACGGCCCGCCCGGCGTCGGCAAGACTTCGCTGGCGGCAGTGATTGCAAATTATACGAAAGCCAGATTTTACTATCTCAGCGCCCCGGCGGCCAGCGTCAAAGACATTCGCCAGATCATCGGGCAGGCCCATGACAGGCTTGCAGCCGGCGGAACGAGAACCGTGCTTTTTATTGACGAGATACATCGCTTCAACCGCGCCCAGCAGGATGTCCTGCTGGACGACGTCGAATCGGGAGTTTTGATTCTCATCGGTGCCACTACTGAAAATCCGTTTTTTTCGGTCAATTCGCCGCTGATCTCCCGCAGCACGGTCTTTCGTTTCGAGCCGCTCGGCCAGGAAGATGTCCTGCAATTGCTGACGGCCGCCATTACCGACACCGAACGGGGACTCGGCAAATTCGACATCGAGGCGGAAGACACGGCGTTGAAATTTCTTGCAGGAATCTGCGACGGCGATGCCAGAAAGGCCCTGACTGCTCTTGAGGTGGGCGTTTTATCACAAGCCGCCCGAAGGCCCGGGGGCCGGATAAAACACGATGAAGGACATATTAAGACAAGGATAAAAATAAAATTTAATCTCGACGTTGCAAAGGAGTCGATACAACAGAAAACGATTGATTATGACGGCACGGGCGATACGCATTATGATTTGGCGAGCGCCCTGCAGAAGAGCATGCGCGGTTCGGATCCCGATGCCACCGTTTATTGGCTCGCCCGGATGTTATCGGGAGGTGAGGATACGCGTTTTATTGCCCGCAGGATAGCGGTTTGTGCCGCTGAAGACGTGGGAAACGCCGACCCGATGGCGACAGTTCTGGCTGCCGCCGCCGTTCAGATATCCGAGTTTGTGGGTCTGCCGGAAGCTCAGTTGGCGCTGGCGCAGGCGGCGATATATATCGCCTGTGCGCCGAAATCAAATGCTGCTGCTACCGCTATTTGGCAAGCGATGGCCGATGTAAAAGAGCAGCCGACCGAACGCGTGCCGGTACATTTGAAAGACAGTCATTATCCGGCTGCGAAAAAGGCCGGTTTTGGTGTTGATTACAAATATCCACATAATTTTAATGAAGGCTTCGTGCCGCAGGAATATCTGCCGGCGGCAAATAAGAAGGAATATTATACCCCGACAGAGCGCGGTTACGAAAAAAATATGAAGCATTATTTACAAAAGCTGCAAACCTTGATACAAAATAGCAAACCTGTCGAAAACAGCGAAGTAGATAAGGATAGGTAATATGGATAAGGCTGAGTTGCGCCGCAAGTTAATGGATTGCCTGCTCGCTATACCCTCGGAGCAGAGGAATGAAAGAAGCCGGAAAGCATGTCGGAATTTGGTCTCGACAGCGGAATTTCAAGGTGCATCAACAATCATGATGTTCCTGTCCCTTCCGCACGAAGTGGACACTTCCGAGGCCATACTTCATGCATGGCAGCTCGGCAAGGCCGTTGCTGTGCCGAAGATTTCCTGGCAGCAGAGGCATATGATCCCGGTCCGGATAAACTCGCTGGAAACAGGTTTTTCGACCGGCGTTTCCGGGCTGCGGAATCCGATTGCGGGTATGCCGGTCCCGTTTGGAGAGATTGATTTGGTCGTTACACCGGCGTTAGGATTCGATAAAAACGGCAATCGGCTCGGCCGGGGCGGTTCTTACTACGACAGGTTTTTCGCCAACGAAGAACTTAAGGCTGCCAGATGCGGCTTTGGATTTGCAGAGCAGATTGTCGAATTAATACCGGTTACGGAGTACGATGAGCCGGTCGATATTATAGTAACCGATGAAGAAATAATCTATTCCGATAACCAGAAAGGAGTTTAAGATGGCTCGTCATCCTTTTGGCCCGCGAGTCGGGCGAAGAACTCGAAACCGGACATACACTATTCTTCTTGCCGTGCTCGTTATTGGCGTGGTAATTGCTTTTTATTACGGTCCCTTCGGCAAAAACGAGGCCGATCCTATTGATACGCCCCCCCAAGACGATATGAATGTCTATCCAACTGCGGCAAACGAATCCGAGATTCCCAAAGAGCCCGTGGTTACACAAGAACCCAAGGTTACTCAAGAGCCTGAAGTGAATAAAATGACTGCATCCGTGCCGCCAGTAGAAGCGGAGAAGAAACCGGAATTACCGAAAATTGCACCCGAACCAGCGCCCGGACCAACGGTAGAACCCAACCCGGAAGCTTCTTCACTAATCGCAGAAGCCGCGGCGCTGCTCAGCGAAAGCCCAAACAAAATCGTTGAAGCACGTGACAAGCTGAACCAGGCGCTGCGAATGCCTATGAGCCCCCAGCAGCGTTCATCCGTCAAAGACCAGCTCTCCGTGCTGTCGGATCAATGGCTGTTTAGCAGAAACGTCCTTACTGATGATCCACTATGCGAGAGTTATCAGGTCAGGTCCGGCGACCTGCTTACAACCATCGGCGATAAATACAAGGTGCCGTTCGAGATTCTTATGACGATTAACCGCATTAATCGCCCGGAATCATTACAGGCGGGCCTGCCGATAAAAATCGTTAAAGGCCCATTCCACGCGAAGGTCTATCGTTCCACTTTTACGATGGATGTCTATCTTCAGAATACTTTCGTTAAAAGTTTTCGAGTCGGCCTGGGCAAGCCCGGCATGGAAACACCAACCGGGCTCTGGCGAGTTAAAACCGACGGCAAGCTGGAAAAACCAATCTGGACGAATCCCGTAGACGGTAAAACATATCATCCTGAAGACCCGGATTATCCTTTAGGTTCGAGATGGATCGCCCTGGAGGGTCTCTCCGGAGAGGCCAAAAACAGGACGGGCTTCGCCATCCACGGTACAAAGGAACCGGAACAAATCGGCTCCGCAGGCTCTCAGGGGTGCATCCGCATGCATAACGGCGACGCAATACTTGTTTATAATATGATGTTCCCGGGCCTGTCGCAGGTGGAAGTCGTTGACTGAGATTCTGTATTGCGTCAACTTTTCCGATAGAGCGTGAATCTGATCCTGGTCGTCGGATCAAAACAGCAAATCCCCCGGTACCGCAGGAAAGCGCCCGGCGTCCGGCTAAATTTAATTGCTAAATCGGTCAAGTGCAGATAATCTACGTACAGACTTAAAAGCGTGGTCAGGATATAGTGAGCCGATTGTTCGCTGAATTTCAGCTATTTGAAAGGAAATGTAAGAAATGGATGCCAATCGAGTTAACAAAAAATCTTTTCAAAAAATTAAGTGGTTCTCAGTCTCACTATTTACAGTATTATTGCTCTGCTCCTCCATATATGCAAAATGGCAGCCAACCAATGGCCCGCTGATGACACGGTGGGCCAGGCGGGTCTCACCGAAAAACGTCCATCCTGAATATCCGCGACCCCAGATGGTTCGCAAAAGCTGGCAGAACCTAAATGGGCTGTGGGATTATGCCATAGTACACAAAAGTCAGCAGCAGCCGGGTGAATTCGATGGACAGATTCTTGTGCCGTTTCCGATTGAGTCGGCTTTGTCGGGCGTGATGAAGCCTGTCGGCGAAGAAAATCGCCTGTGGTATCGGCGGACATTTCGTATCCCCCGGACGTGGAAGGGTCAATGCGTGCTGCTGCACTTCGGAGCGGTGGATTTCGATACAACGGTGTTGGTCAACGGCACGCAGGTCGGAACGCACCGAGGCGGCTACGACCCCTTCTCCTTCAATATCACCGATGCGCTGAAAGAAACCTCAGAGCAGGAGATTGTCGTCAGTGTATGGGACCCGACTAATGCCGGCACCCAGCCGCGGGGCAAGCAGGTCAGCAAACCAGGAGGAATCTGGTACACCGCGGTGACGGGAATCTGGCAGACCGCCTGGCTGGAACCGGTACCCGAGGCATACATCAAGTGGATAAAGATAGTTCCAGATATTGACAGCAAGTCGGTGCGCATCACTGCCGCATGTTCCGAACCGGCAGGTTACAGCGTGGGAGTCGAGGCCAAGGAAGGGTGGCTCACAAAAGCTAAAAACAAGGGCAACGCCGGTGAGGAAATTGTCTTAAACATCAAAAAACCAAAGCTCTGGTCGCCTGATTCGCCGTTCCTGTATGACCTGAAGGTGACACTCAAAAATGACAAAGGAAAAACGGTCGACGCAGTAAGCAGCTACTTCGGTATGCGCAAGATCGAAGTCAAAAAGGACAAAAAAGGCATCAATCGCATGTTCCTCAACAACAAGTCGCTGTTCCAGTTCGGCCCGCTGGACCAGGGCTGGTGGCCTGATGGGCTGTACGCCGCCCCGTCGGATGCCGCCCTGCGCTACGATATCGAGGTCCTGAAAAACCTGGGCTGCAATATGCTCCGCAAGCACGTTAAAATCGAGCCCGACCGGCTGTACTACTGGTGCGACAAATTGGGGCTGATGGTCTGGCAGGACATGCCCAGCGGCGATAAGTATATCGGCGGCAGAGACCCGGACATCGAGCGTTCGCCTGAATCCGCCCGGCAGTTCGAGGCGGAGCTAAAGGCAATGATTACCACCTTTTATAATCATCCGAGCATAATTATGTGGGTTCCCTACAACGAAGGCTGGGGGCAGTGGGACACGCCGCGGATTGTCGATATGATTAAGAATCTCGATCCGACCCGGCTGGTGAATAACGCCAGCGGCTGGACCGATCGCGGCGTTGGAGACGTGCACGATATCCACAGCTATCCCGGCCCGGCGAGCACGCCGACCGAGGAAAACCGTGCCGTGGTGCTCGGCGAGTTCGGCGGGCTCGGCCTGCCCGTTAAAGGCCATACATGGCAGGATGAAGAGAACTGGGGTTATCGCAGCTATGAGACTCGCGAGGATCTGACCGATGCGTACGTGGCGCTAATTGATAATCTGCGCTCGCTCACAGGAGATGGCCTGTCAGCCGCAGTCTATACGCAAACGACCGACGTGGAGGTCGAGATCAACGGGTGGATGACCTACGACCGGGAGATGATTAAGATGGACGTGAAAAAAGCCGCCGCGGCCAACAAACGCTTATATCTGCCGGCGCCCATTCTCAAAACGATTGTCCCGACCTCGCAGGAACAGCCGCAAAGCTGGCAATATACAACGAGCGAACCGGGTGACGACTGGCAGCAGGCCGATTTCAACGACTCAAGCTGGCAGAAAGGCCAGGCTGGTTTCGGCACCAAAGGAACGCCCGGCACGATTGTGCGCACCGAGTGGAAGAACTCGGACATCTGGGTGAGGCGAACGTTCGAGCTGGACGATACCAAACTCAGCCGGCCGCAACTTTCAATCCACCACGATGAGAACGCCGAGGTCTATATCAACGGCCAGCTTGTGGCGAAGCTGGAAGGCTACACGTCGAACTACGTCCGAGCGACCCTGGACGAAAAGGCACAGAGCGCTTTGAAAGTCGGCACGAACTGCATAGCCATCCACTGCCACCAAACCACCGGCGGCCAGTACATCGACGCCGGGCTTGTGGACGTTATAGAACAATCAGCACGCTGAGACTGGATTTTATTTGAGCGAAACATAAACTATTTGGCCGGGATGTATTTCATGCTGGAGATACCGGTTCAGGATTCGACTTTGCCTAAACACAAGCGGCTACTCTATTTCCTCCTGATTCCGGTGCTTTGTTCCATGAACGGCAAACTCCCGGCCGCTCAGCCGGATGATATTATACTGAGCAACGAATTCTGGTCGGTCAGGATATCGCCGGAGACATTGGAGATGAGCGCCGAGCTGCCGGGCGGCGCGAAATTCCCGCTGTCCAAAGGCTCACTTAATCCCGGCTCGATCAGCAGCGTGCTGCAGAAGGCCGGCCAGGCACAATGGGTGCTGGATAAAGCGCCAGTTAAGGTAGACGTTCGGATGAGTCAGAAAGAGCTGTCGGTCCTGTTTTCTTCCGAAACGGACGGCACATTCACCTGGCCCGTTGTGCAGAAAACTGCAAATATGAAAGCACTGATCTGGCCGCGATGGGAAGGCTGTTATATTCCGCTGGATGATTCCCGCTGGGAAGATTACCTGGTGGGCCGCGGGGGATGGGATACGCTGGAAGGGCTCAGCATGCCTTTCTGGGGTCTGGATTGCGGCGATTTCTCGCTGACGTATATCATAACGAATCCATACAACAACGAGATATGGTTCCAGCGAGCGAGTGACGGTCCCGGCTTTCGGTTTACCCACGAATTCACGTCTCCTGCACCCGTGAAAGAATTTGGATTCCTGATTCGCCTGGGTGATAATAATTCGCCCGTCGAGCCGGCCAGGCAGTTTCGGCAATGGCTGATCGAGCAGGGCAAGTTTGTAAGCATGAAGGAAAAGATTAAGAAAGTCCCCAACGCCGCGAGATTGCTGGGTGCCGCTCATGTCTATCTCTGGGGCGATACGCCGTTTGCCCGGCATGATATCCCCGGCGCTAAGTGGCGACCCTTTTGCACGAAGCTGGTCGAACAGGCACGTGCCGCAGGGACATCGCCCGGCAAACGAATCAAGCAACTTATGACGCCGGAGCACTGGGCAGAAGTGGTCGAGATCGCCGAAGCCCAGTGGCCGTCCCAATATCTCAAGAGCCAGGTAGCAAATGAATTGTCCCGTTTATTGGCAATGAAGGATTTCTACGACGAAGCATCTTGGCGAGATGTTACTCTGCCCGACGAAGCTGTCGAGCTGCTCGCAAATGACCACGACGCGCTTTCGAGCGCCGAATTATGCCGAATGAACAGCCTCGTTCTGCACGCGGCGTTCGGGCAGTTCATGCTCCCCCCAGGGCAATGGGGCGACGGAGTCTCGACCAAAATGCTGGACCGGTTTAAGGAAAACGGTTTCGACCGGATGAGGCTGTGCCTCGAAGGTTGGGAAGGCATCGAAAAACGTCCCGCCGTAGCGGAACAGGCGAACCGGATGGGTTATTTGTTCGGAACGTATGATTCGTATCACAGCATTCACGATCCATCCACACGCGGCACAGACAGCACATGGGCCACGGCACAATTTGACCGGGAACTCTTCGAGACCGGCCCGATAGTCAGCAGGGACGGCAAAAAACGAGGCGGATTCAAAGGGGCCGGTTTCAAGCTTAGTCCGATTGCTGCCAGGCCGTACGTCGAAAAGCGCGTCAGAGAGAATATGAAGAATGTCCCTTACAGCTATTATTTTATCGATTGCGATGCTTACGGCGAAGTTTACGACGATTACTCGCCCCTGCACCGGGCGAGCCAGGCCGACGATGTACGGGCGCGCATTGACCGGCTCGCATGGATTGGCGATACGTTCGGGCTCGTTATCGGCTCGGAAGGCGGCAGCTCGTACGCCGCGGGAGTGATCCACGTGGCGGAAGGCATGTTCGGGCCGGTATTCGGATGGGACGATCCTGATTTGAGAGACAGGGACTCGGATTACTACCTGGGGCAGTACTATCCCCCCGATGGCCCGAAAGTATTCGTCAAGCAGGTTCCGATGAAAGAGCAGTATCAGTACTTTTACTACGATCCGCGATTTCGCCTGCCGCTTTTCGAGATAGTATTTCACGATTCGATCGTGACGACCCATCAATGGGCCAACGGCAGCCTTAAATACAGCAACGTTCTCGATACGGTCGCCCTGACCGAGCTGCTGTACATGGTGCCGCCGTTGTATCACATGAACCTGGACGAGTTTGATAAGCACCGGGAGATTATGAAAAGGCATTATGATTTTTTTTCGCCGCTGCATAAAAAAGTCGGTTTCGCGCAGATGACGGATTTCAACTGGCTCGGCGCCGACCGAATGTTGCAGCGTGCCGTCTTTGACGACCGGGTGGAGATCGCAGCAAATTTCTCACAGGAATCGCGCCGGTATCGGGAATTTGAAATTCCCGCTCGAAGCGTGCTGGTAAAATGGGCGGAGGATGGAAAGGTGAAGACTTTGACTTTCACACCGAATCCGGCGAAGGGCACGACGAACTGATACCTGCTAATATGAATCGGCGTGAATTTATTAAGCGTGTTGCCGGTAATTTTGGAGGCAAAAATTATGAAACGCAAATCGATTAGCCGGCGTGAATTTATGAAGGCCTGTGCCGCGGGCCTTGCCTGCCCGATGCTGATTTCGCAGCGAACAATGGCAGCCCGGAATAACAGGCCCAACGTCGTACTTATTGTCAGCGACGACCACGGGCGCGAGACCCTCGGCTGCTACGGCAACACGGTCATTAAAACGCCGAACCTGGACGCCCTCGCTGCCGGGGGTGTACGGTTTACGAATGCCTTCTGTACGACGGCAAGCTGCAGCGCAAGCCGGTCGGTGATTTTATCCGGCATGTACAATCACGCCAACGGCCAGTACGGACACCAGCATAGCTACCACCATTTTATCTCCTTCGAGAACATCAAGACTCTGCCGGTTCTGCTGACCGAGGCCGGCTATCGAACCGGGCGGATCGGCAAGTACCACGTTGCACCCGAGAGCGTCTACAAATTCGATGTCACGCTGCCGGGCAACAGCCGCAGCCCGGTCCAGATGGCGCAGAACTGCCGGGACTTTATCAACTCAAACGACGGCAAGCCGTTCTTTTTATACTTCTGCATGAGCGATCCACACCGTAGCGGTGACATAGTGGAAGATATGCCCGGCAAGCCAGACAGGTTCGGCAATAAAGCCAACGGAGGCTATCCCGGCGTCAAAGAGGTCGAATATGACCCGAAGGATGTAATTGTGCCGCCCTTTTTGCCCGATATTCCCGAGTGCCGCGCCGAACTGGCGCAGCACTACCAGTCTGTCTCCCGCGTCGACCAAGGCGTGGGAAAGCTGCTTGATGTAATCAGGGAATCCGGTAAATATGATGATACAATTACCATCTACATCTCCGATAACGGCGTGGCTTTTCCGGGAGCGAAAACGACGCTGTACGAACCGGGAATGAACCTGCCCTGCATCGTGCGCAGTCCCCGGCAGGAAAAGAAGGGCATTGCGTGCGATGCGCTGATTAACTTTGCGGACCTGGCGCCGACGGTTCTCGATTTTGCCGGCGCTCTGTCCGGCAACAATTCCTTCCAGGGCCGTTCTTTCAAATCGGCGCTCGAGCAGCAGCACCCGGAAGGCTGGGATGTAACTTACGCTTCGCACACATTCCACGAGATTACGATGTACTATCCCATGCGCGTGGTCCGGCAGCGCAGGTACAAGCTGATATGGAATATCGCTCACGGGCTTGATTATCCGTTCGCCGGCGACCTTTGGGCCGCCTCGACCTGGCAGGCAACAATTAAGGCCGGCAGCAAATATTACGGCAAACGTACCGTCGAGGCTTACCTGCATCGGCCGAAATTCGAACTCTACGACCTTCAAAACGACCCGCACGAGGTAAAAAACCTCGCCGAAGACGCAATACATGAAAAGGTGCTTACAGAACTCAAAGCGGAACTGAAAGCGTTCCAGAAACGTACGAACGACCCCTGGCTGTTAAAATGGGAATATGAATAAAAGTTGACAAACGGCCATCGATGATTATTATGGGCAATTAACTCGCCGCTTGCGGCGTTAATCCGAACAGAAATATAAAGGGACATATAAATGGCGTTATTGTTGGGATACGATGTGGGAAGCTCGTCTATCAAGGTTACGTTGATGGATGCCCAGACCGGCCAGGTTCTGGCGGCGGCGACTTCGCCGGAGAAGGAGCTGGAGATTGTCGCAAAGCAGATAGGCTGGGCCGAGCAGGATCCCGCCGTCTGGTGGAAGCACGTCAAAACCGCCACGAAAAAGATTCAGGCCCAGGCGGAATTCGACGCCGGCGATGTACACGCGATCGGAATATCTTACCAGATGCACGGACTTGTCGTGGTAGACAAAAACAATAAGGTGCTGAGGCCTTCTATTATCTGGTGCGACAGCCGGGCGGTGCAGATCGGCGAGAAGGCGGCAAAGGCTATAGGCCGGGAAAAGTGCCTCAAGAGACTGTTCAACCTGCCGGGAAACTTTACAGCTTCGAAGTTGAAGTGGGTGATGGAAAACGAGCCGAAAGTTTATTCGAAGATACACAAAATGATGCTGCCCGGCGACTATATCGCGATGAAAATGACGGGCGACATAAAAACAACGCCATCCGGATTGTCCGAAGGGATAATGTGGGACTTCGAGGCCAACGGTCCGGCAGAGTTCGTGCTCGACAACTACGGTATATCGAGTGAGCTTGTCGCCGAGACGCTCCCGACGTTTTCAATCCAGGGCGAGCTGACAAAAGAGGCGGCCGACGAGCTTGGACTCGAAGCCGGGACCATGATCAGCTACCGCGCCGGTGACCAGCCCAATAACGCGCTGTCACTTAGTGTTTTGCAGCCGGGCGAGATAGCCGTCACGG
>Ga0154684_1186_pt1 | contig 13529 bp, 13 predicted proteins | sample Rifle2008BG13ft_FD_116113 | JGI IMG/M metagenome (GOLD analysis project Ga0154684, IMG submission 116113) | Planctomycetes bacterium RBG_13_50_24 | reverse complement strand
GGCTTTGGCGACTTCGCGGGATTTTTGTTTGTCGAAGAGCAGCTCGACCAGTTTTAATGCGAACTCCAAAGCCGTGGCGGGGCCCTGACTGGTTATACAATTGCCGTCAACAACAACATTTGCCTGCTCGGCGATGTCAAGCTCCGAAAGCAAAGAAGGATAGCAGGTTGCCTTTTTATTTTTTAGAAGGCCGTGAGGTTTTAACGCAACAGCGGGTGAGGCGCAGATGGCGGCGTAAAGTCGGCCTGATGCAGCCTGGGCTTTGAGCATATCGGTGAGCCGGCTGCAATCCCTTAAATGCTCTGCGCCGGGCATACCGCCGGGCAGGGCTATCAAATCATAGACTTTGCCCGCGCAATCAGAGATGACCGCATCAGCGACTAATTTTACGCCTCTGCTTGCGGTAACCTGTTTGTCGTCTACAGAGGCAACTGTAACGTCGGCTTTGGCCCTTCTTAGGACGTCAATGATAGTTACGGCCTCTAATTCCTCGGTGCCATCCGCTATTACTACCAAAACTTTCTTTGACATCATAATACTCCTATTACTGTTTTTGTCCGGCGATAACCATTAGTCATGTTTTTTGGCTAAAATTTTTTTTGCGGTTTTGCAATCTTTTGCGATTTGTTCGGCAAGCTGCTTTTCGGTATCGAATTTTTGCTGGCTTCGTATTCGGTGTATGAAATCCATAGCGAGGTACTTGCCGTGTAAATCGGCGACCTGGCCGGTCAGTATGTGTGCTTCTACCAGGCGGGGATAGTCGGTGCCGAGGGTTAGTGCAGTTCCGATGCTCATAGCTGCCGGCAGTTTCTGGGCGTCGGCATAAAGGCTTTGCTCGCTGTCTGCAATTTGCACAAAGCCGGCGTAGACGCCCTCGGCAGGCACAAGCTGGTCGGTCGGCCCCAAGTTTGCTGTGGGGAAGCCGAGCTGTTTTCCTTTGCCGCGGCCCGAAATAATTTTGCCTATAAGGCGGTAAGGTCTGCCTAATGTGAGAGCGGCGTCTGCGACCTGACCGTCTTTGAGAATATTGCGAATAACAGTGCTCGATACTCTTACAGTTTGACCGGTTGAGAGCTGAACTTCTCTGGATTCGATTATGGAAACGGAAAAACCATTCCCTGCTCCTATTCGCCGGAGGGTCCGGGCGTTTCCTCGCCGGCCTGAGCCGAAATTAAAGCTTTCACCCTCAACCACGACGGAGGGCCGGATACCTTTACTGATAAAGCGCTCTGCAAATTCACTCGGTGAGAGGTTTAGAAGCTCGGGAGCGCTTTTTATAAGGACAAGACAATCTGTGCCTGCTTCAGCAAGGAGATATTTCTTTAGTGTGAGGGATGTTAAGAGGTCAGGCTTTTGTTGAGGATGCAGCACAGAAAGCGGGTGCGGCTCAAAGGTCATTACCACCAATTGCGTGCGTTTTTCCGATGCGGTTTTTTTTGCGGCGGCCAGAATTTCCTGATGTCCGATGTGGACGCCATCGAAGTTGCCGATGGTAAGGACACAGCCTTTTTCTATTCCTGTTAGTTCGGTAAGAGATGATGTTACTTCGACAACCTTCATTTTTATTTTTGGTATCCTTGTATTATGAAAACTCTTACTTTTTTCGGGCGCAGGCACAAACCAGAGCGCCATAGATTGCGTTTCGGTGTTCGATGTTATCGCCGGCCTCGGGGTGCCACTGGACAAAGATGCCGAACTTTCCGTCGGTTCGTTCCATCGCCTCGGCGAGGCCGTCTTCGCTGCGGGCGATAATTTTCAAGTCTCTGCCGAGGTCTTTTACGGCCTGGTGATGGTTCGAGTAGATGCAGGCCTGTTCGGAGCCGAGGATTTTTGCCAGGGAGCTTTTTGGTTCAATCTTTACGTGATGAAAGCCGCGATGTTTTACCTTTGTACCCACCTGGGAAGGTATGTCCTGGATGAGAGTGCCGCCTGCAACTACGTTTGTAAACTGCATTCCAAGACATATTCCGAGCAGGGGTTTGCCGCTTTCCCACCAGAGGGAGATTAATCTACTCTCGAAATCGTATCGCTGCATCGGCATTATTTTAACGGTTTCGTGCGGCTGCCGGCCATAAGCCGATGGTGGTATGTCGTCGCCGCCTACGAGGACGAGGCCGTCGAGCAGCTCCACATACTGCTTGATAATTTGGTCTTCGGAAATGGCGGGCAGAATGAGAGGGGTGCCGCCCGCTTCGGTTATCGCTTTTATGTAGGCGAAATCGACCATTATCGAGCCGCTTTTTTTATCTGCGCTGTAGACGCTGGTGATTCCGATGAGCGGGCGAGCCGGTGCGCGGGTGCTCTGGCAGCCGAAAGAGGCGGACAGAATCACCGGCACAAGTAACAAAAGTACCTTGTTTGTCTTCCGGTTATGCAGAGCAACCATACTTATTAGCTCCCAAAAGCCTGCTATTTCCCATAAAGGCCCTAATTTAACCATATTAGGTCAAACCTGCAACGGCTTTTTGAATTGTATGAAAATCGGCGGGTTTTATCTTTGTCCGCAAGAACCGAAGTAACAGAGCGAAATCGTAAAAAAATAACGGATTATTTTTGCAACTTAGTTGCATTTAGAATTATAATGTTATAATATTAAAAGCGATATTTTGACAGTTAAAAAAGGTAAGGATTTAGAAATGTCAATAAAAGAAAAAGCAAAACATATCCTTGTGGAGCTGAAGGCCCATTCTCCATTTACCATTTTTGGTGCGTTTACGGGAATAATGCTGATGTTTCTTTTCAGGGACATCAGCCATCAGGCAAGTTACCGGCTGTTCTACATATTCCACCCGGCACACGTTGTATTAAGCGCAATAGTAACTGCATCGCTATTCCGGCTGCACGAGAAAAGCAAGGGCTTTTTAATCGTGCTTATAGTTGGTTACATCGGGGCGATAGGACCGGCCACACTGAGCGATTCGATACTTCCGTTTTTTGGGGAAGAAATACTTGGCGCAGCGATTCCGACGGAGGCGGCGATTCACTCTCACGGACACGAAGTAAGTTCGGAGCAGAAGAACGAAAAGGAATTACATATCGGCTTTATTGAAGAATGGTATATCGTGAATCCTGCGGCGCTGCTGGGAATAGTGATTGCATTTTTCTTGCCGAGGACAAAACTGCCGCACGCCTTCCACATCTTGATAAGCACCTGGGCATCTATGGCTCATATTATGATGAATACTAATCAGCCAATGACGGCGGCGCTGGCTCTTGGTATTTTTATTGTTCTTTTCATAGCCGTGTGGCTGCCGTGCTGTTTCAGCGACATAGTTTTCCCGATGCTGTTCGTCAAAGCCGACATCCACCTGGCGGGTCCCTGTCCCGACCATGCGCATCACAGCCATGCGCATCTGGAAGAACACAAAAAGAATAGTGAATGAAATCCATAACAAAGCAGAGAATCGAGAACCTACTTAATTCCGCAGGTCTTCGCCGAACCGGGGCGAGGATTGCAATTCTAAGCGCTTTGATGCATACCCACAAGCCGCTGACGCAGGAGCAGATTGCGGCGAAGCTCGGGGCCGCCATTGCCGACAAGGTTACGATTTACCGCACGCTGGAAAGGTTCTGCAAGCTGGGGCTGGTGCATAAGGCGTTTATGCAGAAGCGGGCGTGGCATTTCGAGCTGGCGAACAAGTGCACAGAAAGCCAGTGCCATCCACATTTCACGTGCAAAAAGTGCGGAGTAATAAGCTGTTTGGTGGGACTGCCCGTTTCTATCGTCAAGGGCTTAAAGAAAGGCTTTGTTATACACCGGCAACGGGTACAGCTTGAGGGATTGTGTCCGCGATGTGTTGGGAAAAAAGGCAGGTAAATCTGGACTGGACATCGGTGATACAGTAGAATCTTACCGATGAGATTGTATCCGTTAAAATTTCGGCCGATATTGAAGCGGCGTATATGGGGCGGCCAGAAGCTGCGAGAGGTCTTCGGTAAGGATGTACCTCCATTTGAAAAAAACGGTGAAAGCTGGAAAGCGACCTTTGGAGAAGACAAATGTTAAGACAAATGTATATATCTGACAATGGCAAACTGCAGGAAGACAGCAATGCAGAGCCTCTGGTATATGTCTATACTGCCCCGACCGACGAAGAGAAAAAGCAGCTTATCGAGCAGTATAAAATCGACGAACATACGCTAAATTCCTCGCTGGACCCGGACGAGTTGTCGCGTCTTGAATTCGAACCGGAACACGTTGCGATGATTTTCAAGCGGCCGAGGCATTATGCCGCAGAAGATAATTTCCTGTTCAGAGTAGCTTCTACCGGCGTTTTTATGTTCAAGGACAAACTGATAATTGTGACCGCTGACGATGCCCCGTTGTTTGAGGGAAGGCCATTTGTGAAAGTCCACTCCATCCAGGATATCGTCCTCAAAATGATTAACCGTTCGATACTCCACTTTCTTGAGCACCTAAAGGCGATACACGAACTTACCGGCTCTATTGAGCAGCTCATAAGTACTTCGATGGAGAACAAGTATCTGCTCAATCTTTTTACGCTTGAGAAAAGTCTGGTCTATTATCTTAACGCCATAAATTCAAATAGCGTCCTTATAGAACGCCTTAAGAACAGCGCCGCCAAAATGGACTTGACTCAGGAACACATCGAGATTCTCGATGACCTTGCTATTGAAAACAACCAGTGTCGTGAGCAGGCCAATATATATTCACAGGTGCTTTCAAGCATGATGGATGCCAGGGCTACTATTGTAGCCAACAACCTGAATATCCGCATTAAAATGCTGACGATTTTAACAATTCTGATTATGGTTCCAACATTTGTGGTAAGTTACTTTTCGATGAATGTCAAGTTGCCGCTTGATCACACTAGTCCCTTATCTTTCTGGATTATTACCGCCATAGGGGTCTTATCAAGTGGCGTTTTTGCTTTTCTTTGGTGGAAAAGGCGTTGGTAGAAACTCAAAACAAAACCCTCAAAAATGTTGTGTGAACGTGCATCCATTAAAATTCAAACCTATTTACAAAAAGAGAATATGGGGCGGACAGAAGCTGCGGGAAATATTCAACAAGGATATTCCGCCTCTTGAGAAAATCGGCGAGAGCTGGGAGTTAGCTGATTTGCCGGAGGACAAATCCGTAATCTCAAACGGCGAACTGACGGGACAAACCCTTAGCTCGGTTATTCAAAAGTACCCGAAAGAAATAACGGGCGATGAAAATTTTTCCGGTCCCTTTCCGTTGTTAATCAAGTTTCTCGACGCCCAGGATATTCTGAGCGTGCAGGTTCACCCGGATAAGCAGACCTGCAAGCGATTAGGGAAAGGAGAGCCTAAAACGGAGTGCTGGTATATAATTGCCGCTGAGCCCGGGGCGGTGATTTATAAGGGGCTGAAAAAAGGAGTAAAGAAAGCACAGTTTGCCGAAGCCATTAAAAAGGGCAATGTTGCGGAGCTGTTAGCGAAAGTGGCTGTAAAGGCGGGGCAGTGCCATTTTCTTCCGGCGGGGACGGCCCATAGTATCGGCGCGGGTCTTCTGATAGCGGAGATTCAAACGCCATCGGATACGACTTACCGTGTGTTTGACTTCAACCGCGTTGACGACAGCGGCAAAGCAAGACCGCTGCATATCGAAGAAGCTCTGGAGAGCATCCACTTTGACTCATCGGGCGAGGAGCTTTCTGTTACAACGATAGGCCGCCTTGTAGATTGTGAATTCTTCAAAATAGATAAGGGGCACCAGTCGGAAGACTGTGAACTGCTGCTTTCAGCCGGCCGGATGAGAACGCTTGTTATTTTAACGGGCTGCGGAACAATTATAACGTCCGGACAAGAGCCGGTTGAATTCAAAGGCGGAGATACCTTACTTATACCTTTTGCTTATGAAGGAGCGATACGGTTCACTGCAGATACCGAGTATCTGACGGTAACCATTTAATCGACCGTAAAGTTGAATATGCAATCATCATTTTTCAGCAATGTCAAAGTTAGTTATGCTGCGGTGTTTTTAGCGGCGTTGGTGCTGTATGCAGCGACGTGCGCGCCCGGGCCGTTGTGGCAGGACAGCGGGGTATATCAATATCGAATCTGGCACAATGATATCGAGGGCAGGCTCGGCCTGGCCCTTTCACATCCGCTTTATCACATTATCGGCATTGCCGTAAAGTATATACCCTTTGGTGAATTCGGATACAGGGTGAACTTGATTTCAGCGTTTACAGGGGCGTTTGCTGTTGCAAATCTTTTTTTACTGCTGCGATTGTGGCTGAAGAAGACTTTGCCTGCGGCAATTGCCTCGATTACACTGGCGCTATCGCATACGTTCTGGCAACACGCCGTTATCGCGGAGGACTATACTTTGTATGCGGCGTTATTGTTGGCCGAATTGGTGATGCTGCTGCAATATGTTCGGACAAAACAGGTGGTCTTTCTGTATTTTCTGGGGCTTTTCAACGGGCTGGCGATTGCTACGCATATGCTTGCTTCAATCAGTTTTATATGTTATCTGGTTTTTCTGTTTATTTTATTGGTTCACAAACAAATTAGTTTCAAAAACCTCGGAATTATTTCAGGATTATGGATTATTGGCGCCGCACCTTATGAGTACCTCATTATAAATAATTATATTCAAACAAGAGATTTTACGGCTACAATGTCTTCGGCGCTTTTCGGCGAGAGGTGGCGGAGTAATGTTTTTAACTTATGGCTGTCGGCAAGGCTTATCAAAGAGAATTTGATACTAATGGCGTATAATTTCCCGACGCCTAATGTGATATTTTTCTTCGCGGGTCTTTACGGGCTTAAGAAAGTATCGCCGAGCCGAGGTTTTGGAAATATCCTTTTAGCATTGTTAGTTCTTTTCTTTGTATTTGCTTTTCGATATACGGTGCCCGACAGATATGCGTTTTTCATCCCCTTTTATTGTATAGCCTGTATTCTAATCGGCGTTGGTATTGATTTCTTTATTAGTCGGCCTCATCACAGGATTTTACAATACCTGGTTTTTGTCCTGGCTCTGCTGCCGATTCCGACATACATCATTGCTCCGGTATCGGCTGAAAAGTTACAGTTCAATCTTGGTACAAAAAGAGAGATTCCGTATCGCAATGAGTATAGATGGTTTCTACGACCCTGGCGAACAGACGTTGACAGCCCGGAGCTGTTCGCGAATTCAATCTTCGATACGGTTGATAATAATGCAATAATCTGGGCCGACACGACGACCGCACCGCCGCTGCTATATTTGCAGGAGGTTAAGAGAAGACGCGGGGACATTAAGATTGTATCGAGCCTTATCAGCAGCGAAGGTTCGCCGGAATTTAATGAAAACACCATAGAGAAGCTGCTGGACGAAAGACCTGTTTATGTCGTATCACCAATTAGCGGATACTGCCCGGGATTCTTACTTGAGCGATATAATTTTGAGCGGGCAGGCATTATCCGGCGTGTAATAAAAAAAGCCGGTAAATAGAGCTTGATATGCATACCAAAGTAAGTCCGGACAATCCTTACCGATATAATCGCTGGTGTTTTGCGTGGGAATATGTACCTTCGCACGCATCGGCGCATCTGGACTTTGGCTGTAACAAAGGAGAATTTTTAAACAGTCTAAAGGACAAAAATATTGGGCGGTTAGTCGGCGTTGATGTTTCCGAGGAGGCGGTTAAGCAGGGTCAGGCGCTCTTTCCGAAGCTTGAGATTATAAAAATACAGCAGGCAGGCAGGCTGCCGTTCGACGATGCCTCGTTCGACTCGATTACAATTCTGGACGTGCTTGAACATATTTATGAGCAGGCCGAGCTCCTGACGGAGCTAAACAGGCTCCTTAAGAACAAAGGGAGGCTCATAGTAACAGTGCCGGGGCGGCATTTATTCTCTTTTTTGGATATGGGTAATTTCAAGTTTAGATTTCCGAGGCTGCATCGGTGGTATTATTGTCTGATGCACTCGCGAGAAGATTATGAATATCGATACGTGTCGAATCCTGAAGGCCTGATTGGAGATGTTTCAAAACAAAAGGGTTGGCACGAGCATTTCAGCCGGAGCAAATTGCAAAAGTTACTATCAGATGCAGGTTTTCGAGTCATCGATTTTGACGGGGCAGGCTTATTCGGTCGACTCATCGGTAATGCGGCTTACTTTTTTAAATGGCTGAAACCCGTTCACAGGGCGTTGGCCGGACTTCAACGTCTTGATAGCAGGCTATTCGAATCCACCCACCTTTTTTGTGTGGCTGAGAAACCTCGGAAACCATAAACTCGACAAAAGTGCCGATGGTGTCAATCCTGCTTTTTAATCGCGCCCCGCAGGCCTTCCATTTTCAGATAACCTTTTCGCCACACTACAATGGCGGAGACCAAAAAGACCACGATATACACACCAGCGGCATACCATGTTCTAATCTGGCTCATTACCAGGCCGATTACCGCATAAACGGCTGCGAGAACATAGCAGATTGCAACGGTCTTTTTCAAGGGTATCCCCCTGTCAATCATCTGGTCGTAAATATGTCCCCTGTCGGAAACGAATAAAGGCCTGTGGTTGAGCATTCTTCTTGCCAGAGCGACAGCCGTATCGAGGATGGGCAGGCCAAAAACGACTATAGAGGCCAACCACCATCGGGGAATCTTCTCGGCAAATAAAAGCATCAGAGCGGCTACGGTAAAACCGAGCAGCATACTGCCGGCGTCGCCCATAAAAATCTTTGCAGGATGTCTGTTGAAAGGCAGAAAGCCGCAGACTCCCCCTACGAGTCCCAGGCAGATAATAATTCGTACCGGGTCGCCTACATCGCTGAAGCCCCATGTTGCCAGATGAATTGCCAGCAGGAGCATTGCGATGGTGATAATGGCCGTGACACCTGCACATAGTCCGTCGAGGCCGTCGAGAAGGTTTAAAGAATTAGTGGCGCCGAGCACGAAGAAAATCACAATTCCAACATCCAGAATTACTTCGAGATTATGGGGCAAAGGCAAATGCAGGGGGTTGGCAACATATATGAGCCCCGGTGTGATACCTGCGTAGAGAAGGATAAGGGCCGCTGCAATCTGACCAAGAAATTTTTTTGTCGGGTTTAACTCGAAAATATCGTCGGTAAGTCCTACAAAACAAGCAATTGTCCCGCCGGCAAGTACGCCGAGCAGCCATTTCAAGGCGGGGTCGAGGACTTCGGTGTTTCGCAGGCAGCCGATACCGGCGAAGACGCCGACCGTTAAGCCGACAAGCATGCCGAGGCCGCCGAGGTATGCTATCGGTTCTTTATGTGTTTTAACAATGTGGTCGGGCGTGTCGACGATTCCGAATTTTACTGCGATTTTTTTGCAAAGCCAGGTTGCGGCCAGTGCAAAGACAAACGAAGAGACCAGCACAGGCCAGAACTGAATCACCCATCGGATGTCGCGGTTGGGTCCAATTACACTATCTAATAACATTTTCGCCTCTAACCTGTTTTGATATTCTACCTGTCGAGAGCCTCTCTTCGAGCCTGAGCCTCAGAGCCGAAGGCAAGGCCGAACGGCAGCCAGACTTCGTCATCGTATCGAAGCATTGTCAGCTTATCCTTGAAGCCGTCGAAACGAATGTTTGTTTTTGAAGCGAGCAATTCCTGCAAAATCCATTTTGGGAAGTTTGCGCCTGCTTTTATTGACAGTGGAGCCCCGCCCCCGAACCGCGGGTTAATCTCGATGAATTTCAAGTTTTCATCGCGGAGCAAGAACAATTGTATAGTGATAACCCCGGGTCCTGCCCCGAGAGCTTCAACTAATTTCGCGGCCCGGTTCATAATAGCGGGGTGTTTTACGATTTGGGCCTTGCTGACCTCGCCGGCCCTTACCTCGATACGCTTTCTGGGTACGACACAGCGGACATTCATATTGAAATCGACATATACGTCGCAGGTGTGTTCGGTGCCTTCGATAAATTCCTGGCAGATGGGGTTTGGTATTCTTTTTGCGAAGAAGGCCAGTTCTTCACGATTATTGACAACCGCATTTCCTCTGCCGGCATAGCCGTCCCAGGGTTTTAGGAAGCAGGGCCAATTAAAGTTCTTTTTTGAAAGCGCGGTACGAGTACTCATCGTAAGGGGAGTATCAAAGCCGTTCTTTATCAGGAATCGGTACGTTCTCCTTTTATCCTGACAGATATCCACCACCTCGGGATTTGAGACGAGCACACGGCAACCGGCTGCTGCGAATTTCGGCTTGTTCTGTGCGAGGACTTTCAGGTCCAGATCAACGGTAGGGACGAGTAATTTTACCTTATTTGTTCTAACAATAGAGAGCAACTGCTTGATATAGCCCGGGTATGTTACCGGTTTAACCGTAAAGCCCTTATCACAAAGCTGGAGAGCGGGACTTAAGCGGGTGGTATCTGTGCCGAGAAACGAAGCGTTTATTTTGAGTTGTTTTGCGGCCCGGCGAAAACCTTTCAGCAGGGAAACCCGCCTGCCTATGCAGGTGAATAGAACAACTAATTTAACGTTGCCGGACTTCGATTTTGCCATCTTTTAACCTGATTCACATCTCGTGAAGCTCATCTTGTGTCGAATATGATAGCCGGTGAGTTATCACCGGTCAATCAAAAATTGTCGATGATAAATCAGCCCATTTATCCGCTCTTGTTTTAGCCCGAACAGGATTAGAAATAAAACGCCAAGAGTTTCGGTCTTATGCTTGACAAGTATTTCTAACGCGGTAAACTGAAAATTCCGATTAAATAATCGGTTAATGTAAAGCGCCGGTTTAATGCAGACTAATCGCTTATAAAATAAAATTTGTCGCAGGGAAATTATTTTAACCTTTTTATATCAGATTTGGGAGAACGGAATTGCTCAAGGAAAGTGAAAATCCACCTATTGTTTGGCCGGAGGTGGAATCGATTCGTGATTTTACCGGTCAGTGGTGGGTGGCACATACCAGAAGCAGAAACGAGAAGGCTCTGGCACACGATTTGATACGAAAGGAGGTCTGCTACTTTCTTCCGATGAGCTGGAGGGTTCGGCGGATAAGGAAACGCACCGTCCGGTCGCTGCTGCCTTTGTTCGGCGGATATTTGTTCTTTTGCGGCCAAGAGAGCCAGCGAACAGAGCTGTTTCGAACAAACCGTGTCGCCAATGTAATCAAAGTCGAGGACCAGGAGAAGTTACTCAGCGAACTGCTGCAAATAGAGCAGGCTCTCCAGTCCGGCGCACCTCTTGCCCCGCATAAGTATATAAAAGCAGGCCGGCGGTGCCGCGTGATAGCAGGGCCGTTCACAGAGCTTCAGGGAATAGTCGTCAAAACCGGCAGAAGTAAAACGATACGTCCTGTGGGAGCAGCAAAACCATATAACACCATCCGTCTGGTCTTACAGATAGATATGCTCGGCCAGGCGACAAGTGTCGAGGTGGACGCCGATGCGATAGAGATTATTGACGAATCCGGTTAGAAAATTTTAAGTTATGAGTTCATCGTTCATCGAAAACCAGACAACTATGAACAATGAACAATGAACTATGAACTATGAACAATGAACTATAAGTGAGATATAGATGAAAATATGTACGGTCGGTTCCGGTTACGTAGGATTGGTGACGGCGGGATGTTTTGCAGAGGCCGGTAACAATGTTATATGTGTGGATAATGACAGCGAAAAAATTGCGGCCCTGAAGAAAGGGATAGTACCCTTCTATGAACCTGGTCTGACGGAAATAATAATGCACAACGAGCAGCTTGGTCGACTTTTCTTCACAACAGATTTGAAATTCGGGGTGGACAATTCCCTCATTATTTTTCTCGCGGTGGGCACTCCCTCTGCGCCGGACGGCTCAGCGGACATATCAGCGATTCTTACCGTTGCCGCCGATATCGGCGAATACCTCAAAGACTATAGAATTATCGCAACGAAAAGTACCGTGCCCGTAGGGACGTATCAGAAGGTAACGGAAATTATACAATCCAGGACCGAGGTGCCTTTTGATTATGTCAGCAATCCGGAGTTTTTGAAAGAGGGAGCGGCGGTTGAGGATTTTATGTATCCGGAGAGGATAATCATCGGGACACAAAATTCAGCCGTTCAGCCGCTCGGCCTTGAGGCTCTCGACAGGGAGATAATGAGACAATTGTACAGTCCGTTTATGCGGAAGCGCAACCGGATACTGTTTATGGATCCGGCATCGGCTGAAATGACCAAGTATGCGGCGAATGTGATGCTGGCAGCGAGAATTTCGTTTATGAATGAAATCTCGGCGCTTTGCGAAAAACTCGGCGCAGATGTTGAGCAGGTCAGACAGGGAATCGGCAGCGATTCTCGAATAGGCTCGTCTTTTCTGTTTCCCGGAGTCGGCTTTGGTGGAAGCTGTTTTCCGAAAGACGTTCGGGCGTTGATTCATACAGGCTGCGAACACGGCGTTGATATGACTATAACAGAGGCGGTGCAGCAGGCCAACATAAAGGCACACGAGCGATTTGCACAGCGAATTAAGGATTATTTTACAGGCAGAGAGGAACAAACGGTATTGGCCGTTTGGGGGCTGGCGTTTAAGGCAAAGACCGATGATGTCAGAGAATCGCCTGCGATTTACTGCATAAAGAAGCTGCTCGATTCGGGGATGCAGATAAGAGCCTATGACCCACAGGCTTCAGCCGGTGCGATGGAGGCGCTGGACGGCAAAATCGAAACCTTTCAAAACGGTTATGACGCTCTCGATAACACCGATGCGCTTGTTATATTCACCGACTGGCAGGAATTTCGGAATCCCGACCTTGATGTGATAGCAGGCAAACTGAAAAAGCCGGTTATCTTCGACGGCAGAAATCTCTACAACCCGGAATTTGTCAGGAAGGCCGGGTTTGAATACTATAGTATCGGCCGGGCCCCCGTCGTGCCGTAATTAACATTCACCCTTAAAACGAAAGGGCAAAGTCATGAACACTGTGATTAAAATCATAGGTATAGTTATTGTGGCCATAGGAATTGTGTATGTGTTGAAGCCGAGCCTGATGAAACGATTATTTGAGTTTTTCAAAAAGGGCAGCCGGCTTTACGCCGCAGCGCCGATACGATTGGTTCTGGCAGTTATATTTCTAATTGGAGCGCGCGAATGCAAACAATTCTGGGTGATATTTGTTTTAGGTATTCTTTTTTTGATATCGGGTATACTGGTTTTATTGCTGGGGCCCAAGAAGCTTGTGCCTATCCTTGAATGGTTCCAGAGACAACCGGAGATTCTTCAGCGAATTGTAGCTCTGATTGTGTTGGCCGTGGGAGCGGTCATTATTATCAGTGCGTAAGGATTGGTTTATGAAGGTTCTGGTTACGGGTGCGGCGGGCTTTATCGGCTCACATCTTTGCGAGCGATTGCTAAAAGATGGAAAGCAAGTCCTCGGTATCGACAATTTCGATGATTTTTACGAGCCTCAAATCAAACGACGCAATATAGCCGACTGCCTTGAGAACAAAAACTTCGAGTTGGTCGAAGCGGACATTCGTGACCGAACGGCTATGGGTGAAGTGGTTGGTAAGGACATCGATGTAATTGTTCATTTAGCCGCTAAGGCGGGTGTTCGGCCATCGATTAACCAGCCGCTGCT
>Ga0154684_1054_pt1 | contig 13599 bp, 11 predicted proteins | sample Rifle2008BG13ft_FD_116113 | JGI IMG/M metagenome (GOLD analysis project Ga0154684, IMG submission 116113) | Planctomycetes bacterium RBG_13_50_24 | reverse complement strand
TCCGGCAGGGCAAAAGTGGCCCCGCCCATAGGTCCACGAGGAATAATGCTTACCTTGTGAAGCGGGTCGGCGTCTTTCAGCAGCGATTGCACGAGCGTATGGCCGGCCTCGTGATAAGCGATTATTTCCTTTTCCTTCTGGTCGATGACCCTGCTCTTTTTTGCTCTTCCCCACCGGACCTTGTCCCGCGCTTCTTCCAGATCGGCCATCTCGACATTGTCCTTGTTGGCCATTGTCGCAGCCAGGGCTGCTTCGTTAATAATGGCCGCCAGGTCCGCTCCGCTGAACATAGGCGTGCCGCGTGCCAGTCTCTCAAGATTGGAGTCGGGTCCCATCTTGACCTTCTTGGCGTGGACTCTCAATATCTCAACCCGGCCTTTCAGGTCCGGCAGCGGTACAAATACCTGCCTGTCGAATCGTCCCGGTCGCGTCAGCGCATGGTCCAGGATATCGGCGCGGTTTGTCGCCGCTATCACAATGACCTGGTCGTTCGTATCAAACCCGTCCATCTCGACCAGGATGGCGTTGAGCGTTTGTTCACGTTCATCATGCCCGCCGCCGACAAAACCGGCACCGCGTTTTCGGCCGATCGCATCGACTTCGTCGAGGAAAATGATGCAGGGCGAATTTTCCTTTGCCTGCTTGAACAAGTCACGTACACGCGATGCCCCGACTCCGACGAACATCTCGACAAAATCACTGCCGGAGATACTGAAGAACGGCACATCCGCCTGGCCTGCTATGGCTTTTGCCAGCAATGTTTTCCCGCAGCCGGGCGGTCCAACGAGCAGAACTCCGCGGGGGATGCGGCCGCCCAGGCGCTGGAATTTTTTCGGATTTTTCAAAAATTCGATTATCTCCGCTACTTCTTCCTTCGCTTCGTCCACGCCGGCCACGTCGGCAAATGTCACGTTGGCCTTGTCTTTTCCCTGCAGGCGATGTTTGCTGCGACCGAACGACATCAGCATTCCGCCGGCCCCGCTGCGAAGATTCCGGGCGAAGAAAAAGTAGAAAAAACCGATCAGTAAAACCAGCGGCAGAATCCACTGTATCAGCATAATCAGCCAGATACGCTGCGGTGCAGACTCCTGTTTGACGCCGCTTTCATCCAACAACTCACCAAGCCACTTGCCGTGCACATCCGGAGTGTAATTGACAACAAAAGATTTTTTACTCTTGCCTTGCTGGCTGTCGAAAAATCCCTCAGTGAACTGGCCCGTTATCTCGGTGTCCTTTACAATGACGCTTTCGATTTCACCTTTCTTAAGGTGCCCCTTGAATTCATCCAGGCTGATCTTATCGATCCTCTGCCATTGTTGCAGCATCATCATTACCATAAATATCGCAACGGCAATTATAAGATAACTGAACGGTCCCCGCTTATATCGGGGCAGGGGCGGTTTGCCTGGTCTGTTTTGCAGGCCGCGACGCTGTAAACCGGGATTATTGTCTTGTTCGTCATTCATAATTTAATACTCAGCAATTCGTGATCCGGCTCACGATTTTACCATTTCCTTTCCATCTGTTCTACGATCTTTCGTGCCAGATTGTTTGCTGCAAGAGTTGAAGCATACTTAAAATCCTGCTGTTGGTATTTAGAATAGCTTGCTGAAGCACTAACTTTAAGGTTATCTATCATCAACTGTCCCGTCTTTAGATTTTTCCAATTAACCACCGCCCGCAGTTCCACTTCTTTTTCCAGAACAGTACCTAAATCGCGATCCGCGCTGAGCGCCAATTCACCTATCGATACTATTTGGCCGCTTATCACCGAATCGGCACGGTCCGAATCGGAAACTATCTTATATGGCGTATCAACTTCAATACGCTTGGCAAGGGCATCGGAAAGTTCGTACTCAACTCCTCGTCGAAAGGTCTGGTTGTCAAACATTTCCAGACAAACGCTGCTGACATCATCCGGAAACAGTGACTCATTGGAATACCCGGCCATTCCGGCACAACCATAAAGTCCCAGACAGAGAGCGCAAGAGCATAAAACTGCGTAGAATGGGGCATGCCCGGCCTTCAGGAATGTAAAACGCTTTGTTCGGTGGGCCAACGCCCACCCTAAATGACATCTTAGGTTTAATTTCTTCATTTTCAGCAGGTGCCTGACTACTAACTTGCAAAAGCTTACTTTTTAGCAAGCATCTCCTTTGCTTCTTCCGCCGCCTTACTGTCCGGCCAATTGTTCACTACCATATCATAATAAAGATTGGCGGACTGTCTATTTCCGGTTGTTTATTACGAGCCATACCAAGCAGTGCATCCCTGCCGACCGGTCCCATTTCCCATTCCAATGATATCTCCCACCATTTGAGATATGCTTCGTTGAATTTTTTCCTTTGTTCATAGTTTTCCGCCACGGCGACAGATGCTTTTATCCCCATTTGTGTGTCGATACCGACCCGGTCGGTAATCTTTTCCATAATGCTAATACCCTCGGCATATCCTTTGATCTTGATGAAACCGAGTAATGTCTTTTTTTTGCCGGCTAAATAAGCCGTCGCTACGGCAAATTCCCTGTCCAAAGCAGCCTCTCGAAATCCGCTTTTAGGAAATTCGTTCAGCAGCTTTTCATAATTCCTGACGGCCCTTGTAAACTTCACTTCGCAATAATATATTTCAGCCTTGATGAAAAGATCGAAATCAGGCCCTGTAATTTCCGGAAAGTCATTCTTAAGTGCATCGTAGGCCTTGCGGGCGGCCTTCGTTTGGCCGGTGTTGACGAGCTTCTTGGCTTCGGCCACTGCAACCAGGAATTTATCTTCACCATCGGCTGAGACGGCCTTGAAGTCCCCGTCGCTCCCCAGACGCCATGTGCCAGCCGAGACCATCGATAGAGCTGTAAGTCCTGCGGCTATAGCCAATATTACAAATCGCATTCTGTATTCGGGCATAAATAAAATCCATTTAAGCTTCTTTATTTTTTTAATCCGACAAGAACCACCGGACATTATACTCATTACTGTAACCATTGCAAACGCGTACTTGAAAATATAATCACACACCGATTTTTTCGCTTCTAGAACAAAAAACTTGTTTTTTTATTCTTTCGGGGCTATAAAGCTCCAAAACGAATCAACCATATTTTCTGTTAGATAAAGGAGCTATACAATGGCTAAGGATTTGTCGAGAATTTTATTGATTGTCGCAGCAGGCCTTGGTCTGGCATATTTATCCGGCTGCCAGGCGGACGGGCTCGGCAAGGGGCCGGTTCGCAGAATCGCCGTTGAGGATTACACGGACAAAATGAAGGCCGGCTGGATCGGACAGATGGCCGGCGTCGGCTGGGGCGGGCCGACAGAATTCCGCTACAAAGGTGAGATTATCCCCCAAGACAAAATACCGTCATGGAAGCCGGAGCTGATCAACCAGTTCGGCCAGGATGACATTTACGTCGAGATGACATTCCTGCGAACGCTGGAACTTTACGGCATGGACGTTTCGATTCGCCAGGCGGGGATCGACTTCGCCAACAGCGGCTACCCGCTCTGGCACGCTAATAATGAGGGCCGGACGCTTCTGCGCCGGGGCATCGCGCCTCCGGATTCGGGACACCCGGAATTCAACAAACACGCCGACGACATCGATTACCAGATCGAAGCGGATTATGCCGGCCTTATTTCGCCGGGTATGCCGAACGTGGCTATCGAGCTTGGCGAGACGTTCGGCCGGCTGATGAACTACGGCGACGGGCTATACGGCGGCCAGTTCGTCGGCGGCATGTACGCAGAAGCCTTCTTCGAAAACGACATCGAGAAAATCATTCTCGCAGGATTGAAATGTATCCCGCAAAATAGCCAGTACGCCGAATGTATTCGCGACGTGCTCACCTGGTATAAGCAGAATCCCGGCGACTGGCAGAAAACGTGGCAGCTCGTCGAGGAGAAATACCAAGACAATCCCGACTACCGCAAATCCTCCTGCGACAAGGGCGAATTCAATATCGACGCCAAGATCAACGGGGCCTATATAATCATCGGCCTGCTGTATGGCGAAGGCGACCTCGACAAAACGATTGTTATCACCGCTCGTTGCGGCCAGGACTCCGACTGCAATCCCTCAAACGCCGGCGGTATACTATTTACCACAATCGGTTTTAAGAACCTGCCGGACAAATTCAAGTCGGCGTTAAATTCCGAAGGCAAATTCAGCCACACGCCATACAACTTCCCAACGCTTGTCGGCGTATGTGAAAAACTCGTCCGTCAGTCGGTCGTACGTGCCGGCGGACGAATAGAAAAAGACGGCAACGGCAAAGAGACGTTCGTCATTCCGGTCAAAAAACCAAAGCCCGGCAGGCTCGAACAGTGCTGGGAGCCGGGCCCCATCGCCAACAGCAGGTTCACCAAAGCGGAAATGGCGAAAATCACCGCCATCGCGGGCAAAGATATTTCCGAGGCCGTCTCGAAATTCGCTCCCGGCTGGAACGTCAAAAGCTGCGGATTCGATATGGATCCGGGCCTGAAAGAACAAGAGATGGGCAAGAGCAACATTCTTGTCACTCATCCGCTCGACCGCATGACCGGCTGTCAGCTTTCACGGCAGGTAAAGCTCCCCGGGGGCAAGAAGACCACGCTGCGACTGACTGTTGGTCATCATCCCGACGGTGACTGGGATTTAATTGTCGCTGTCGGCGGCAAAGAAATCGCGCGTAAGCCCGTGAGCAAGGAAACAGCACCCGACGGCTGGATGCAGACCGAGATTGACCTGTCCGACTTCGCGGGAAAAGAGGTGAAGCTCGAACTGATAAACCAGCCGACCGGCTGGAAGAACGAGGCCGGTTACTGGGCGGAAATTTCGCTGGTAAGCCGGTAGAAGCTTATAACAATTGAATTTGTGTATAAATGAGGAAAGGGTGGCAGCCTCAAGCGAAGCTTGGGGATGGCTATTCTCCCCCCACCATCCCCAAAGCCTTCGGCCCTTCGGCTTCGTTCAGGACAGGCTTTGAGGCTGCCACACAGTCGAGAGTATAGAACCGATAAATTCACATGTTATGAGTTAGCAGAACCGGACATTACTCGATATTTTTTTAGGCGGCGGTAAGCATAATGCAGCCGCCGCTTTTTTTATGCGGCTGATTTTCATACCGTTTCATTGACGTGCCGTCTCGATTTCAGTACCATTAATTGCGCGAGGCGAGGCAAAATGAAGCAGGCAAAGTTATTGTGTTTGTTTTTGGTTTTTACGCTCCTTGCCGCCGGGTGCAGGAAGAAGCCGGCCGGGGCCGTAACACCGCTGCATCGTGCCGCCGAGCAAGGTGATATCGAGCAGGTTCAATCACTCATCGCCAAAGGCGCCGATATCAACTCCAGAGACTCGAATGGCCAGACTCCGCTGGAGCGGGCGGCATTCGGGGGGCATAAAAAAGTCGTTGAACTGCTTATCGCCGGCGGAGCCGAGGTCAACACTAAAAACCAATCCGGCAGAACGCCCCTGCATGTCACCGCCCTGAGGGGCTATTGCGATATCGCCCAGGTCCTTATCGCCGGCGGAGCCGATGTCGATGCGAAGAACAACACGGGCCTTACCCCGCTGCACGTTGCGGCTTCGTTCGGGCGGATGGACGTTGCCGAGCTGCTGATCAGCAAAGGCGCAAACGCCAATATGAAAGACAACCACGGTAATACACCTATATCATTAGCCGAGGGCAGAGGCTATAAGGAAATTGCCGTATTTCTGCACACGCACGGTGCTAAAGAGTGATCGGCGTAATAATTCTTAAAGTTGCAATTCGGCTCGAGTTTCTGTATAATGATGCAATAAATCTTCATGGAAACGACGCAAGCTTCCTGAAAGGTGGGCTATAATGAAATACATAAGACTTATTTACCCGGTCCTTATATTAGTATTCGTTACTTTTGGTTGTAAGAAGAAAGAATCCGGGCCGGCACAGCAAACCGGCGTACAGAAACAACCGCAGCCGGCAAAAACATCCGAACCGGCGAAAACAACGAAACCAGCAGGGCAAGCCCTGACCGCTTCGGCAGATACCGAGAACAATACCGCCGAAACAGCCGCCGCCGCCCAGCCGAATCGGGATCCCGAATTAATTGCATCGCTTATTACTGCGGCAGGCAAAGGTGATGTCGAAAAGATGCGGTCAATTATTGCGGCAGGCGTCGACGTCAACACAACAGCAAATAGTGGAGCAACGCTGCTGCACATAGCCCTTTTGGGGGGGCACGAGGAGGCGGCGGCTTTGCTTATCTCCAAAGGCGCCGACACCCACGCAACGATGACCGATGGCACGAGCCCCCTGCACTTCGCGGTCCTGCGAAACTGTAAGGAGATAGCGAGTTTCCTGATCGAAGACGGCGTTGACGTAAACGCTACAGGCGCAAACTTCGGCACTCCTCTCCACATTGCCGCCACTGTCGGCCAAACCGAAATAGCCGAAATGCTTATTGCCAAAGGCGCCGACGTCAATATCAAAAACAAGAGAGACCAGACTCCGTTAACTATCGCCAAACAAAAAGGAGACAACGCGATGATTGAACTGCTGGAAAAGCACGGAGCCGAATAGACAATAACTTGTAAACATGTGAATTTGTTTTGGAGTGAGTTCGGAAAATGTCACAAGACCTTGATCGCAGAAATTTTCTAAAGAAATCCGTTATCGGCACCGCCGTAATTACGTCGGCACTGAGCCTTGAAGAGCAGGCCCTGCTGGCGGCAATGAAGAAACCGAATGAATCGCACGCCGGCTCGGTTAAGGGCCTGCCGGCAGGACAGATTGGAAAAGTCAAAATCAGCAGGATAATCTGTGGCGGAAATCTGATCGGCGGATACGCACACAGCAGGGATTTGACGTATGTCTCAGCCTTGCTAAAGCATTACTTCACGGATGAAAAGATTATCGAGACACTCGAGATATGCGAGGAGAACGGAATCAACACGATTATCACCGGCTCCGGCTCAGCGGAACTTCTCAAAAAATACCGCGAAGAAAGAGGCGGTCAAATCCAGTGGATCGCACAATGCACCGCCCAGACGGATGATCTTATGGGTGACGTCAAAAAGGCGATTGACGCCGGGGCTGTCGGGGCCTTTCTTATCGGCAATATCGGGGACCTCTGGGCTCGGAATGAAAGGATGGATCTGATCGGAAAAGTCGTCGATTTCATCAAGGACAACGGAATCATCTCCGGCGTCGGAGGCCATAACCTGGGGACGCCCATGGCGTGTGAAAAAGCCGGCCTGAACACCGACTTCTACATGAAAACCCATCAAAGCACCAATTACTGGTCAAAGCGGCAGCCAGGCCAGGAAAAGGATGTGATCGACAACTACGATATAGATAATTACTGGGACAAGGACCCCGAGAAAACCGTCGAGTTCATGAAGACGATGGAAAAGCCGTGGATCGCTTACAAGGTTCTGGCCGCCGGCGCGATTCATCCGAGGGACGGCTTTAAATACGCGTTCGAGAACGGCGCCGATTTTGCCTGCGTGGGGATGTTCGATTTTCAGATCATCGAAGATGTGCTTATTGCAAAAGATATTCTCTCCGGCACAATAAACAGAGAACGGCCATGGAGGGCATAGGTTTCAGAGACGGGAATTCCTCATAGTGCCGAGATAAGTACAAGGAGAAGGAGATCAATTGCAATTCAGATATAAACGCAACTTAACGGCAAATGCCTGCGTCTATACGGTCATTGTCCTCTTGCTCAGCCTGACAGCGAACGGCAGGGAAGGAAAAGTTTGCTGGAATCAATTTCGAGGCCCCAATGGACAGGGAGTCGTGGAAGCAGACCGAATTGCCGTTAATTTCAGTCCGGAATCGAACGTTCTATGGAAAACCGTCATCCCCGCGGGACACTCCTCACCCGTCATTTGGAACAACCGAATCTTTCTCACGGCCAGTGAGTCCGCCAATGAAAAAGAGCTTATTACGTTATGCATTAACCGTCAAGACGGCAAAATCTTATGGCGGCAGGTTGTTCAGGCCGAAACGGAGATAAGCTTTCATCCACTGAATAATCCGGCATCTTCCACGCCGGCCGCGGACGAAAGAAATGTTTATGTCTATTTCGGGACCTGCGGGCTGATTTGTTACGACCATGCGGGAAACGAGATTTGGCGGCGTGAAATCGACACGCCGAAAAGCAAATATGGAATGGCGACCTCGCCCATATTGTACCAAGACAAAGTGATTATGGTTTTGGACGGAGACGGCGGTTCCTCCCGCCTGCTGGCGGTGAATTGCGATACAGGTGAAACGGCATGGGAGCAGCAGCGGTCGCTGTTTAAGGCCGGCTGGTCAACGCCCATTATCTGGCGGCATGGCCAGACCGAAGAGCTTGTCGTATTGGGTTCCAAACGGCTGACGTCCTACGATCCGTCCACCGGCGAGGAGATATGGTGGGCCGGAGGTTTTTCGGACGAAACGGTCGGTATTCCCATAACCGGCGATGGGCTCCTGTTTGCCGGCGCCGCAGCCCTGGGCGGACGCGGAGATGAAAAGTTGGATTCGGCCGGAACCTGGAAATTCACCGTCGAGCAGTTCGACCGCAATCGAGACAACCAGATACAGCGCGAGGAAATGACCGAAGGTTTTGCTTTTATACAGCGCCCGGAATTGCCCATAGACAATCCCGGTTACGGCCTGCCGGTCAGAGACATGGACAGTCTGCTGAGAATCTTCGACCATGATAAGGACCGCATAATCAGCCAGGCCGAATGGATGCAAACGATGTCGGGCTTTGCCGCTATCAGCCAGCCCAACCTGGCGGCAATTCGCCCCGGAGCGACGCAGGATGCCCGTAAATCACATGTGGCATGGGAAATTCGACGCGGCATTCCCGAGACGCCCTCGCCGCTCTATTGCCGGGGGAAAATCTACCTCCTGCGGGACGGCGGCGTGTTGACCTGCCTGGAGGCGGCAACCGGCAAAGAACTCTTCCGCGAGAGAATCGGGGCTGCGGGGCAATACACTGCATCACCAATTGCCGCGGGCGATAAAATTATCGCCGCCTCTGTAAAAGGCGTTGTGACGGTAATTCAGATCGATGATGAACTGAAAATTCTGGCAAGGAATGATTTCGGAGAAAATATTTTTGCCACTCCGGCTATTGCTGAAAACAAAATATACTTGAGAACATCCGGCCATTTATATGCATTGGGCCAGTGAAATACACCGAATCAAAGTTCGCCGAGAAATCGTGCGAACACGCCATAGTAGTCCGTCAAGCTTAAATCTGTAAGTTGTCATTCCCACAGTTGGGTGGCAGCCTCAAAGCTAAAGTACGTGTTTAGCCAGGGAAAAACCATCCCCATGTGGCGAGGGCATCTTGCCCTTGTTCTTTGCCGCCGGCAAGATGCCGGCGGGACGCAAGGCCGGGACGGCCTCGCCACAAACGACAATCGGGATGAGGCTACCACCCGATAGAATTGATGGAAAACGGGTGGCAGCCTCAAAGCCGCAGGCTTTGGGGATGGTCGAGAATGCCAGAGGCCGGCTAAACATGTACAAGCTAAAAGCTTTGGGGATGGTCAATATAGGAGAAACCATCCCCAACCCATTCAACTTCGCTCAGGGGAGCGCTGCGTTCGAGGCTGCCACCCTTACAGGCTACCAAATCAAATTTGACAGAGTAATAGTATTTAAGATTTGAAGAATTGAACAGATTCAGTACTTGCAATTCCGACAGTAATGATATAGTATAAATTCATTTGCTGACAAATATTGTGTATCATCATTGACAGAAAGGGTCGTAATCATGTCAAACAAGAATGTTGATCGCAGAGGATTCCTGAAGAAATCCATCGCTGCTTCGGCGGGAGCAACTTTAGGACTCAAAAGTTTCGAGGAACAGAACCTGCTCGCTAAAATGACGGATAAATCCGCTGAAGGCAAAGCCAAAGCGGCGAAAAACAAATCCGGCCCGGCCGGCAATAAGCTGCCTTTCGGCAAAATAAAGAACCTCAAAGTCAGCAGAATATTCTGCGGCGGCAACTTGATTGGCGGCTGGGCGCACAGCAGGGACCTGGTGTATGTCTCCTCGCTGGTCAAGGCCTATCATACCGACCAGAAAGTATTCGAGACGCTGGAGATTGCAGAAGACAACGGCATCAATACGATTCTGACCAATCCCGTCTCCGACACGGTAATCAACCGCTACTGGGATGAACGCGGCGGCAAGATTCAGTGGATATCCGATTGCGCTTCGGGCGAGACTATCGAGGAAGGCATCAAACGCTCGGTGGACGGCGGCGCGCACGCGGTGTATATCCAGGGCGGACTGGCCGACAACGCAGTTAAAAAAGGCCAGGTCGACCTGCTGGGTAAAGCGCTGGAATACATCCAGCAGTTCAAGGTCCCGGGCGGCATCGGAGCACACGACCTGACTACAATCAAGGCCTGCGTCGACGCCGGCTTAAAACCGGATTTCTGGGTCAAGACGCTGCACCCGGACAATTACTGGTCGGCGACACCAAAGGAAAACCGTAAGGAATTCGATGTCATAGGACCTAACGGCTCTGAACACGATGATTTTCACGACAATATGTGGTGCCGCAATCCACAGCAGACCATCGATTACATGAACGGTCTGGAAGAACCGTGGATTGCCTTCAAAGTTCTGGCCGCCGGCGCGCTGCATCCCAGAGAGAGCTTCAAGTACGTCTTCGAGAACGGCGCCGATTTCGCCTGCGTGGGAATGTTCGATTTCCAGATTATCGAAAACGTTCTCATCGCCCAGGAGGTATTCTCGAAGGAAATAAACCGCCAGCGGCCCTGGAGAGCGTAAAAACAATAATCTCACAAGCTGTTAACGTGATTTGAGGGTAAAAGCCGGTTTTCATTCCCGTGGTTTTTGTTCTGCAACCGCCACCAGGTGGTGCCTGGTCCTGAAGAACAGGGTTCCCTGTGAAATCGCCGGCGTTGCTATGCATGTTTCGTCCATTTTATTGACAGAGAGCAATTTGAATTCGGGCCCCGCCTGCACAACATAAATCCGCCCATTCTCGGCGGTAAAATAAATCTTGCCGTCGGCGGCAACCGGTGAAGCTGAAAACGAGGCACCATTCGGGTCTAATTTTTCCTTGTATTTTAATTCTCCCGTTTGAGGCTCGAAACAACTCAGCGTACCACTATCCGAACCGAAATAGATATAACCTTTATACGCGATGGGCGTCGGCATATAGTTTCCGCCTTTCGGATAGCTCCATGCGACGTATTCGTTGCCGGTCAGGTTCTCAGTCAGTGATATGTCACCTCTCGCAGAGTCGCGCACGGCGTATATCGGAGACATTCCCCCGTGTGCATTGGTGATATAAACAAGGCCATCAGCAACAACAGGCGTCGGAGCCGGGATGTCACCGCCGCCCTTCATTTTCCAGATTTCTCCGCCCGTTTCAATATCATAGCCGCCGATGTGCCTGTATCCGTTGACAATAATCTGCGAATGCTCCCTGGCACTATAAACAGTCGGTGTGCCCCAGGTCGGCACTTCGTCCCTGGGAGTTTTCCACAGATACATGCCGTCTTTTAAATCAAATGCAGCAAGAAACGAGTCTTTCTGAACGTCACATTGAACTATAACCATCTGCTCGTGAATGACGGGCGAGCTGCCCCCTCCCCATTGCGCGGAAGGACTGCGGTAGAAGCCCCAATCAAGGACACCGAGGTCCTTTTTCCATATCAGGTTTCCCTCCATATCATAACAGTACATACCTTCGGAGCCGAAAAAGGCGACAACGTGACTTCCATCCGTGCAGGGCGTGGAGTTGGCATGGCTGGATTTCGGGTGCCGCTTGACCTTGGGTTTTCCTCTGCAGGATTCCCGATCCCACAGAATGCCGCCGCTTCTTCTATCGATACAATAAATACGCCAACTGAAAGAATCTTTTTCATCCACCGATTGGACATCTCCGTACATGCCCACCTTCAGAGACGATTGCCCCTGGTCCTGAACCGCTGTAGTAACGAAAATACGATCTTCCCACACGACCGGACACGAATGGCCGAGGCCGGGGATAGCGGTTTTCCAAAGGATATTTTCGGATTGTGCCGTATCCCATTGAGTTGGAGTCTTATGCCCTTCCATGACGCCGCAGGCCGAAGGCCCCCGGAACGAAGGCCAATTCTGTGCCGCGGAAAGATTCGATGTCACCAGACAGGCAACAACAAGTAATAAATACTTCTGATTCTTGCATAGGTTAGTTTTATGCCTCACTGTTTTTGTCGATACCCAACGCATCGTCAGGATTCCTTTCATAGCTGCAACCGTTTGGTGACACTGTACCTTTTATTGATATGTCACGAGTTCCGGAACATCGCCGGCAAGATGACGGCATGTATTGTTTTAACAACTTCCGCGGTTAAAATCAACGCGGTAAATCAGTAATCCTTGAATCTTCTCATCCATTCCGGCCAGTCATCGGATTGTACGCCGGATATGCCGCCCTCCCGGCCCGGCAGAGGGTTGGTAATACATATATTGATTCCGTAGCTGCCGTGCTCATCGTAAAAATTGGTCCATGCCCTGAAGGTGGAATCGGCTGTTTCATCGCGGGATTTCGATGCCGTCGGGCAAAAGCATAGATCAGGATTGTCCGGATAGTACGGGCGCATCATAGCCATTCAGCTATCATGGAAATATGCCCCGTCGTTCCAGACTCTATGGAAATGGCCGTTGTTTTCAACGGTATATTGAGAAAAACAGATGGTCCACCGGCACATGTTCTACCGGCAGGCAACCGTCTTAGTCTGTTTCCTGACACGTTGTAGCGTCGGCATCAATATCGCCATCAATAACGCAATGACGGCAATCACAACCAAAAGCTCTATTAATGTAAAGCCTTTTGGTTTGCGCATGATGCTAATGCTACCATTTCGGTATTGGTGTTCCGCTTGGCCAGCTTAATACAAAAGAATTTCCAGCCGGATACGCCGAGACCCGTTCGACATGATCATCCACAAACACCGCATTGGCGTAACCAAGATTCAGGTCCTGACTCGGAGCATCATGGAATGTAGCAAACTGGTCGTCCCCGGTGCCGGGTGTAGTACGAAAATTGTTGTCATTGATTGGGACACTCTGCAGTTCCGGGACACGCCACGAATTCTCCTCAGAGAAGAAAAACACGCGAGAAGGATTCTTGACCTGGGATTCATTCCTGATTCTTTCTATAGTAGTGCGATATTGCTGGGGTACCGATCCCCATGCATCTCCATTGAGGTAGGAATTCATAGTGTAACCATATTGAGGATCGACTGGTATAGTCCTGCCGTCACAATTACCACAGCCCATCATTCTGGCTGAGACGTCGAAGTCGGGACAGATGTGAATATCCTGATTCTTCAGATAAGGCCAGAATCCGCCGGCAAGGTCCGGGTTCTGGTTGAGATTTTTGGTGGCATCGTGCCATCGGCATCCTCGACCCTCATCTTTGTAGAGCCAACTGAATGAATAAGGGAAACTGCCGTCCCAATCACCTAAGTACATCTTCGACGCCAGGCCATACTGGGCCAGGTTGTTTTTACAAATGATTGCCCTTGCCTGCTTCTTAACCCGCTGTAGTGCCGGCATCAATATTGCCATTAATATCGCTATTATGGCGATCACTACCAGAAGCTCAATTAACGTA
>Ga0154684_1194_pt1 | contig 13672 bp, 7 predicted proteins | sample Rifle2008BG13ft_FD_116113 | JGI IMG/M metagenome (GOLD analysis project Ga0154684, IMG submission 116113) | Planctomycetes bacterium RBG_13_50_24 | reverse complement strand
GGCCTCGCAATGACAAGTTGATTTATATTGCGTGCTGCGTGGGGATTCCCTCCTTCTCGGGAATGAAAGGGATGAATGAACATATGAAAATATGCATATTTGAAAAAACAAAGCCAATTTGCAGAGGTAGTAAATCGGCTTAAACCTTTTTTTGAAAGGTGTTTATGACAATATATTGGCCCTGTCGGGCACGGAAAAACAAAGCCAATTGCCGGCCGTTGGCCGGAAATCCTAAATCCGAATATCTAAATCCGAAACGACGACATTTAACGGAGCGCTGTTTGAAAAAACAAAGCCAATTTCCAAAAGGCTAAATGAACGTAAATATTTATATGAAAGGAGATTATGAAGCAATAACAACTATTCTGAGCTGGAAAAACAAAGCCAAATAAAGCCAATTTATTCGTTCTAAGTTCTCCGTGCCGCGTTCTGCGTGATGGTTTTGTCATTCCTGTGTAAACAGGAATCCAGTTGACGGTTCTGTATTCCGCATCAAAGCCAGTCCTGAGCGTAGTCGAATGGGCCGATTGATTATCGTTCGGCTTTCCGTGTCGGGCCGCTGAGCATCCGGCGGGGTAAGTCCGCGGTTAATGATTTAAGGGCTCGTGAATCCTATTGCGTTCAGCATCGGCTGGATTTCGGGATTGGCCATGAACAGATTCCAGCACAACTGCGTGCGATAGTTTTCGATCATAATCACAATCGGGCCCTGGTCGATGGCGATGTAGCCGGGAGCGAACCAGTCCTCGGTCAGATTAAAAGCATCGAAGAAACCGAACGGCCCCCATAAATCCTCGCCGTACGTGTAGTAGAATGCCTTCAGGGTGGCAAGAGACTCTTCCGGCACATAAGGCATGGCGCTTAGTGCTGCGGTAGGAGAGATAGTACCGTTATCACTCGTAGGCGATTGGGCACCGTAGCCCCACGGATTAAAGCTTGCGGTCAGACCCCAGAGAAGGTCACTATAGCCGGCATAGCCGCCGGGATTTTCAATGCAATACGCACGGTTGATAAGCGAGATATTTCGGCTGTTCTCGAAGTAATTGCAGAAAGCATCGCTCTTGTCGCGCGGGTCGAAGCCCAGGTGACTGTAATGCGTGAAGAACAGCGGTCCTCCCATCTCCGGGCCAACCGCCTGAACATAATCGTAGTACGTATTGCCGTTGGCGTAGTCCTCGGAAGACGCCCAGCCATTGTAATAGCAGGCTGCCGGTATCGAATGAGTCGGCGAAGCAATCGCCAGCAGGTATGTAATCATACACTCATTGTAGCCGGTGACAGCGTGGTTCATTTGCCAGCCGTGATTCGGCGACCAGTGCCAGTACAGCACCGGGCTATACGGACTCTGGCGATACCAATTCCATTCGACCTGCTCCCACATTCGGGTGGCTCTATCGCGGATCTCCGACTCGACGGGATCGTTAGGATCATCGAAGTATTGCCGAACCGTGAGCATGCCCTGTATTACGTACGCGGTTTCGACCAGGTCGCCGCCGTCGTCATACGTGCTGAAGGGCTTCGTTTCGCCGGTGGCGCCGTTCAGCCAGTGCGGCCAGGCCCCATGGTAGCGGGCGGCACTTTCCTCCAGGAAGGTCAGAATCTGCAGGACGCGGCCGGCCGCCTGCGTGCGGGTGACAAATCCCCGCTCGGCGCCGACGCACATCGCCATCAGGCCCATGCCCGTGCCGCCGGACGCGCAGGTATCCGTGCTGTGACCTAATTCGTATCCTTCTCTGGCAAGACCGCTGACGGGATGGCCGTAATCCCAGAAGTACCTGAAGACTGCTTCCTGCACGGAAGTAAGAAGCTGCTCATCGGTCATCGCATAAGAGGCGGCAGAAGCGATATTCGACGGCCCGGATTCCCCGCCGCCGAGTATCGCCACGGACTTTACGTAATAATAGTACGTCCGGTCGTTCGCACCGAAAAAGTCGCTGTAAATAGAGAACTTATGTACCGTGTCATTCAGTTTAACAAAGGGCCCGTCATTGGAGTCCGCTCGATAGATATTGTAGCCCTCCAGGTTGGGATCCGTATCGAACCGCCATTTAAGATCGATTCTGCTGTCATAACCGGCGGCAGTCACGTCGTTGGGAGCAGGCGGTGGCGATGGGGGCGGAGCAGAAGGTTCCGGATTAGCGAGAGCAGTAATCTCATCGGCAGTCAGCGCGCGGTTATAGATACGCATCTCATCGATGAGGCCGTTCCAGAAACGATTCTTCGCTTGTCCGTTTTCGCCGATAAGGACTCCGCTCCATCTGCTGTTTATGCTGCCGTGAACCGATTTGGAATCTATGTTACTACCGTCTCGATATATGTAGAGTTTCGCGCCGTCGTACACTCCGGCGATGTGATGCCAGTTCTTGTCGTTCACGTCGTCGCTATAAACTTCCGGCCAGCCCCCTCCCACAAGACCGAGGCAAAGAAATGCGATTCTATTGTCGTCGCGAGTCCTGGCCAGAATCCAGTCGTCCCCTTTGGTAATGATGGCATTCCAGTTTCTGTCGAACTGGTGGACCTTAATCCAGCATGCGATTGTTATTGCTTTGGTGAATGTAAGGGACGGATCATCGCCGACATCGACATAGTCGCCCTTGCCGTCGAAGCTCAGGCACCAGCCGCGGTTCGGGTCGTCCACCCAGGCCGGGTTGCCGATGAGGGTGCCGTCGTTGCCGCCGGCAGCATCGTTGGCGTCGCCGTCGAATTGCCAGTAACCGATAAGATTAGGGTCATTCTCAACCGCTAAAGCCGAACTTTCCGGCATAAATATCAGTGCCGGCACTAATAGCGCCAAGCTCATAAAACCAGGGACATTTATTCTCATCGCTTATCTCCTCTCAAAAAATTGTCAAAAGTTATTGAGAAGTTATTCAGGACAGCCGCCATGTTCTTTCCGTGCTGTCCCAAAGCCATTAGTAAGGAGCACAAATCCCGGATATCTCGGTTTGTTGCACGCTTACTAATAAGAAATGTACACTATTGAAGCAATAAAGTCAAGAAGAAACAATCCGTCACTTCGCCAAATCCTTCAACCTGAGCCTGATCGAAGGAGATTACAGCTTAGATATTGTAAACGAGATTCTCTACTTAAAACGCAAATACTACACCGGCTTGCAAATAGGTGGAATCCGCGTCGGTTTCCCGCCCTACGCCAATCGTGCCCATGATCTCGTCGGTAAACCAGCATCCCAACAGGGCCGTAAAGTAGTCGGCATCGTCACCTACATTATCGTGTTCGGCGGATATCTTTGCCATCAGTGCCGGATTCAATTCGAATTCAATGCCAATGCCCAGACCAAAACCTACATCGGTATCATCACTTACATTTGCCGGACCGGATACGTCCGTGTCCATGACCCGCAAACCGATATTGAAATACGGCTTGACCTTTTCACTCTCGCAAAACGTATGCACCAGATCGGCCCGAAAGCACAGAGTAGAGATTTCTACATCCCGCATGTATCTTTTCCCGTCGGAATCCACATAATCGACGCCCAACTGGATGTCCTCTTCCGATTCATGGTTCAGGTTGACTAATACCGAACCCCCGTGCCCCTCGTCTAAATAGGATTTATCGCCGTCACCATAGTCATAATATAAATAGGACAGTGCAGTGTAGTTCTGTCCGAACAAGGTCTTGGCCGGCGATACACGGGCCGTTCCCAAAACTACGGCTAACAGTACAAAATATATTCTGACTTTCATATTCTCTGTACCTCCCAAAATGGACCAACAGCAAAATCAATGACAATCGTAAATCATAAATCGCAAATCGTCAATACCAAAGGCATTTCCCATTTGACTTCATAATCGCCGCTATTGCAAGCCAAAGTCTTAATAATCAATAGTAAATAATCAATAACAATAGACAATGGTAAACGAGATTCGCCAATTAAAACGCAAATCTGAATTTCCCCAAGGAAAAATAGGGTGTGTCGCTCCTATTAAATTAACAATCGTAGCAGCAGTCAGAGCCTAAAAATGGGTCTTGAAGGACTTTCTGCCAAGTGGTAGTATGATTTGTGGTGTAGGGCCGTAAAGCAATTAGTGGCGGAAGATGTTGACGACCGATCCACTATACCTCTAAGTCGCCTTTGGTTTTCGGGCTCAAATTTGAGTTGAGCATGTTTGCAGCAGGCAATGGATACGGACACTCAGGTCTTTGTGAATTACTAAAGGCGTGTGTGAAATTATGACTAAGCGGCAAGCATTTACATTAATAGAGCTGTTGGTAGTAATTGCGATTATCGCGTTGCTTATGGCTATTTTGATGCCGGCCCTTCAGCGGGTGAGAGAACAGGCAAAGGCAACAATTTGTCAATCAAACGTCAAACAGTGGGGGCTTATCTTTCGATTGTACGCAGATGACAACGAGGGCAAATTACCACAAAGTATAGCCTCCGGAAGTCTTACTGCACAAGAGGCCTACTGGATTGCTGCAACGCTGCCATATTACCAGAACAAGAAGATACGGACGTGCCCGTCCACAAAAGTTGTCCGCCAAATGGAGAACCGAAGTCACGGCGGAACGTTTGCTGCATGGGGCCCCTTCGATCCCGGCGGCGATGCCGACTGGTGGGCCGACTTTGATACGGGCAGCTATGGTGTAAATGAATGGTGCTCCTGCCCCCCGCCGGGAGCGGATACTTATTGGGGGTTCCCGGCAATAAACGCCTGGCAAAAGATCGATTCCAAAGGCGCCGGCAATGTGCCGTTATTCCTGGACAGTATCTACGTTGACGGCTTTCCGTTCGACAGCGATGAGCCGCTCGATTTCGAACCCCCGGCGTTCCAGTGGAACAACAGTTGGGGCGATTGGGGCGTTAAAGCCATGAGGCTGTACTGTATCGACCGGCACAATGGAGGCATAAACGCCGCTATTCTCGACGGCTCGGCACGCAGGATAGAGCTCAAGGGCTTGTGGAAATTGATGTGGCACAGGAACTTTGACACAAACGGTCCATGGACGAAAAGTAATTCCAGTTGGCCCGCCTGGATGGAAAAATTCGGAGACGACCACTAAGAGGGCATCTCATAGGTATATTGCATTTGGGTTTTATGGTCTTCACATGAGAGGAAAATGGGTACGTCACCTATTAAAATTTAACTAACACAGTCTTATTAAAAATCTCATCCTCGAAAGCCTTCCTTCAAATTTCTCCGGGCAGATCCAAAGCACGGTTAAATAGGTGCGGCGTGACAATCAGGCGATTCGAGGTAGTTTTGCGTTCAGTGTTGTATTGCGCCTTTGGTAAGATAATACACAAAAGAAAGTCAAAAGGCAAAAGTAAAAAGGCTTTGATATTGACTATTTTCTAATGACTATTGACTATTTCTTCTTTTTATCCGTGTAATCTGCGAAATCTGCGGTTCAAGAAATTAATTGTCTGATTTTCTTCGTGGTTCTCGGTGTCCTTCGTAGTGAATAAAAAATTGCTCTTGCAGGTTTCGGGATTAGTCGGTATATTGTACAGGATTCCATTATGCACCAGGTCGTTAAATGGGGATTCGGTGCGGGAATCTTAGGCGGTATTTGTGCCGCAGGCGGCATGGAAATGCAGAAAAGCTCGGGAAGTCGTTATGCCGAAGCGTAAGGACATACATAAGATACTGATAATAGGGTCCGGGCCGATTGTCATTGGCCAGGCCTGCGAGTTCGATTATTCCGGCGCTCAGGCGTGCAAGGTCCTGCGTAAAGAGGGCTTCAAAGTAGTCCTTATAAACAGCAACCCCGCCACAATTATGACCGACCCGGAGATGGCCGACAGGACGTATATCGAGCCGATTACGCCGGAGATCGTCGAGATGATAATCGCCAAAGAACGGCCCGACAGCCTCTTGCCGACGTTGGGAGGGCAAACCGGCCTGAATACGGCCGTGGCGCTGGCCGAGAGCGGCGTTTTGAAAAAGTATAAAGTCCGGATGCTGGGCGCGAACTTAGCGTCTATCAAGAAGGCCGAGGAAAGAGACCGGTTCAAGAAGATAATCGCCCAGTGCGGGCTCGAAGTGCCTAAGAGCGGGTACGCTCATACGTGGGAGCAGGCGAAGAAAATTATCGACCTTGTGGGATACCCGGCGATTATCCGGCCGAGCTATACCCTGGGCGGGACCGGCGGAAACGTCGCTTATAACGCCGAGGAATACGCCGAATATATTCAGTGGGGCCTGAACCTGAGCCCGAAGAGCCAGGTGCTGGTCGAGGAATCCGTCGCAGGCTGGAAGGAATACGAGCTCGAGGTGATGCGGGATAAGAAGGATAATGTCGTGATAGTCTGCTCGATCGAGAACCTCGACCCGATGGGGATTCATACCGGCGACAGCATCACAGTGGCCCCGATTCAGACGCTTACCGATAAAGAATACCAGATAATGCGGGACGCCGCACTGAAGATTATCCGGGCGATCGGCGTGGAAACGGGCGGCTCGAATATCCAGTTCGCGGTCAATCCCGAGAACGGCAAGCTTTACGTTATCGAGATGAATCCGAGGGTCTCGCGGAGCTCGGCGCTCGCGTCCAAGGCCACCGGTTTTCCCATAGCCAAGATCGCTTCGCTGCTGGCCGTGGGCTACACGCTCGACGAAATCCCCAACGACATCACGAAAAAAACGCCGGCCTGCTTCGAGCCCACCATCGACTATTGTGTTGTCAAGTGGCCGCGGTTTACGTTTGAGAAATTCCCGAAGACCAATCAGGAGCTTACGGTGCAGATGAAATCGGTCGGCGAGGCGATGGCCATCGGCAGGACATTCAAGGAATCGCTGCAGAAGGCGATTCGATCGCTGGAAATCGACCGCTATTCGCTCGATAACCGGCACATCAAGCAAAACCTTTCGACGCAGGAACTAAAGAGAAAGCTGCGAACAAACTGCTGGGATAAATTGTGGTACGTCGCGGAAGCGCTGCGGCGAAAACTGTCCGTCGAGGAAATCTACATCCTGACAAAAATCGATCGCTGGTTCCTCAACAATATCAAGGACATCGTCGATCTCGAACAAAAGATAAAACAGGCACAAAGCAGGCGAAACCGCCCCGGCGTCCTCAGCCTCGGAACCGCCATCCTGAAACAAGCCAAAGAGTACGGTTTCAGCGACAAGTACCTGGCCTGGCTGCTCGATGTCAAAGAGCTGGACGTCAGGAAACGCCGGCAGGCCCTCCATCTCAATGCGGCCTACAAAACCGTCGACACCTGCGGAGCCGAATTCGAAGCGACAACCCCATATCTCTATTCGACATTCGAGGCCGAGTGCGAGGCCAATCCGACCGGCCGCAGAAAGGTCATGATTCTCGGCGGCGGGCCCAACCGCATCGGCCAGGGAATCGAGTTCGACTACTGCTGCGTTCACGCCGCCTTCGCGCTTAGAGAAATCGGCATCGAATCGATCATGGTCAACTGCAACCCCGAGACCGTAAGCACCGATTACGACACCTCGGACAGGCTGTACTTCGAGCCGCTCACGTTCGAGGACGTCATGTCAATCGTGGAGAAGGAAAACCCGGACGGCGTCATCGTGCAGTTCGGCGGGCAGACGCCGCTCAAACTGGCGGTGCCTCTCGAAAAGGCCGGCGTGAAAATTATCGGCACATCGCCCGACAGCATCGACCGCGCCGAAGACCGCAAGCGATTCAACAGGATGGTAGATAAGCTCAAGCTCCGCCAGCCTTACAGCGGCACGGCGACAACTTACGCCCAGACACTCAAAATAGCCAGCGAGCTCGGCTTCCCGCTGCTGATCAGGCCGAGCTTTGTCCTTGGCGGGCGAGCCATGCAGATCGTTTACGACCAGGAAGAATTGAAAGCCGGCGTGGAAGAAGCATTCGAAGTCTCGGGCGAACACCCCGTCTTAATCGATAAATTCCTCGACGACGCAACGGAGCTGGACGTCGACGCCATCAGCGACGGCAAAAGAGTCGTCATCGGCGGCATCATGGAGCACATCGAGGAAGCCGGCGTCCATTCCGGTGACAGCGCCTGCTCGCTGCCCCCGATCTCTATTAGCAAAACAATCCTGGCGGAGATTACCAGACAGGCCAAACTGCTGGCGCTGGAACTGAAGGTCAGGGGCCTGATTAACATCCAGTTCGCGGTCAAAGCCGACCAGGTTTATATCCTCGAAGTCAATCCGCGGGCGTCCCGAACGATTCCGTTCGTGAGCAAGGCAATCGGCGTACCTTTGGCAAAGCTCGCGGCAAAAGTAATGACCGGCATGACATTGGACCAGCTCGGTTTTACACAACAAGTGCAGCGCAGCCACTTCTCCGTCAAAGAGGCGGTCTTTCCGTTCCTGAAGTTCCCCGGCATCGACACACTTTTAGGGCCGGAGATGTTGTCAACCGGCGAGGTCATGGGCATCTCCGATGATTTCGGTATCGCGTTCGCAAAATCACAGATCGCAGCAGGTAATGTCCTTCCGATCCGCGGCAACGTCTTGTTCAGCGTCAAAGACATCGACAAAGCAAGGGCGGTCGAAGTCGCCCGCAAAATGCACGAAATGGGCTTTAAGATTATCGCGACAAAGGGCACGTGCATCGCAATGATTAACAACAATATCCCGTCGCAGTTCGCATTGAAAATGACCGAAGGCCGTCCGAACATCGTGGACTCCATTATCAACAAAGAAATCGACTTGATCATCAATACGACGTTCGGCAAGCAATCGATCATAAATTCATTTTCGATAAGAAGGACCGCTCTCGACAGGCAGGTGCCCTACGTAACGACAATCCGGGGCGCTTCGGCCGTGGCCAAGGCCATCGAGGCCATGAAGAAAAGGAAAATAGACGTTAAACCGATTCAACTATACTATAAGTAGTTTGATGACACATTATCGAGCAAAAGTTATGCATCTTGTTTTAGAAAGAAAAAATCAAAAGAGGAGATTTTTTCTTCCAAAAGTATGTCTAACTTCAATTTTTCAAAACTCATTTACCACTGACATAAAGGAAACCGGCAGGTGAAAGCGATTTTGTTACTGGAAGACGGCACTGTTTTTGAAGGCACCTCCTTCGGCGCCACGGGCCAGAGGTGCGGCGAGGTCGTCTTCAATACTGCCATGTCCGGCTACCAGGAAATTCTCACCGATCCATCCTACAACGAGCAGATAATCACGATGACGTATCCCCTGATCGGCAACTACGGCACGAACAAGGCAGATTGGGAATCGAGGAAGATTTTCGCCGCCGGCTTTATCGTTAAGGAAAATTGCAATTATCCCAGCAACTGGAGAAACGCCGAGACGCTCGACGACTACCTCAAAGCCAACAACGTTATCGGCCTCGAAGGAATCGACACCCGCGCCCTCGTCAGGCATATCCGCACACAGGGAGCCATGCGAGGCATCATATCTTCGACCGAATTCAGCACAACGAATCTGAGGAAGACGCTCGACAAATATCCCGGCCTCGTCGGAAGGGACATCGTCAAAGACGTCACAGCAGAAAAACCCTACCATTGGGAGCAAGGCATCGTCGATGTATTGAGCGATACCGAATGCGCGCCCGAAAAGAAATTCAAGGTCGTTGCCTTCGATTACGGCATCAAGCATAACATTCTCCGCCTGCTACGCTCGCACGGCTGCGACGTCCACGTCGTGCCGGCGGCAACAACGGCAAAGCAGGTTCTGGCCCGCAAACCGGACGGCGTATTTTTAAGCAACGGCCCGGGCGACCCGGCGCCCGTGGATTATGCTATTGATAACATCCGCAAACTGCTCGGCAAAGTACCCATTTTTGGTATTTGCCTCGGCCACCAGATTCTCGCCCTTGCTCTCGGCGCCAAAACCTACAAGCTCAAGTTCGGCCATAGAGGCGCCAATCACCCCGTCAAAAACCTCAAGACAGGAAAGATCGAGATCACCGCACAGAACCACGGCTTCTGCGTGGATATGGACTCGCTGAAAGAAAAAGATGTCGAGTTGACGCACCTAAACCTTAACGACAACACGAACGAGGGACTCCGCTGCAAAGACAAGCCGGCCTTCTCCGTCCAGTACCACCCCGAAGCCTCCCCCGGCCCACACGATTCGAATTACCTGTTCGATGACTTCATAAAGTTGATGGAACAGAATTCTTAAATCCCGCGTTAAAAGCTCACAATGTCATTCTGAATGGAGCGTAGCGCCGTGAAGAATCTCTTTACCGCTCAGGGTGACACGAGAGAGGTTTTGTCAGAATGCCTACTTCGTCCATCGTCCATGGTATGCCAAAAGACGGCCCCCCATAATTGAACCAACCTGCGCGTTTGATGCGAAAATCTACAAAAATGTAGACAACATTTTAGCCGTAAGTCATTATGCGATATGGGATAAAAAAAATTTTCAAATTTCCGATTTTTGTTTCCAGCTACCTGCGCTTTTGGTTGAAAATTCGCCTGCATTTTACCTATTTTATCAGCCACAGAGGACACAGAGCACACCGAGAAATATCAAATCGGAATTATTCACTTGACAAAGCATGTTAAAATGGCTAAAAAGACGAGGCAAGTATACATACCATGAAGTTGATGCAGAGGATTGCGTATGATGAGTTCATTTTCTGATTCCTCGATTGCGTTGTGGAACACCATCTTCCAATGGATTGCGGCAATAAGCGGTGGTGTAACGGTTATAGCCGCAGTGTCTCTTATTTTTGTCACAGGCGAACTTGGACGATGACAAGAACTGCAAATATCAAAACTCGGACTCGAAACTGAGAATGCCAAGAAGAACATCGCTGCCGCGCAAGCCCAAGCGGCGCAAGCCAACGAGAAGGCGGAGTCCGAGAGACTTCGGAGGGCACAATTGGAGATAAGTTTCGAGCCCAGGGCAATAGCACTTGGAGGTGCGTCACTACGTGATCTCCGATTGTTTCCAAAGACCGATGTCGTTATTTCCTGTGCTGGGGCGGATGACGAAATAAAGGGTTTCGCGATAAACTTGGGCGACCAACTCGAAATGGTTGACTGGAAGGTCACACGGGGTGATATAAAGCCAACGGAGTACACACGCGGCAGCGGTGTACTAATTTTGTCGCACAGGACTGATCCTGAACCTCCGAGCATATACAATGATGCTGCCAAAATTCTCCAGTTCGTGCTTAACGACTATGGGATAGAGGCAGTGTCATTCGTAACCAGAGAGGTTCCAGATAATATCATCCAAGTGAAAATCTGTGCCAAGCCACCACGGTATTTCGAAAGCAGGCAAACACGAAAATTGCTTGAAGCACGTGGGCAGACGTTCGGTACAGACCCAAATAGCCCAGAAGGCCGTTCCAGATCAATGATGGAGATGCTGTCGGACCCAATAGAGAATCTTAAATATAGACTGCGGTACGATTCAGCAGAGCGAGAGAGAATTATTAAGAAATATTCTGGCAATAAATAACTCTTCGCCATGAGGATATTCATAGAATCAGAACGCTGTCTCAAACTGGATGTTTCCTGCTTTGTCAAGTGTGCAATCCGCCAGAGGCGGACATACCCTACGGACTAAGATGAAGAGAATATTGGATTCTGATCGGTGGGTTACAACCCACTCTACCTGAATTATTTTCTCTGTGGCCTCTGTGGCCTCTGTGGCTAATCATTCCCACTCGATTGTTGCGGGGGTTTACTGGAGATGTCGTAGACTACCCGGTTGACGCCGCGGACTTCGTAAAGGAGTTTTTGTCATTTCGACCAGAGGACTGCCAAAGGCAGGCCGGAGCGGAGACACGAAACGAAGTGAAGAGCCCCGAAGGGAAATCTGGTTGCGATTGGTAGATAGTATAGTCCTCGGCCAGATCCCTCGACTTCGCTCGGGATGACAGTGCCAGGAGCTTTTTTCAAGGTAACCGGTACTTTTGAGAATGTCATGGACTTTGATCGGTGGGCCAAGAAACATATTTTAGATTTTCGATTTATGATTTTTTCTCTGTGGCCTCTGTGTCCTCTGTGGCAGATTATTCCCATTCGATAGTTGCGGGGGGTTTGCTGGAGATGTCGTAAACGACGCGGTTGACGCCGCGAACTTCGTTTATTATGCGATTGGAAATATTGCCGAGGACTTCGTATGGGATTTTCGAGAAATCGGCCGTCATGAAATCGACGGTCTCGACGGCCCGGATGGCGACGACGTTTTCGTAACTTCGCTCATCGCCCATCACGCCGACGGTAGAGACGGGCAACAGCACAGCCAGGGCCTGGGATACTTTTCTGTAAAGACCCGCCGACTTAATTTCATCTATCAGGATTTCGTCGGCAGCCCGGAGAATGTCCAGCCGCTGCGGCGTGACTTCGCCGACGATGCGTACGGCCAGGCCCGGGCCGGGGAAAGGATGCCGCCATACCAGCTCTTCGGGCAGTCCAAGATATTCGCCGAGAAGCCTGACCTCATCCTTGAACAAATCCCGCAAAGGCTCGACCAGCTCGAAGCCCAGCTCTTCAGGCAGGCCCCCGACGTTGTGGTGCAGCTTGATACTCGCGGCTTTGGCGTACGTGGTGATGGCATCTTGCCCTTGATTCTTTGTAGCGAGGGCATCTTGCCCTTGTTCATTTGTAGCGAGGGCATCTTGCCCTTGATTCTTTGTAGCGAGGGCATCTTGCCCTTGATTCTTTGTAGCGAGGGCATCTTGCCCTTGATCCTTTGTAGCGAGGGCATCTTGCCCTTGATCCTTTGTAGCGAGGGCATCTTGCCCTTGATCCTTTCCCTTGAACGACACAGACAAGGGCGGGACGCCCTCGCCACGAGAAGCGCCGGACTCGATGACATCAGGATAGAGCGTGCCCTGGGCGAGGAATTTGGCGTTGGGGATTTTCGCCGCCTCGGACTCGAAGGCCTTGATGAACTCGGCACCAATGATTTTGCGTTTCTGCTGCGGCTCGGCGACGCCGTGCAATCCGGCGAGAAACTGCTTTGACCAATCCACTACCCGCAGGTCCATGTGGAAATGGTTGCGGAAGGTCGAGACGACCTGCTCGCGCTCGTTTTTACGCAGCAGGCCGTTATCGACGAAGATGCAGACGAGCTGATCGCCAATCGCCTTGTGAACGAGCGAGGCGGTGACGGAGGAATCGACGCCGCCGCTCAGGCCGCATATTACCGTGGCATCGCCCACCTGCCGGCGGACGGCCTCGACGGTTTCGCCGGCGAAATCGCTCATCTTCCAGTCGCCGGAACAGCCGCAGATGTCGTAGAGAAAATTCTCGATGATTTGCGAGCCTTTGGGCGTGTGTGAGACCTCCGGGTGAAACTGGACGCCGTAGAATTTTTTCAGCTTGTGTTTGACGGCTGCGAAGGGACAGGTCTCAGTGGTCGCCAGGCGGATAAAATCGCCGCCCAAGCGGTCTATCTGGTCGCCGTGACTGGCCCACGCCGTGATAGTCGCGGGCAGATTCGAAAGCAAATCTCTTCCGTCCAGAATCGACAGGTTCGTCCGCCCATATTCGCGGCGTTCGGCGGCAGTGATCTTCGCCCCTAAAATCTGGCAGCCCAACTGCATGCCGTAGCAGATGCCGAGGATCGGCACGTCCATATCGAAAATTTTATCGTCGCATTTCGGGGCGTTTTTATCATAGACGCTGGCCGGCCCGCCTGAGAGAATTATGCCCTTAAGCGGCAAATTAGATAATTCCTTCGCCGTTACGCCGGCGGGAAAGATTCGCGAATATACGTTCTGCTCGCGGACCCGCCGTGCGATCAACTGACCGTACTGACT
>Ga0154684_1013_pt1 | contig 13842 bp, 15 predicted proteins | sample Rifle2008BG13ft_FD_116113 | JGI IMG/M metagenome (GOLD analysis project Ga0154684, IMG submission 116113) | Planctomycetes bacterium RBG_13_50_24 | reverse complement strand
GAAAGTAGCAACCAAGATTGACCAGGCCCGTATTACGACTACGAAGGCCAATTTAAAGATTCTTCATTCTGCGGTCAATCAATTCAAAATGGATACGGGCCGATTCCCAACAGAAGAATTAGGATTGCTGGAACTGATTGAACAGCCAAGCGACGTGATAAATTGGGAGCCGGGCGGCTACCTGGAAACGACGGACTTGCCCCCCGATGGCTGGGGATTGGAGTTCAAGTATGAGCTTTATCCGGAGAGCGGCAAACAATTTGTAATCAGGAGTTTCGGACCCGACGGAGAAGAGGGCACTGAGGATGATTTGCTCAGCACAGATGCATACTGATGCACGTGGGCGCAACTGTATGAATGCCAAAATGCATCAAGATGATGTATTGCTGCATTCGCAGACTAACGGTTTTACGATGGCCGAATTGCTGGTCGTGCTTGCGATCGTATCGCTGTTTGTGCTTATGGCCCAAATCCATCTTTTCGGACTGCTGAGAAAAAATACGTTCAGAGCACAAACACAGGAGCTTGTTTCGACAATGCAAATGGCCGCCAGCGCCGCAGCCGAGACCGGCCGAAGATATGAAATTATTATCGACATTACAGAGCAGGGATATGTGCTTAAGCAACTAACCGGCTCTGAAATATACGTAGACAATCCGGATGAAACGCTCGGAGAGATTATTGTCCAGAATAATCTTACTGAAAATTGCCGGCTTGCTTATGTCTGGTTTGACGATGGGATTGACACAAACACCAGGGCCTGGTTTCGAGTAGGACCTTCCGGCTGGCAGAACGGCGGAAAAATCGTCCTGTTCGATGAAAAGGACCAGCCATATACGATTGTAGTCAACCGCATCAATCGAATTGTCGCATTAGAAGAAGGTAATATAGAGCTTTTGGAGCCGAAATCTAAAGATGAGCTGCCGTTCTAAAACACTTACAATCAGAAAGACGGCTTTCAGCCTGGTAGAGGTCTTGATGGCGGTGGCGATTCTTGCGCTGATTAGCTCAAGTGTGCTGGTCGTGATAGATCGATGCGTAGCCTCGGCGGCAGCTTCGGCGCTTCGAATGAGGGCTTTTGAAATTGCCCGGGAAAATATGGAAAAGCTGCTTGCTTCTGCCATGGTGAAAGAAAGCGTTGAGTATGGCCAGAGTGAGATATATCCCGATATTGGATGGCAAACAGTTGTTGAGACGTTTTATGAACCGATCACTGCGCGAATGTGGATCAGAGGTGTTTGTTCGGCCCAATATAATGATCCAAACGGGGAAACGAGAACCGTCGAGCTGACACACTGGCTGACCGATTTGACAAAAGAACAACTGCTCCAGATTGAGAATCGTGACAAGGATGAATTAGGTGACTTGTCCGCCGAACTTATCGAAACGATGGAAGATGCCGCCGGTTTTGCCGGTGTCGATGTCGAAACTATCGAACTGTGGATTCAGAACGGAATGCTCACTACCGAAGACGGCTCTTTTATCAAAGATAATCTCAATCTTTATAAAGACAGTAACGGCAATCCAAGCGAAGAAGAAAAGAATCAGCAGGCAAAATCTTTAGCTGACTTGAAGAACAAAAAAAGCAAATCGGGTGAGGGATCGGCGGACGACGCATTGCAGGATGAAATAGATCCGAAGACAGGTCTGACTTACGGAGAGCTTGAACAAAAGGATTCGGAATTAATGCAGAATCAACGGCGTTAGGAGTTCCGGCTACGATGAAACTGAACGCGTTAAGCCACAACGTGAAAGAAACATCCGGCACATACAGAGTGCCGCAGGGTTTTTCTTTGGCTGAAGTGCTCGCGGCCTTGACCATCGGAGCGATGGTTATAGTTGCAGTGCTTGGCATTTATAATCGCGCGGAGAATTCGGTCGCCGCAGTGACACGTCGGCTTAACAGCTCTCGACTGCCAGGCGAGGTTTTGCAGCGCATAGCCGAAGATCTTGACAATATCATTTCTTCTGCTTCTGATGGAACAATCACCATTGAGAATAAATTTGAGAATGTTGCCTCAAGGATGCTGGTTCCCGCCGCAAAGCTGACAATTACACGGACTATCCAGGACAGTCAAGATAAAGAGCAAAAATTTAAAGAAGTCATCTGGCAAAGCAGTTACGACTTCCAGAGCGCTTCTAACAGCCTGACTTTATATCGCAGCTCTGGCGGGCTCAACAAGGAAGACAAAGTGCTTGAGAAGAATAAGGATGACTTTGAAAGGGAGCTTTTCGTGCCGATTTGCAGCGGTATTACTTTTTTCAAGATTAGCGTGCTGGCCGGTAAGAACCCTATAGAAAAATGGAACGGCCCCCCTCCCCAGGGGATTATGGTAACAATTTCATTTGCTGAGCCCTATAAAAGAGCAGATGGCACTTTTGACGTTCCGGACGAGGAAAAAATCACAAGGACCATCGCAATCGACAGAACCAGAAAAATCAGGTTCGATACTTCGGCAGGCGATAATCAGGGCGAAGAAGGAAAAGGAGAAGCAACAGGAGAAGGGACAGAAGAAGAGATAGAAGATATTAATATGCCCGATAGTGGAAAACCACTGCCGAGCAGCCCTAAGAGTGCCGAAAAGGTCAAATGATGAATAAAGATCAAGATAACTTGATTATTTCTCGAACCCGGCCGGGCGTTGTATTACTGGTGACGTTGGTGCTGTTGATTGTGCTCGCTACGCTGGGTTATACTCTCAGTGACCGCGTTGCGAGCCAGCGGCACCGCAACCAGTATATTATCGACTACAGCAACGCCCGCTATGGCTGCGATTCGGCTGTGAAGTATGCCCTTGCGACGCTGGAAGAGCTTGAGCCGGAACTGGTAAGCCGCCCGAACGAGCCGGATTTTTCCGATTTATTTGCCCTTGACGAGATAGGATATCAGGAGCTTTTGGCACAGTGGGGTGTCAAAAGTCAGTCCGATACATTCAACAGCGGCAAGAATTTTGACGATAAGAGCGGTATTGATGATGTAAATAGTATAGGTCGCGACAAAAGCGGGATTGCCGGCTTCAACGATCTTGATTCTATAGTGATTCGGGGTCCCTATGGTCCGCCCTGGCCGTTTGTGACCGAGCCGGCCGAGTTTGAGATCGGCTCTGCCAAAATACAAATTGAAATTGAAGATGAAAATGCAAAATATCCCCTCGGCTGGGCACTGATGAATAATCCGGAATTAAAGCGAGAAACCGAGGCAGGATTTGAAACTTTCTGCGAAATGATGAGACTCGATTTGATACAGATCGATTCACTGAGAGAACAGCTAAAGCAAATAGGCGAGATAAAACCTTTTGCGCTTTCCTTTAAAACGATAACAAAAACGGTCAGAACGCCTATAACTCCAACGGCAGAAACTACCAGTAAAAGCAGTACTTCAAGGACCCCCCGGACACGGATAAATAGAAAGATGATACCTGCCGCGAAGCAGATTTCCGACCAGACTGCGCATTTCGCGAAACTGTTTCACAGTTCGCTTATCGATACCGAATCTCTTGCTAAACCGACAATAGTCGTCGGGGACAGAAAAGAATTCCCTTTGAAATATATAGGGCTGTGGGGTACGCGGCAGGTCAATATCAATACAGCCCCTCGGCATGTCCTTGAAGCGGCCTTCATTTTCGGTGGCAATCAAGTCGAAATAGCCGAAGAAATAATCTTGCAGAGACAACAAGAACCTTTTGCAGACATAGAAGACTTAAAGAACAAGCTGTCTCGTTATTCCGAATCAGTCGGCAAATGCGAAGAATATATCACAACGGAAAGCACGATTTTCACAATCAAAATTACTTCGACGAGCGGCGTGGCCAAGGCTTCGTCCGTTATAGCTATAACGAAAGATGGTAACAAAGTTACAAGAATTGCTGTAATCAACGGTTAAATACCGATGACTATTTAGGAGTTTGCCAATAGTGGAATCTCAGAATTATTTGGGAATTTACATCAGCAGGAAAACGGCAACTGTGGTTTGCCTCGGTCCGCAAAAAAAAGACAGGGATGCACTGAAATGTTTCAGCGTCTCCGTTGAAGGACAGGAGCAGCAGGATATGCAGGCATTGGCGGGTCTTATCGCTCAGGGCTGTGCCAAGAGAAATTTGAAATTCTCCGAAATTGCCGTCGCGTTGGATTGCTCTATGTTTATGCAGCACAGCGTCCATAGCGAGTTTAAGGATCCAAAACAAATAGCTGCGACCGTAAGATTTGATACGGAAGAGGCCCTTGCGACGGATATAACTAATGTTGCGGTAGCATTCGAAATAGCGTCAGGCGACCAAACCGGCTCACAACTAACCGTTTTTACCGCAGAGCGTAATATATTGTTGGAAGTTCTTGATGCTTTGCAGCAGTATAATCTTGACCCCGTAAATATCGAGCCGGATGTAAATTGTTTATCAAGATTTATCAGCCGGCAAATAACCTCGACTGAGTCGGAGCATACTGAGACGTTGTATGGAATGTTATCCAATCGGAGCGGCTATTTGATTGTCCCGCCCATTGCTGTAGATGACGAATCCCGGAAGGCATCGGTCGTTCGGACTTTCCTGGTCGGCGCGACACGGGACAGGACCAAACTGCTGCAAAGAGAAATACTTGTCACTACAGCTCTCGTCGAAGGCGCCGGGCCGCTTGGCTGCCTTAAAGTCTTCGATTCTGCCGGCGCTGTAAACTCTAAGCAGCTTAGTGATAAACTGGGTATTGAAACCGACGAGATTGATTTACGCGGCATTGTCGATACCAAACTTCAACCGGAAGCTGATTACGCCGATCCCATTGATTGTGCAATCGCCTGTGGTGCGGCCCTGGCTTTCTCGGAAAAGGGCCGAAGCGTCAATTTCAGGGATGATTTCAGCCCCTTCCAGGGTAAAAAGCTCAAGCAGCAAAAAACGTTGAAAACCGCGGCAATATCCGTGACGATTCTTTTATTCGCCGTGGGACTGTATTTTCAAACACAGTTATTCAGCGTGAACAGAAACAAGAATAACTTACGGAACAGATTCGCCAAAGAATACGCAGAAGTTACATTGGAACAGTTGTCGGCTGACTTAAAAATCAAAGATGCCGTTCGAGAACTCGGTACGCTATTGAGGCGTATCGAAAACGAAAAAAAGGGCCTGTTTACGGATGAAAAGTCTATATCGTCAAATCTGACACAAGTGCTGGCAGCATTTAACAAATGTGCCGCGCAGACTAACCTGAATATAGACACGATTACCATCACAGCCAAGGATATTATGATCACGGGCGATACCTCCAATCGTCAAAACAGGCAAAGATTCTTCGAAACTGTCAGAGACAGCGGTCTGGAAATTAAACGGGAAGGTTATACCTTAAAAGATAACCGTGAGAGTTTCAGAATAACGGTTGCACCTAAGACTTAATAAGGGAAGCATTTTATGAAAGACATATACAAAAATCCAATTTTGTATTATATAGCCGTGCCTATCATTGTCGGCCTGTGGCCCTTATTAGTCTGGGTCATATACTTACCGAACGCCCAAAAGGATGTTGAAGAACAAATGGATCAATACAAGCGGGCCGAACCGATCATGATGGAGATATATACTCTCGAGCCGGACCGGCTGGAGTTCGCCGATTCAAACGACACAGCCGTTGATTTTACTTACGGTGAAGCTGTTGACAGGATTGCGAGTCTTTGTCGGATACCGCCGAGTAAATACAACCTCAGTTCAGCAATGATAATGACCACGCGAGGGCAGAAAAGCCAAAGCGCAAGTATAGACCTGAAAGAAATAGACATCCGAAAATTCGCCAAATTCTTCTCAATGATGCAACTTCGTTGGCCAAATCTGCAATGTGAACGGTTAAAACTCAGTAAAAAGCAAAACCTCCCCGATAATGATATGTGGGATGTGGATATAGAATTAAAATATTACTATTAAGTCCAACAATTTAAACTTTTCTCGTTGTCGACAGGAATTGTTCATCCCGAACAAAAAGGCTTTAGCTGCCACTGGAACATTGCCGGTTGAAATTACTCGGCTTCAAAATAGTGCCTAATAATGCGAATAGAGTGCGGCACCTAAGCTTATAAATCCACACCCAATGGCCCTTTCGATGCAGATGCGCTCGTGATCTTATACGGCCGGCCCGAAACGCAGGAAGCACAGAATTCAGCCGAATTCTTTCAGTCTTTTCCCATTAAAATCTAATGTATAACACTATATATAGTATATTGCCTATTTCTCCCAGACAGACTGCAGTGGTTTGTATACATGTTAAGATGGGTTTTTTCAACAATTGATTTTTAATACTACTATGCCTGCTTTTATCCCTAATTGATGTAAATTTATGTTTTTGCATCGGTTGGCTAAACACTAAACTTTTCTAAAGTTTTCCGGGCATTGTAGTCGATACCAATATTAGTAGGTTGTTTTGGGCCTCAAAAGGGATTTAAGGGACATACAAGATATAGTGGTTATTGTCTTTGAGCGAAAAAACGGATATTTTCGCTTTGAAGCTTGTCATACAAGGTATTTGAATGGCAGAATTTGATTTTAACAGTCGATTTGAAAGAGAAAATTGCCAGGTAGATCCGGTCGGAGAAATTCTTGCTCCCGATAAGGATATGGTGATGGAGCAAATTCTTGACAATATCAACACAACGCCTATCGGCCAAGTGTTAAGAAAAATTGCTTCGCTGCCGGAAGTTCGCAAGGAAAAAGTTCTTGATGTCCGTCGGCAGCTTACGGAAGGTAAATATGACCTCGATGAGCGTTTAGATGTTGCTCTCGATAAAGTTCTTGAGTACCTTACGGCATAGGAGGGTAGATTCTTAGCGGCGTATTATGCGTCAGACATAATATGCAATTGAGGAATTTTTAAATCTCGAAGAACTGGTAATAGCCAGCGCCTCTGTATCGGGCTCTTTTTAAGCTTTTGGTTTCCCGTTCTGTAATATATTGCAGAATGGGACTCTTTTAACTACGAGACTATTTCAGGAATATCGTCATCCGGCTCATCCATCTCGATTGGCTTGTAGCCCGGCTGCTTTGATTTTTCCAATTCTTCTTTGAAAGCCGATATAACTTTCTCCTGAATTCTCTTCCTGCAATCGGAATTAATCGGATGAGCTATATCAGCGTGTAATTTCATTCTGCCCTTAAAATCCTTTCTTGCACGGTTGTCTTGAAGAGCCGTTCCACAATTATTGCAGTATCTGGCTCTGAGATGGTTTTTGCCTCCGCATTTTTCGCAATGGTCGCTCATTTTCCTCGAAGGCATAGCAACAAAGTAACCGTTCGTTCCTTCGATGACTTTGATGTCACGAACGACAAACTCGTTGTCCATGGTTATCGAGCAAAAAGCTTTCAGCCTGTCATCTTTGTTGCTAACCATTTTGACTCTGACCTCACTGATTTCCATTTTCTTTGCCTCGCATAAAAGTTTACCATCTATTGTTTCTGACAATAATGCTTTTGCATCCGGTCTTTTCCGCAAGTTCGCTCATGCCTTCCCTGGCTTTTTCTTCATCCCCGCTCTCAATGATACAAAACATCGCTGATCCGCTACCGCTTAGACAGTAAGGCCCCATGCCTAATGACTCAATAGTCTCCTTAAGCTCGGCAAGACTTTTTTCCAAGTTGAAACAACTCTCTGCTAACATATTTGTGCACATTTTAACCACCAAATCAATCCTGTTTTTAAGGATATAGTTATTTATTCGAATATTGAGCTTTTTATAGAGATGATGGTTGTGCTGATAATTAGCGTAAACCTTTTTAGTAGAGACACTTACATCAGGAAGTATCAAAAGGGCCGTAAAGTTGAAAATTTCATCTAATTTTTTTACTTTTTCTCCTTTTCCCGTACAAAATGCAAGCGGACCACCCAAAAAGAAAGCTACATCACTACCTAACTTTGCCGCTGATTCGAACAGACTATTTTGGTCGAGACCTAATTTAAAGTAGTGGTTTATGCCGATAAGAGTAGCCGCTGCATCGCTGCTTGCCGAGCCGAGACCAGTCCCTGCAGGGATATTTTTTGTCAGGGTAATTCTGACATCAGGTGTCAGACCGCAACTTTCCAGCAGGCTTTTGGCAGCTTTGTAGACGAGGTTATCTTCGCCCGCCGGCGCCCAGTTCGGCCCCCGGCAGGTCAATTCGATGCCGGCTTGCCGGCCCGGCTGGATGAGTATTTCATCATACCAGTCGATTTTTGCCATTATGGTTTCTATCTCGTGAAAACCGTCGGGACGTTTGCCGGCTATCAGGAGTGACAGGTTTATTTTAGCCGGTGCCAGCACCAATAATCCGTTGCCGACAGTTGTAATTTGTTCTCTACTATCCATAATTGAATTTAAATTGTATCTTCTTTTCCTTGACTATAACATCATAACAGGTCCGTATCAAGAAGGGTTGTTGATAAAGGTGAAAAATTATGTTTTGTACTTTCCGTTCTGTACTTCGGATTTTTCGAAGATACACTGGAATCGTGACAACGCATTGCTTTGAGCAGCAAACCAACACAACAATCTCGCTTGATTTTTTTAGCAATCCTGTTGGCTAACGTTATTCTTTTTGTGCTTTTTTTGGATTTTGAGAGTGTTTCTCTCCCAGAACACACCATCCCGGTATCCCTGAATTGTCCCGTCAAGCTCGGCTATACTCAGGCGTTTTGCAGCGAGCAGGCAGTATCCTGTTTCAATTTCAACTCCGAGAAATTTACGCTCCAGTTTTTTAGCTGTCACGATACTGCTGCCTACGCCCATAAAAGGGTCGAATACTATGTCACCTCGCTTTGTGCTTGCCAGAATTAATTTGGCTAATAGTTTTTCCGGCTTCTGCGTGGGGTGGTCTGTGTTCTCCGGCATTGACCAGAACGGAACCGTGATATCGTTCCACAAATTCGACGGATGGGTCAGTCGAAACTGGCCGGCGGTTGTTTCCTGCCAATCCTTCGGGGCGCCGTTTGTATCGGTGTATGGAGCAAGAACTCTGCGTTTAAGCTTCAAATTGTCCACGTTGAAAACATAGTCATCTGAAACCGTCGCAAACCAGATGTCTTCCGAAGCGTTTTTCCAGTTCCTCTTTGCGCCCCTGCCTTTTTCCCTCTCCCAGGTAATCCGGTTTCTAACCTTCAGCAGCTTATCCAGCACGAGATGAACGGCTGTCGACGAGCACCATTCCGAGCAGACATAAACCGATGCCGTTTTTTTAAGTGCGGGCAACAATTTAACCAGCAGGCTCTCCAGCCATTCGGCATACCCGGTAATACTCTTTTTTCTGAAGATAATCGAAGTAAAAGTCTTGGTAAGATTGTAGGGCGGGTCCAGTATCAGCAAATCAACAAAGCCTTCCGGCAGAAAACCAAGGACGTCAAATATGTCCTGGTTCACTATTTTATTGCTGATAGCATCAATCTCCGCAGGTTTATAGATGTGAATTAAATCTTTGCCGTACAGATCTGCTTCCTCTCGGCTAAGAGTGATTGTTCGATTCCTATGTGCTCGAACCTTATTCAAATGACTAATCCTGCCGTCTTGGATAAATTCCGCTTTATGCCGATTCTTTTTTTGCCTGTTGTTTTGCCGTGAATAAATCGGCCTTGCGTTCGACGATTTCGCGGGTAATGATATACTTCGCCGGTTTGGATTCTTCCGGCAGTTGATACATCAAATCGATCATGAGTTCCTCGGTGATCGAACGCAGCGCTCTGGCGCCGGTGTCGCGCTTGAGCGCTTTCTGTGCCAATGCACGCAAGGCTCCGTCTGTAAACTCAAGCACGGCATCTTCCATTTCAAAAAATCTCTGATACTGCTTGCACAAAGCGTTTTTGGGCTCGGTTAATATGTCGATAAGCGCCGCTTCGTCGAGAGCAGAGAGCGTCGTGATGACCGGAAGTCTTCCAACCATTTCGGGAATCATCCCATATTCGATGATATCTTCCGGAATAACCTGGTCCAGGATATCGCTGAACTCGGCCTTTTCGTCTCTTTTACCGGCTATTTCCGAATCGAATCCGATCATTTTTTTACCGAGCCGCTTTTTAATAATATTTTCCAGTCCAACAAAAGTTCCGCCGCAGATAAAAAGTATCTGCGTTGTATCCATTTGTATATAGGATTGTTCAGGATGCTTTCTGCCGCCTTGTGGCGGAATGTTGGCGATAGTCCCTTCGAGCATCTTCAGCAATGCCTGCTGGACTCCTTCTCCGGAGACATCACGGGTGATCGAAATGTTCTGGGTTGTTTTGCCGATCTTATCTATCTCATCGACATAAACAATGCCCCGCTGTGCAGCTTCGATGTCATAGTCGGCAGCCTGTAGCAGCCGTAGCAGAAAATTCTCGACATCTTCGCCGACGTATCCAGCCTCGGTTACTGTCGTGGCATCACATATTGCGAACGGCACATCCAACTCACGGGCGAGTGTGCGGGCAAGCAGCGTTTTTCCCGAGCCGGTCGGGCCGATGAGCAGAACGTTAGATTTATCGATCTCGACATCGCTGTCGTTACTATCGCTGTGCAGCAGCCGTTTATAATGGTTATGCACTGCAACCGAGAGATATTTTTTAGCGTGTTCCTGCCCGATGACATATTGGTCCATGTATTCTTTTATTGCTTTGGGTCTCGGCATTTCCTTTAAGCTAACACCGCTCTTGGTCCCCCGTTTGCGATCCTGCCTGATGATATTATGGCATAGTTCCACACATTCGGGACAGATAAAGACCTTATCCGGACCCTCGATAAGCGTGTCAGCCTGGCTTCCCGGCTTGCTGCAGAAGCTGCAAATTGCCTTGGAATTCCTGTTATTTGATTTTTTAGCCATTTTAACTTTCCGTTATCAAGTTAAATATCTGTTATTTATCGTACGCGGGGTATTATAGTACAAAAAGACCGCTCAATCAAGTCATTTAAGTGCATGAATCAGTTTGTTGCCGGCACCGCTTTCGAAGCCCACATGAAATTTTACCGGCCTGCCGGAAGTATCAAACGTCTCAAGAGCAGCCTCTCGTAAATAACATTCAAGGTGTTCGAGGGCTGCATTATACCTATCATCAACGATGTCGTAAACCGCATCCCGGCCCTGCTTCTTGTATTGCTCGATGGCATTTATGGATGGGCATGCTGGGCTTAATCATGGCTGTGATTCCTGGCGTATTCGCCTCCCTTGTGCAGAGCTTTGATATTGACCGGCAAGGTTTTATGGTATCGTCTGGCGAGAACGTCCGGCAGTGCCCCCGCCGCCGCATCCGGAGTGAGATATCCCCGCTTTTGAAGGTATGCACCCAATGCCACCATGTTGGCGCTCCTGGGACTGCCCAATTCGACAGCTAAATCGTCTGCAGGTACCGGGACAACTTCGATAGAATCATCCAGTTCCGGCTCGACGTCAATCAAAGAGCTGTTCATTATAAGAAGGCCGCCTTTCTTGAGACGCGGTGCGAATTTCTTAAGAGATGCTTTGTTCAGGACAATCAGCGAATCCGGTTTGCCGACGAGCGGGCAGGCGATTTCATCCTCTGATATTACGACCATACAATTCGCCGTGCCGCCGCGAACCTCGGCGCCGTAAGAAGGCATATAAGTCACCTCTTTGCCGGCCTTCATCGCCGTCTGGGCGAGCAGCTTGCCGGTCAGCATAATTCCCTGCCCGCCAAAACCGGCAATAATAATTTCCTCACAAAAACCGTTTGCAGCCATTTTCAACCCTTCAATCGTCCGAGAGGGAAGACCTTCGTCATATTACTTTCGATCCATTCCATGGCTTTGGCCGGGCTCATCCGCCAGTATGTCGGGCAAGGTGAGAGCACCTCCACCAGCGATAAACCCTCGGCACCTTCGATCTGCAGCTCGAAGGCGTGCTTGATGGCTTTCTTTGTTTTACGAACCTGAGCGACATTGCTCAGTGCGCATCGCTCGATATATATCGTTCCCGGCAGTGTCGCCATGAGTTCCGAGACCTGAAGCGGATATCCCTGCTCGGCGGCGGTCCTGCCCTTCGGAGTCGTTGCCGTCACCTGGCCGAGCATCGTCGTGGGGGCCATTTGCCCGCCGGTCATTCCATAGACTGCATTATTAATGAAGATAACCGTGATCTGCTCGCCCCGGTGTCCGGCGTGCAAAATCTCAGCGGCCCCGATACTTGCCAGGTCGCCGTCGCCCTGATATGAAAAGATGATTTTGTCCGGATTGGTTCTTTTCATCCCCGTCGCCACCGCCGGTGGTCTGCCGTGTGCTACTTCGACCATATCCACATCGAGGTAATCATACGCTAAGACGGCGCATCCGACAGGTGCTATGCCGATCGTTCGATCGCGTATGTCCAGCTCGTCGATTATCTCGGCGATAAGTCGATGAGCGATTCCATGCCCGCACCCGGGGCAGTAGTGCGTCGGGCAATCCTTAAGTGTCGGCGTTCGTTTAAATACCGTTTTCATCATTACTTCTTCGGTCTTAAAGTCAATTGCTTGATTTGCTCGAGGATTTCGTCAACGTTCGGCACGCCGCCGCCCGGCCGGCCGTAAAACAAGACCGGCGATTTGCCGTTGACGGCCAATCTCACATCTTCGACCATCTGGCCGTTGCTCATTTCAACAACAAGGAAAATCCGAAATTCATCCGCGGCCTTGCTTATCTGTTCGGTCGGAAACGGCCACAGCGTAATCGGGCGAATCCAGCCGGCCTTGATCCCTTCTTTTCTTGCCCTGCTGGCCGCGCTGCGGACAATTCTTGCCGCAACGCCATACGCAACCACTACGATGTCAGCATCGTCAATCTTGTGTTGCTCGCAGAGCACCTCATTTTGTTCTATCTGTTTATATTTGTCCAGCAGTTTAAGGTTCAGTTTCTCCAATGCCCCTTCGGGAAGCCACAGTGAGCGGACAATGTTTTGCTTTCTTCCTTTGGCTCCGGTCAAGGCCCAGTCTTTAGCGGGAAGTTTCCGGCCCTTTTTTTTCTCCAATACCACCGGCTCCATCATCTGGCCCAGGATGCCGTCGGCAAGGACCATCGCTGTCATCCGGTACTGGTCGGCCAGATCGAATGCGAGCGGCATACAATCGACCATCTCCTGCACGCTCGATGGTCCGAACACGATTGTTCGATAATCACCGTGCCCCCCGCCCCGGGTTGCCTGAAAATAATCGGCCTGTGACGGCGCGATATTGCCCAGGCCAGGCCCGCCTCGCATAACATTGACCACAACCGCCGGCAGCTCGGCGCCCGCCAGGTAGCTGATTCCTTCCTGCATCAGGCTGATGCCGGGACTGGATGAGCTTGTCATCGCTCTTTTACCCGTGGCCGAAGCTCCGAAGACCATATTAATCGCGGCTAATTCGCTCTCACACTGCACGAAAACGCGGCCCTCCTCGGGCATTCTGCTCGCCATATAAGCGGGGATTTCGTTTTGCGGCGTAATCGGATAGCCGAAATAGGCGTCGCAGCCGGCAATGATCGCCGACTCGGCAAGGGCTTCGTTCCCACACATCAAAATCCTCTCGCCGGCACTTTTGGAAGTCTGCCCTTCATCTGTCATATTCCTGTTCCTTGTACGATCTGCAACAGGGTTCACTTTTTTTCCTTAATTACCCCTTGCTCGCCTTCTTCGCGAGTCTCGATAAGTATCTCGACATTACCGGAATCGTCCCTAAGCACTTCGATAATCGCTTCCGGGCATATAATCGCACAGGCACCACAGCCCGTGCAATCATTATTGTTTGCCTTGGCGGGGAAGTAGCCGATACTGTTTGAGTTTTCGGAGACGACTATAGTATTTTTCGGGCACACCACTACGCACAGCCCACAGCCTTTGCATCGTTCGGTGTTGATAATGATTTTACCGGCCATTCTCAGTATTCGTATTGCGTATATTCTATTTA
>Ga0154684_1051_pt1 | contig 14210 bp, 7 predicted proteins | sample Rifle2008BG13ft_FD_116113 | JGI IMG/M metagenome (GOLD analysis project Ga0154684, IMG submission 116113) | Planctomycetes bacterium RBG_13_50_24 | reverse complement strand
AAGACCTGACCGCCAGCCTGAAGGAACTTCCCTCGGAACTGTTGCTCAGCCAACCACCATCCAAATCGGAGGCGTTGAAATGAACGGTAGATGGTCCAAAATGTACGTTTACTCGACTTTTATTGTGTTCTCAATACTGCTCACGGGCTGCGGCCGGATGTCTTACAGCAAACGCACGTATATCCTCGATGCAACCCGGCAGCCGGAGCCCGGAGAAGCTGAAAGTCATGCCACAATCGACGTACGCCGCTTTACTATCGACTCGGCTTATGCCGGTAAAGGTTTCGTCTACCGCAGGGGTGAGCATGAGTATGAGTCCGACTTCTATAATCAATTTCTGGTCTCGCCGGCCGTCATGGTGAGTGAAAAAACCCGGCATTGGCTGTGCCGCTCGGGAGTCTGTGAAAGAGTCCTCGTGCCCGGCAGCCAGCTCGAATCCACACATACACTTGAGGCCAACATTACCGCCCTTTATACCGATGTTCGCGACAAATCTTCACCGAGTGCCGTTATGGAATTGCGTGCCTTTCTCATCGCCAACGATCAAACCACCGAATCGGTAGTCTTCGGAGAAACATACAAGGCCTCTTGTCCACTGCAATCCAACACACCTGAAGCCCTCGTCGAAGCCCTCGATAAATGTCTTGCGGAAATTCTGACCAGCCTCGAAAAGGATTTGAAGAAAGAGCTCTCGCCGACCTGATAGGTAATAACAACAACCTGGCAGTTGTCTTTTGTATTATACCAATCGGAATTAGTTCTTGAGCCGCACAGTCATTCCCGCGAAAAGCCTGCCCCTTTTAGCAAGCCCGGCCTCAGGACAATAAGCAATCAAAGCACCACGCGATTCCCGCGACCAGCTATGTGACAAGATTCAGCAAACTTCTACTATTCCGTGATCCACGTATTAGGATCGGTGGGGACTACCGTTATTACTACGGTATCATAACCATACTCCTGACCATCAGAAACAGCCAAAGTAATCGTTGTTGTACCTGGTGGCATCGTACGAATGGTTGTTACGTTTTTACTCATCACATGCCCAGCATTCCGCCATTCGTATGTCAAATCATCACCATCAGGATCATAAGATCCCGAACCATCAAAATATACCTGAGCCCCTCCTGCATGAACATGGTCAACTGTCTGGTCCGGACCTGCGTCGGCAACGGGGGGAGAATTAGGAGCAGGCGTAACGGGCTTCTCCGGCCTGGCGAACGGCATGTTATGCGCCCGGAAGATATACTTCATCTGACGCTCGAACTCGTAACTTGCGAACCAGTTCTTCCAGAAATCTATAATATCATCGGGTCGATAATCGCGAGAAACGGTCCAAATCATGGAAAGGGACAGGTCGCTGAGCAAATCAAGATAGATGTCGCCAACGCTTTCATCGTCAAAAATATCCCACAGCGCACAGCAGTTCATATTTTCGTAAAATTCGCCCGGCGAGTATCGACTGCCTCTGTCTCTTTCAAGATCGATCTCGAAAACCTCGCCGCTGCCCTCATCCATGTCCTGGTACTTTGTGTCGCCGGCATACGGATAACCGGTGTCCCCGTACTGTGTCGCAATGCTGAACAGCGAAGCCCATGCTTCGCGGAAGGCCAGATTCCTCGCTTCTTCATCGGTGCGATTTACTTCCGGGAAGCGTCGCAGGTCGGCATTCCAAATGTGCATCGCACTGTCACCGACGGCACCCTGGGCAAAATGGTATGTTTGTGAAATATAGTGACCGTACTCATGCATAACCACGTCCCGGTCGCCGCGGTCCTCCTGAGCGATATAAATTCCCCAGTCGCACGGATCGTAATACGACATGTCTTCCTCGCAGGGCCAGTATGCACAGACTTCACTGAGCTCAATGACGAAAAATTCCCATGCCTTTTCGAAGCCTTCTACGATCGAATCATAGACCATAAATTCTCCGCTGTCGCCATGTGCTGTCATATTGATTACTACTGATGCATCTTGAGGATTTGGATAGAGATCGCTTTTCAAATAATAGATTTCATGGAAGATATCATCTCTTACACTACAGATCTTGCTCATGGCATCCGGATAAGCTCCGCTGACTCCTTCGGTGTAGACATTGACGTAAATATCCTGAACAGATTGGCCATCATTTGCCACTCTGACACTATAATTTCCATTGCCGTCCGTATATGTCTCTTCGAGCAACTGGTCAGTGTTGCCGTCACATATCTTGACAAGAGCGTACCGTATGGGATATTCCCCGCCGTCTCTGTCCTGGTATTTCAACCGGCCACTAACGCTGTCGAGAGGCAGTATAATTCTTATCGTGCCGCCATCGTACATGACATCGTTCTCTGCGTCGATGTCATTGGAGCAAGCGACTATCACTCCAATGTAATAGTTGCCCATAGAAATATTGAGCGGGAATTGACAGGTCGTATCGAAATTGTGTTGCTCACCCGCGGACAACCCGGATTGGTCCGTATGACCTATTTTATAATCGGTGGTCGTGATGATGCTGTCCGTCGATGCGTAGTAATCAATACTATAGTTGTCTGAAGTTTGCTGACCGACATTCTCAATAAGGCTTTGGACTACGATTTGATCACATGGTGAGTAGGTCCCATTTGTGGCATCTACGGATTGGATCGCCAAATCTGCGGGCACACCTATGTAAATAGGTGTAGAGTCAAAGGCTACATTTTCGGAGTCACCGCCATCTGGATAAGTGATTATTATCCCAATATAATACTTACCCAAAGAGATATCGGCGGGGAGTTGACAGGTTGTATCAAAGCTGTCATATTCGTCAGGCATCATCAGGCTGGCATGACTTAGGCTCTTGATCTTATGATCGTCAACCGTGATTACGGTATCAGTCGACACATAGTAATCAATCGTATAATTGTCAATACTGGCGCCACCCAGATTTTGAATACTTACACTTACTATTATCGGGTCACCAGGTTGGTAAATGCCATCAACAGTATCGACAGACTGAATCTGTAGGTTTTGTGGATCCGGTCCAATGACCGTAATGCTACTGTAATCTCCTGTGTTGTTAGTAGTGTCAACATCGTTTGAACAATTGAGCACTCCATGGACACTATAATCGCCTGGAGGAATGTCGCCGGGAAGGTAACACCATGCACCTTGTAAATCCTGTTCCCCCGGGCTCAAACCCTCGAAGCTATTGCTGGAACCTATGCCAATGTATTCATACGATGAGTATGCATAAAAGTCGAGGCTGTAGCTATCTGAATGTTGGTTGCCGATGTTACGAACCCAAAATGACATAACGACTTTGTCACCTGGTTGGTATGTGTAGCCAACGTTTATCCCCTGGACACTCATAGATTCAAGGCTTAGGTCTGGTTGAGCACTGGCATCCACCGGTGCCAAAGCTAACGCTAGTACAAGTACAACAAGTGATCTTAAATTAGTAAATGATTTTGTCATGGTTCACATCCTCATTATAAGCAGACAACCTTTGCTTGTTATCCGCTACTGTCTTGTTAATCCTGAAGTCCCTCAGGAACGTAGACCACATCTTCAAATGCCTGTTGGATTTTTTCATTTGTATCTATGGTGTCAAAGCCTACCCCCGGTACTGCCTTAATCTGGTTCAATTCCATAATCCTCCGGGCAACTTCCGGATCAGAAACTTTTAGCTCTGCAATCCTGCTTGCTAAGATGTCAGGATCAAGATTCTCCGCCGTCATAACTTCCCGAGCTACCGTTTTCATACCTATGGCTGACGAGTTCTGCTTCAAATCCATAAGGACGCGATGTTCTAATTCCTTCCGAAGCTCCACCCGCTTGATCTGATTAAAGGATATATTGGAAGAAAGAATTTTCGTGGGCCTGACGTCCAGATACAGCGACTTCGAAGTGAAAAGCTCCCCGGCATTCTTACTGTCCGGCGTAAATTCGAAAATTGCGATGAAATGGTACTGGCCCGCCGGTAAGCTATCAATCGTGTACTCAACTGTCTCAGCAACGAAATCCGAGGGAGCCTTCGACCAGAGCACCTGTGTCTCGGCGGGAATTCCACCGATCTGCGGTATTTTCAACTTAAGAATCCCCGAACCAACAGGAATCTGCGACGATGCAGAGATAAGGATCATCACCGGACCTCCCGGTTTCGAAGAATTCACCAGGTCGAGAGAAACATCCGCCGGAACTCTGATCTTATCTAATCGTTCTGGTTTACGAGTTCGATACCGGGTATCCCGGCCGGTCAGAACCTGCTCAGGAAGCGGCGGTTTGTGAACCGCAGAAGGCCGCCGGGCTCCTATGCAGACCAGCAGTATCGCTGAAAAGCAAGAAACCGAAACCAATAAAAGAAATAAAGACCTGCGACTTATCATGATATGTCCTCCAACAATTTTCCCGGCTTTTCCCATGTGAGTCTTTTCGGAAAGCCTTTTCCTATTACGCTCTTATTTTATGGTACTAAAAAACCGCTCGAATTTCAATGCTCCGGGGCACTTTTACAGATATTTTGGCGCACAAAAAACGGCGATTTCGTGCCGATTAGCCAAAACTCGAACACATAGAAAGAAACCATCTCAAGAAAAACGCAGTTTTTGACGCGTAAGCGAATTTTTCTCCAGGCGCTCGTCTATTATTACAGCGTATCTCACAGCAGAAATGTTGATTGCAAAATTGAGAAAATTTAAATAAATCTTCTTAAGTTGGTAGTTGTCAAACGTCAGACGTCGGACTTTTTTACGCTTAAGATGTGCCGGTGCGGCGGCATTTGTTCTGCGATTAATTCTTCCGAATGTCGTACGCGAAGAGCTGCTCGGAATGTCGCACATAGAGCCGGCCGTCGTAAACTACCGGATGGGGCCAATAGAGCCCCTTGCCGCCGCGAGGCATACGAAACGAGCTTACCTGGTCCCACTTGCTGTTCGTAGCCCGGATTAGTGACATTGTGCCTTTTTCGTCAAGGCAATAGAGCCTGTCGTCCGCGTAAGTCAGCGATCCTTTGCCCGGGCTTTGCCAAAGTTTATTTCCGGTCTGAAAATCCAGACAGAACCAGCCGCTTGACTCATGGCCTGCACCGTACAGGTTACCATCCAGCAAAACCACGCCGCCGTGATGGTTGTCCAGCAAATCGCTTTTCCACACCTGCTCGACGGAAAATTTGCCGTCTGCCTTGCGTTTCGGCCGCAGCAGAATACACCCGCCGCCGTAGCCGGTCGTGGCATAAACCACCCCGTCGCTGACAATTACATCCGTACAGCTATTCTCCCGTTTGTTGCCGAACTCGAATTGCCAGAGCAGATGTCCCTTATCCGGCTCGAAGCTCAGCACGCGATTGGCGCTCAAAGTTATGACCTGCTGGACGTCGTCGATGCTTGCAATAACAGCCGAGCAGTTACCGACGGCGTCCTTTATTTCGGTGTTGGCCCACAGCGTGCGTCCCGTCGCTTTATCAAAAGTTGCGGCATAACCCTTCTTGCCGCCGGGACAGCAGAAAAGTTTGTCACCGCCAATCAGCACTGATTCACTGTAGCCATACTCCGGCCGTTCGGCATCGAAAGCCTTAAGCAGTTCCAAACTCCATCGTTCCTTCCCCGTCTCGATATCGAACGCGGCCAGCCGGCCAAGTTCGGATAAGTGATAGAGCGTGTCACTATCAACGGTCGGCGTGCCGCGGGAACCAGCGTACGGCACCGCCCAGGTCTGTCCTGCTGAGGCCTCCCACGATTGCCCGTTGAGAGACTGCCACAATTTTTTGCCCTCAAGGTCGAGTGCCGTCACGTACGTCTGCTTGTTAATCATGCCGGCCGTAAAGATACGCCCCGCCGCTATCGCAACTGTGCTGTAACCATGCCCGATGTCGGCGTTGGTCCACAACAGCTTCGGCCCATCATCCGGCCAGACCTGCAGAAGCCCCGTCTCGGCAGATAAATTATCGCGTCGCGGGCCATGGAAACAGGGCCAGCCAGAATTATCGCCGGCCATAGCAACGACAGGTACATTCAGGATAGACACAAGCAAAAATCTAAGATAAAACATAAATGGTTCCTTACAGCCCCATATTCCAAATATCAAATTCCCAGCCAAGCACCGAAGTCTTCAAACGCCGTGATAATAAAAAAATCGCGATTGATATACAATTGCTGTTTTGTTTCTCGTACCTTCTATCTTATATCTCGCCAAAAGGGCAGCCTTGCTTACGGCATCCAGGCCGTGCCGATACGCCTGAATATGTACAGAGAGCCGGAATTGTCCCCGTTATCATCATCGTAAGGAGCACCAACAATGACATAGCTGCCGTCGATAGAGACTCCCTGGCCGAAGAAATCGTTCTGGCTCCCATCCGGGGCGGTCAATTTGGCCTGCTGCTCCCAGCTTTGACCTTCGCTCTTGAATATATACGCAGAGCCGGATTCCGCACCCATGTCACCATCAAGATGTGCCGACACCACAGCATAGTTGCTATCGATTGAGACCGAGTTTCCGAAGTGGTCGCCGCCGGCCCCGTCCTGCGGAAGCAGCTTGGCCTGCCGGGTCCAGTCCTCACCGCTTCTTACAAAGATGTATGCAGCACCGGCATCTTCTCCCATGTCATCATCGCCGATTGCTCCAATTACGGCATAATTGCCTTCGAGGCAAACCGATCCGCCAAACTCATCCCCGTCATCCCCATCTCCGGCAACAAGTTTGGCCTGCTGGATCCAATTCGAGCCGCTCCGTCTGAATACATACGCAGAGCCGCAGTCGGTTCCATTGTCATTATTAAGCACTGCTCCCACGATGGCATAGTTATCGCTGATCGACACGTCATAGCCAAACCAATCGTATTTTGATCCGTCCGAGGCTGTCAGCTTGGCTTCCTGGACCCAGCCCGTGACATCCTGCCTGAATATATATGCCGAACCGGAGCTCGTTCCTTTATCATCATCCCAATAGGACCCGACAACCGCATAGTTGCCGCTGATTGAAACCGCACAGCCGAAACGGTCACCAACATTTCCGTCCGACGGAACCAGCATGTCCTGCTGTATCCATCCCGTATTCGTACGCTGGAAAATATACGCCGAACCGGACCACGATCCATTGTAGTCATTACGATCTGCTCCAACGATAGCATTGTCACCGCTGATCGAGACATCGCTCCCAAACTGATCCCCTGCCGCCGGGGACAAAGCGGTTAACCTGGCCTGCTGTATCCAATCCGTCGCGCTGCGCTCGAATATGTATGCCGAGCCGCGATCGTCATTATCATGAAGGGCTCCGGCGATTGCGTATTTACCGCTTATCGAGACCCTTCGACCAAGCCAGTCGCCATTATTACCGTCGTCTGCAGTCAGCTTTACGGGGTAAATAATATCGTCATCGTCATCGACTTGCCCGGTTACTTCGATCTTAATGTCATCTACGAACCAGTCGTCATATTTCTGTGAAGCATGTGAAGTCCCCGTACTCTTGACCCGGAAGCTAAAGCCGGCATGAAGTGCCTCAGCAGGCAGCTCAATAGTCACCTCCTCATAATTTTCCATATCCGGGCCGTCGCCGGGCCGGCGGTCCAGCTCCACCCAACTTGAGCCGTCATAGAATTCTATTACCAGGTCCTCTCCCTGTTCCGGGGAATTGCCGGAGCCCGTTCGCTGGTAAAAATAAGTCAATGCCGCACCTGCATAAGATGAAAGGTCTATCACCACCGACTCGATCAAATCGCCGCCTGAAGGATGACCGTTTAGCCTTAAAGAATAATCATGCGAAGGTTCGTTGATACCCGTATTATCAATTGCAGCATCACTAACCACTATCCATTTTTTAAGATCGATCTTCAGCGATGGAAACGTGTCTTCGAATAATATTTGAGATACTTCATCGATGGAAAAATAGTCGTTGCTGTCATCGAAAAAGGCGGGATTCGAAGTTGATGTTATCTTTACCGTGTAATCAGAATCGATGGTCTGGTCCGATGGAATAGTCCAATCGTAAGATCCATTATTGGGGGCGGAGCCGGTTATCTTCAGGTTCAGCACGCCGCCTTTGTACAATTCAATCCTGACAGCAGAGCCGATATCGCCGACCGAATCCCATGTGATATTGTGGGATGTCCCGCGCTGCCAGCTCTCGCCGCCATTCGGAGAAGTGACTGCGATTTGCGCCAGTGACGTGATGGAAAAGTCATTGTCACTGTCATCATAATGTGAGGAATTCGCTGTTGATGTAATCTTGATTCTGTAATCGGAACCGATGGTCTGGTCCGATGGAATCGACCAATTGTAAGATCCATCATTGGAAGTGGAGCTGCTTATCTTCAGATTCAGTGATCCGTCTTTGTACAATTCAATCCTGACATCAGAGCCGACATCGCCGACCGAATCCCAGGTAATATTGTGGGATGTCCCGCGCTGCCAGCTCTCGCCGCCATTCGGAGAATTGACAATAATCGAAGGCGGAGGGGGAGGCGGGCTGCCGTTTGATGCGGCGAAGTTCTGATCCTTCTGATCCGACGTCACGTTCGAGTAGTATCTTGAGGAAGGATCGAAAGTGTACCCGTCCTTAAAGGCTTCGACGTTCCCCGCGAAACCATCCGGCACAGGTATACTGTAGTATCCTGAGTAACCTGTCATATCCAATCCCAAATAACCGGTATAGTCTCCTATGCCGACGGCCGTAACCATCACCCCGGAAAGGCCGGAACCTCCATAAGTTACGTAACCGGAGATTTCATGCCCGACGACAATCCGGCCCTGACTGAAAATCGGGACCATCAGAATCACGGCCGCTGCAAGAAACAGTGACTTTACGATAGTCCATTCATTTGAGATTTCAACTCCGGCCGGAACCTGTGACATTTTCTTTGACATAGTCAGCTCCTCTTAAAAAATGAGCAAAAGATTAAATGCCCTCGTCTATGCTTTTGCTATATTCTCATAAAGCGTTTGCACGCAACATACTCCTGATTTCACAATATCATAATTCTATTAGAATCGCAAGAATTTCCTGCATAAAACGATAAAAAACACAAAGAAACGAGAAAGACGAACAAATAATTGACAACCGCGGATTTACCCCGTGAGATAAAGGCTTTACCTATCTCGCGGGGTAAACAATGTGAGATAAACGTTCACAATAAAATATCTTGATTGAGCTTGATTTTCCTCAGTATAATAATCCATCGCTTAACGAGCAGAAACGATAGTCAAATGTCAATAAGGAGCGTAGATCATGAAGGCAAAATCAAGATTTTTACTCCCGGTTATTATGACAATTATTGCCCCCGTCTGTTTCGCCCAGGACGATATCTCAGCCAGGCTGACTCCCTCTGCAATAGAGGCCCGGATAGCAGAAATCCGTAAGGGCGATATCATCGTAAAAACCAGGGCGGGCACCGATGTCAAGGTTCAGCAGGTACGCCACGAATTTTTGTTCGGCACCGCGATTGCAAATCAGCTTGCGGAAAAGCACGAAGAAGCCATGTCACCGGAAAACAGAAAGATGTACCTGAAAATCCTTGCCGAGAATTTCAATTACGCCGTACATGAAAACGCCTTAAAATGGTATGACTGCGAAAAAGAGTACAACGTTGTCGATTATTCCATCGCGGACAGAATCTGGGAACTCTGTAATGAACGCAACATACCGATGCGCGGCCACTGCATCTTCTGGGCGAAAGATAAATATATCATGCCCTGGCTGAATGCGCTGAATAACGACCAGCTTCGCGGAAAGGTTATCCATCGTGCAATCGATACGACAAGGCATTTTAAGGGCCGTATCGAAGAGTTCGACCTGAACAATGAAATGATTCACGGCGACTTTTTCCGTCGCCGCCTCAGTTACGGCATTATCAACGAAATGGCCTACGCGGCCAAAGCTGGCAATCCGGATGTCACCCTATACGTCAACGATTACGGCATTCTCGACAGCGGCTACAACGCCGGAACGTACATAACGCAAATCGAAAACCTTCTCGCGAACGGCGTGCCCATCGGCGGCATCGGCTGCCAGGGCCACCTTGCCCATTCTTTAGAGGCGACCACTCCTGCCGAGCACGTTCAGAAGACTCTCGATAAGCTCGCAAAGTTCAATCTGCCGATTAAAATCACCGAATGTCTTTTTGTTTTCGACGACGAACAAACCCAGGCCGATGAGCTTCGAAAGCTTTTTCCGATTTACTTTGCGCACCCCAACGTCGAAGCCATTGTAATGTGGGGCTTTTGGGAGGGCGCCCACTGGCAGCCGCAGTCAGCCATGTGGAAAACGGACTGGAAGCCCAGGCCCCAGGCGTTAGCATATCGCGACCTTGTCTTTAACAAGTGGTGGACCCAAACTTCCGGCAAGGCGGATAATAAAGGGATTTTCAAGGCGGCTGCGTTTTACGGCGATTATATCATCACATCGAACGGCCGGACCAAAAATGTAACGCTCAGCAAGAAAGAAAAGTCGATACAGGTTACTTTCGAATAACAAAGATACCGAATTCCGGATACTGGATGCTGGATTCTTGATACAGGATGCTTGTCATTCCTGCGAAAGCAGGAATCCAGTTGCAGTCTGTAACTTAAACCACAAAGGAAATCAAATTATCGTGTTCTTTAACCGCAGATTATCGCAGACGCTGTCCCTTCAATTACATTCAGGGCAGGCTCTGAGTTACGTCGAAGGATCACGCAGATAAAAGAAGAAATAAGCAAAAAACTCTTAATGATACCTTGTTTTTCAGCCCAATAATGCAGATTTTCCAATATTTTTAAAATATTTTCATTTTTTGGGCTTTTTGTCATCTACATTTTGTTGCGACAAACGCTGTAAAAAGGAGAAGGGCCGGATAGGCTATAAAAAGAGCCGGAATTCGGGATTTTTAATTGAAAATCCGGCCGGAGCAGTGTAGATTTGTGATCGTCAAGCGATGAAGCGGGACATCTTGGATCTGTGGTCGTTAGTAATGGCTTTGAAAGAATACGGCGGCCGTACTCAATTATTTGTGAGTTTGGGACGCATATTTCGGTTGGAAATAAGTATGGTGGACCCGGAATTCGCCTATAGGAATAGAAGTATGACAATAGCCGCCCACGAAATAGCATCCCAAGAGCAGGGGGAGTTAATCCTCTCGCTTGATGCGTTCGTGCGCTCACTTGGCATAAAGCGTTCGATGCCGCATACGCTGTTTCTCGGCGCGGGTGCATCTGTCAGCTCCGGCGTACCCTCAGCGGGAAAGTGCATCTGGGAATGGAAGCGCAGTATTTTCGCGACCAACAATCCGGGGCTTGAAGACCAGTTCTCGGAGATCTCTCTCCCGAGCGTACAGCGCCGCATCCAAGAATGGCTTGATCGACAGGGAAGCTATCCGCTAGCTGGGAGTGCCGAGGAATACGGTTTCTACATTCAACACTGCTATCCCATCGGCGCTGATCGAAAGGCCTACTTTCAGGAGAAAATCCGCGCCGCTAAGCCTCATGTGGGCTATCGCCTGCTTTGCCATCTTGCTTTAGCGGACCTCTTCCGCTCCATCTGGAGCACGAACTTCGATGGTCTGGCAGCGAGAGCCGCAGCAAGTTTCCCGCTAACACCAATTGAAGTCGGGATCGACAGCCAAAACCGTTTGCCCTGTTCTCCGAGTAAGGGCGAAATCCTCTGCGTGTCTCTTCACGGGGATTACCGATACGACTCGCTGAAGAACACGCCTCCTGAACTGCAAACTCAGGAGAAGGAACTCCGAGAGGCACTCATCGTCGAACTCCGAAACACGCCGCTAATTGTCAGCGGTTACAGCGGACGAGACCATTCGGTAATGGAAACGCTCAAAGTGGCTTACTCGGAACGTAGTACAGGAATCCTCTACTGGTGCGGCTTTAGCGATGGCGATGTTCCAGACCATATTGCCAAACTTATCCGCCATGCCAGGGCAAATGGCCGAGACGCTTTCTACGTCCCATCCCAAGGCTTCGATGATTTGCTGACCAGATTGGCATTGCATTGCCTGGACAGTGAAGCACGAGAGGCAGTCAAAGCCGATCTTTCACAACTCTCGACGCAAAACCTTCTGGATAAAACCCCCTTCCAGATCGCCACCCAACACATCAGCACACTTATCAAGAGCAATGCATTCGAAGTCGAATGCCCATCAGAAGTCCTTCAGTTTGATCTGAAGGTCTGGCCTCAGGAGAAGGTCTGGTCATGGCTGCGAGAACAGACACGCAAACATCCGGTTGTCGCCATACCGCTCAGGAAAAAGGTCCTCGCCATCGGCCTGATAGATCACATTCGAGAGATTTTCGGCGTCAATATCAATGGCAATATCGAGCGCACACCAATCGACCCTAAAGAATATTATTACGATGATGGCGCAATCGTCCACCTTATGCGTAAGGCGCTTGTCCGCGCTATGGCCGCCGCTATCGGGGTGGACACAGACCTCGAGGGAGAAATGTGGTTTTCCCAGCCCATGAAGGACGTGCAGATCGGCGCTCTGAAATACACCATCTATGAATCTCTACTCGCGTTTCTTCGGCGGATTGGTAATACCCAGTACTTGGTACTCAAGCCGTCCATTAAAGTGCTGGATAATACTGGCAAGGCAGTCCCCCATGAAATTGCCAATCCGATCAAGCTCGGCATCTTGGGCTACCAGCACAACAAGCCGTTCAACCAAGCCATCAACAAGTGGCGTGATAAAATATTTTCGGACAATAATGCTATTAAGATATTAGAATATCCAAAAGATAGTGGTTCAACTTTCAAGTTTAAAGTACGCCGATCACCAATTTTTGCAGGGATTAGCCGCCGAAAGGACCCTGCGATCACGATTGCGGATGGCGTCAAACCTTTGTTGAAACATCGTGGTATAGAGCTTACAGAACCTGAACTTCTGTTCTCCAACCACAGCGGCTCCGGAATCATCAAGGACACGCACCCCATCAGAGGAATCGTCACAAACAGACCTTACGATTTCCCCCTCACTTCGCGTGGACTCGTATCTTCGATACGCGTCGCTGTGGTTTGTCCGCAGTCGGAAGCGAACGCCCTCGTTTCATACTTGGCGAACGCTCAGCACCGACACTGGCCTTCGAAAAGTGAGCAGGATTATCTAATCGACTATCCCGGTTTTCAACAGGCCTATGGCCTACCTTTGGAGATTCCTCATCCCGGCAACGCAGGATGGGTCATTTGCCCTGAGCCAACTGAAAGCGATTTACTGCGTGCCAGCGTACAGATTGCACGACAAACCAACAACGTCATCCAATCGTTGCAGTCTTCATATGCACCCCATGTGGTGCTCATCTTCTTTCCAAACCGCTGGAATAAATTGCGCAGCTACGAGGATAAAAACGAACGGTTCGATGTCCATGACTTCGTGAAGGCATTTTGCGTTCAGCGAGGCATCGCCACCCAGTTCCTTGATGAGAGCACGCTGGCAGACCAGCAGCAGTGTCGCGTCTGGTGGTGGCTATCGCTTGCCCTTTACGTCAAAAGCATGCGAACACCTTGGGTGCTCGCAAACCTCAGCGACGATACCGCCTTTGTGGGCCTCGGCTTCAGCATCGACAGAACTGTTGCCCGCGGCCAGCACGTAGTTTTGGGTTGCAGCCATATCTACAGCGCCCGCGGTGAGGGATTGCAGTACCGGCTGAGCAAAGTCGAAGACCCCATCATATACGGCGGCAATCCCTTCATGTCAAAGGATGACGCCCGCCGCGTTGGCGAAACCATTCGCGAACTGTTCTATGACGCGCGCATGAAGCTTCCTCATCGCGTGTTTCTTCACAAGCGCACGCCGTTCTTGAGAAATGAACGCGAAGGGCTTCTTGATGGTCTCGGTGGTATCAATCAAATCAACATGCTGGAAATCCAGATAGATCACGCACTTCGATACGTGGCCTCCAAGACCCGACCGGATGGCAGTTTCGACGAGGACAACTACCCAGTTCGACACGGGACTACCGTGCAGTTGGACGATTACACTGCGTTGCTTTGGGTGCATGGGGCGACAAAAGCTGTCAATCCGAAGCTCAACTATTTCCAAGGCAAACGACGGATTCCATCGCCTCTCTCAATCCGGCGACACGTGGGACAGACCGATTTAAGACAAATCTGTGACGAGATTCTGGGCCTGTCGAAGATGAACTGGAACACCTTCGACCTCTACACCAAAGATCCGGCGACTCTTCATTCATCCAACGAGATCGCGCGCATTGGTTCGCTGCTGCAGCGATTCGGCGCTGCCTCGTACGATTACCGGCTATTCATTTAGGAAAAAT
>Ga0154684_1017_pt1 | contig 14396 bp, 8 predicted proteins | sample Rifle2008BG13ft_FD_116113 | JGI IMG/M metagenome (GOLD analysis project Ga0154684, IMG submission 116113) | Planctomycetes bacterium RBG_13_50_24 | reverse complement strand
CATAGCCGGCCCGTGCCAGCCTGGCGAAGAGCCACATCGTCCGGGCCTGAGTGACTATCATTTTCGTGCCGGGGCCTTTGGGCTCGCCTTTCGGGCCGAAATTGATTGTGTATCCTCCGTTGACGCGATCCAGACACTTGGTATACCAGAATGAGGCAATATTTTCCTGCAGCACTTTTTCAAGCCTGGGAATGGCGCTGTTGGCCAGTTCCGCCCGGTCCTGAGCCGCATTCAGCATCGAGCAAATAGAAAACGAGATAACGAAAAACAGAACCAGGCAACATTGAATGTTTTTGTGTTTTGTACCAATCATTATTTCTCCTTCTCCCAAATGTTATAGATTTTTTATTGCACGTTGTACACATAAAGGAAGTCGCCGTGGCGAATATACAGCCTGCCGCCGCAGACGACAGGATGGGCCCAACTGTTGCCCTCGCCTCCCTTGGGAATATCGAACGAGCTGACCAGCTCATAGCCGGCCGCCGCAGGTCTAAGGAGTCCCATGACACTGTTTTCGCTAAGTGTGTACAACATTCCATCGGCGTACGTAAGCGAGCCTTTGCCCACGCCTTTGGCCATATATTTCTTCTCGCCGGTTCGCCAGTCGAGACAGACCCACAATTGGCTGTTGCGAAAGGTGCTGTTGCCGTGAATATTTCCGTCGACAAGCAGCACACCGCCGTGATGACAATCAAGCTCCTGCGTTCGCCATAATTCATCGAGCGAAACTTCGCCGTCCTTGACATTAACCTTAAACTTCACGGACCCCGTTTTGAGCGTGCTGATAAAGATCTCGCCCTCGGGAAAAACAGGCATCATGATGTTTTCGTCGGCGTAAGATTCATGCTTGACCTGCCACAGCATCCCGCCGGTATCGGCGTTGACTCCTATGAAATTTTTAGCGGTAAGCACCGTGATAATTCGCAGCCCCTGGAATTCAAACAGGGCCGGAGAACTGTAGCCGGCCAAATCTCCCGTGCTCGGAGCGATCCAGACAACGGACCCGTCACTCTTATCCAGAGCGACCATGGAAGTCTGCGGCCCCCCCGGGCAGCATATAAGGCGCTCGCCATCGACCAGTAGAGATTCGGCCAGTGCCCAGGTATTCGTCTTGCTTTTGAATTTCTCCAGCGTATTGAAGCCCCAAATCTTATTTCCCGTCTTAGCATCGAGGCAGACAAGATTTCCAATCGGACTCTGATGATAGAGCCGGTTTCCGTCTATGGTTGGAGTTCCGCGTGTGCCGGGGCGGTCCCCGGTCCAGGCGGGGCCGTTCCTGACCTGCCATTGAGTTTTCCCATCCATATTCATGGCCGTGATGACCGTATCTTTTTCAATGCTGCCTGCGGTATAAATCATCCCAGCAGCAATCGATACGGTAGAATAACCGTGCCCCAGGCCACTGGCGGTCCAAATTAACGCCGGCCCATTTTCAGGCCACTTTTCCAAAAGACCTGTTTCAGTGGAAATATTATCCCGGTTCGGCCCGTGAAATTGAGGCCAACTCGGCTCTGAATCAGCACCGCATGCAACACTCGTAACGATCAGGGCACCAATCAATATTATAAAGAAATGTTGCCGGATTTCGCCCATTGACATCTGTTATTCTCCTTCCATATAGATGTACGACGAAGCTTTGGGTCTCAGTCGGCATTGCTTTCCTGGCCGAGAAGCTTCGATACTTTATTCACCAGAACGTCAAAATCCACGGGCTTTTCCAGAAAATCGGTCACGGGCAGCCAGTCGTCGTCGATATCCTTGGGCCCAAAGCCCAGCGGAAACTTGGTATTTATCGCCGTGAGCATCAGGATTGGAATCGTCTTGAGCTGTTCGCTTTCATGACGCATAAAGCGAGCCAATTCAAAGCCGGCCGAAATATCTTCGGGAAACATGACATCCAGAACCGCTAAATCGGGAGTTTTATTTTTCATACTTTGAACAGCACTTTCAGTATCCAGCTCGATCTGAACATCATGCCCTTCATTACGTAAGACAGTCGCTGTAGTCTGGGCGAAGTCCTCGTCATCATCCACAATCAAGATATAAGCCATTTTGTTACTCCTTATTAATCATACAGTACCCGATTATTTTTACGAACTTTCATCCAAGACAGGGAATATCAGCTCAAACTTCGTCCCGAATCCGGGGCGAGACTCCACCCGGATACGAATTCCATACATTTCAGCCACATGCTTAACAATAGCCAAACCCAGCCCGGAAGACTCTTTATTATGTTGTACGGCCTCTTTGGTACGGTAGTGCTCCTCGAAAATACGAGGCAGCTTATCCGCAGGAATACCTATTCCGTTGTCTTCAATAACGACAACAGGCTCCAAATTCGGCCCCTGCTTACAGGAAATACTTACCTGCCCGTTTCTTTGCGAGTATATTACCGCATTTGACAGCAGATTTACAAACAACATTTTGAAATGATCTTCGGCTCCGACGAGGGTAACCGGCCGAATATCCGTTTTGAAAACTATACCACGCTCCTGAGCGACACTCTCAACCTGAGAAATACACCACTCCAGCAGTTCGGTTGTGAGTATCCTTGTTCCGGGAAGAGACTCCATGCTCGTTGAGCTAAGATTTGCCAATTGCAGCATCTCCTGAATTTCCGCCGTCAACCGCCGGCATCTCAGCAATATCCGCTCTACCACTTCCAGCGCCTCTGCCGAGATCTCGCCGCAGTAGCCCTGCAGCAGCAGTTGAGCGTTGGAATAGATCGCCGCAAAGGGAGCCTTTAGCTGGTGAGTCGTGGTCAGCATGTGCCTCGACCTTTCCTCATAAGCAGCTACAAGCCGGCGGTTGGTCTCAGCCAGCTCGAAATCCCTCCGCCGTACCATCGTCGACAAATGAGAAGCAAGATACCACACGACCAGCCAGATTCCGATCGTCAGAAAGAAGTCAAATGCCAGCATAGTCAGAACCGGCGAGGCATACTCTGGACGTAATGAGTTTGCAAAAATGCTCATGGAAGGCAGTATCTTCAGAACATATTCAGCCATAGTACACGCCGCGAACATGCCGATCGCCATCAATGTAACAATCAGAGACTGCCTGCCGGAGAAAAAAACGCACGACAGAACGATGTGAAACAGATACGTGAATGCGATATTCGTCTCCAGGCTGCCGACAAAGTAAACAACGCCGGTGAGAATCACCAAATCCACGGTAATCTGGCCCCACAGATTAGTCATGATCTGAGCCGGAGCGGTCCTCGTCCGAGCCAGATACAGAAAAGCAAGATTGCTGAGCACCAGAACCGCAGAGGTGACAAATGGCCATACCCCGGGAGGACGCATCCCAAAATAATCGACAATTCCGCCAAACAAACCAACAATGCCATAGCCGGCAAGAGTCACAATCACCAGCCATCGGAACTGGCAAAACCACGACACATTATGCACCAGCAGAGATTCCGAAAAAGGCCTTTCGGAGCCTTTAGCCTCGGTTTTGATTGTTAATTCCCTCACAGGCGACAGCTCATAAGAGGCCGGGCTAATATTCTTATCTGCAGTCATAAGAAAAATCTTTCACGAACTTTTTGCGTTTAATCTTCTAATCGCTCGTGCATCATAGCATAATACAAAGAATAAGGCAAGAAGGCTCGACACAGATCCGAAGCTGTCCCGGCCGGGATGATTTGGTACTGTAAAAAATAGAAAGATATTATAGAATTGCTATACGTTATTCATAAAAAAATCTCAGCCTATAAAATTAGGAGGACTTTTGCCATGCAGCACAGTGAAAATCAAATCAATTCCAGGTTCCACACGCACGCGTGTTCCTGTATCGGGCATCCTAAAGCCTCGACAACGGGCGTAAGCCGGCGGAGATTTCTCGGGGGCCTTGCCGGCGCGGCTGCCCTGGGCAGTCTTATTCCGGCAACGATATCACCGGCGAGCGCCGCTTCCACTCAACCGGTTTCTTCCGGAAAAGTGCTGCCCCGCGGTAAAACGCTGCGAATCAAACCGGTTCTGACTTACCAGATAGAAACCCGGCAGGAAAAAACCAGTTGGCGAAGTTACGGCGGAATCCAAACTCCGGGGCAGGTAAATGAGGAGGCCGTGAGAATCAGGGCCGAATTGAACGAGCTGGAAGCCAAAGCAGAATTTCCCATCGAGGTTTTGCCTCTCGTCCTCGTGGACAGCGATCAAAAAGCCGACAAGGCGGCGGGCGACGACTGTGACGGGCTCCTTGTCTATGCGGCCGGCGGCTGGCAGGTATATAAACTTGCCGCCTCGAAGACGCCTAACATTATGTTCCTGCGGCACAAGTCCGATCATCACTATCTCTGGTACGAAATCGCTCATTGGCGGCTCCTCCGTAAAAACGGCGACACCTTCGAAGAGCCGAATATGGACGTTGACGATATCGTAGTCGATGATTATGAAGAGATTCTCTGGCGGTTGCGGGCACTATACGGGCTGAAAAATGCCAAGGGCACAAAAATGCTCGCAATCGGAGGACTGGCCGCCTACAGTGAACCAGGCCAAAAGCTCGGCCCTGCTCACGCGAAAGAGGTCTGGGATTACGACTTCAAAATCGTTTCCGAGGCCCAATTCGCCGAACGTTTGGTAAAGGCCCGTGCGGATGAAAATGTTATCAAAAACGCACAAAGGCAGACCGACGAACTGCTCGCCTTACCTAATATCACCCTCCAGACCGAGAGGAAGTTCGTAGTCAACTCGTTTGTGGCCCTGGCCGTTTGTAAAGAGCTAATGAGCGAAACGGGCGCGACCAATTTCGGCTTTGCCAACTGTATGAGCAGGTCGGTTATCGAGATGCTCGACACCCCGCCTTGTCTGGTATTGAGCCTGGCAAACGACGAAGGATATACCGCTTATTGCCACACCGATCTGACACACACTCTGCCCGGCGTGCTGCTTCGATGGATCGCCGGCAAGCCGACTTTCGTGTGTAATACACATTTTCCGCATGACGGCATTTTCACGGTGGCCCACTGTGCCGCCCCCAGGAAAATGAACGGCAAGGATTACGAGCCGGCTAAAATAATGACCCATTTCGAGTCGGATTACGGTGCCGCGACTAAGGTAGATTACACAAAAGGGCAGATAGTCACGGCTATTATCCCGAATTTAAGATGCTCGAAGTGGCAGGGATTCCGGGGCAAGGTGCTTGACTCGCCTTCTCACCCTGCCTGCCGGTCACAGATCGATATAGAGATCGACGGTGATTTTCGTAAATTGCTTACTGATATGCAGGGATTCCATGCACAAGTATGCTATGGTGATTATCTCCGCGAGGTCGGCTATGCACTGAAGAAAGTCGGGAGTATCGAGTGGCAGAATTTCAGCGAGCCTGCTTGACCGATATCGTTTCTCGATCCGCTTTTTTACCCCGATAACGCTTGTTTCATACTCATTAGAGCAACAACGAGCCCTTTTCCGCCAAGTATCAACAATATTAAAAAAAGTAAGATCTGCCGGAAGTCACGAAAAGTCAGTTGAAAATTCGAGAAGGATATGGTAAGCTGAACAAGTCAGGGACTTTGATAGGACAGTTAATTTATGTATATGGCAAATTTCGATTGAAGAACAATTCTATAAAAACGCCACGTATAGCCTGATTCAGGCATCTCTTCCGACCATGGGAATACCGGTTTAATGCTGAACGACGGGAAATTACATATCAAATTTCAAAAATTAAAAATTCGGAATCATCGCTTTGCGATGATGACATCCTCAATTTTGCATTTTGCTTTATTATTTATGATTTTTTTTCAATCGGCGGTTGCGCATGGATACGATTGGCCTATGTGGCGATATAATGCGGGCCGCTCTGCGGCATCGCCTGAACAGTTGCCGGCTGAGCTTAGTCTGCAGTGGATTCGCGAGCTGGCAGCTCCGAAGCCCGCCTGGCCGGCAAGCCAGGACAGATTGCAGTTTGACGCTTCATACGAACCCGTTGTTGCGGGTAAGACCATTTTCGTCGGCTCGATGGTCTCAGATAACGTAACCGCCTATGACACGGAAACGGGGGCCGAGAAGTGGCGTTTTTATTGTGACGGGCCGGTGCGATTTGCTCCTGTGGCGTTCAGGGACAAGCTCTACTTCGCCTCGGACGACGGATATCTGTACTGTCTTAATGCCGGGGATGGTTCTCTTATAGAGAAGTTTCTCGCAGGCCCTGCGGCGAACAAGGTCATCGGCAACGATCGGCTGGTCGGCATGTGGCCCGTACGGGGCGGCCCGGTGCTGTATGACGGGACGATATACTTCGCGGCAAGCATCTGGCCCTTCATGGGGACATTCATTTATGCAATCGATGCCGAGACGGCTGATATTCTCTGGACCAACAGCGGCAGCGGCTCGACGTACATCATGCAGCCTCACAGCAGTCCGGCCTTTGCCGGCGTGGCGCCGCAGGGATATTTGGTCGCGACCGAGGACAAACTTCTCGTAGCCGGCGGTCGTTCCGTGCCGGCCGCTTACGACCGCAGGACCGGAAAATTCCTGTACTACCATTTAAACAAGTACGACAAAATGGGTGCCTGCAAGGTCATGGCCTCAGGCGATTATTTCTTCAACGATGGTTCCATATATAAGCTGTCCGATGGTATTGGAATCTCCCGCGCGCCGGCCTCGGTGATAACAGATGACGTTATCATTGGCGTGAGAAATAATGCTGTAGTGGCCTATCAGCTCGAGCCGGAAGCCAAAAAAGCAAAATACCTTGGCGCCACAGAGACCTTGCCCGGACTCGATAGAATCCACATGACAGCCGGCTCGCGTGTGTACGGCAGCGGCAAAGAGGGTGCTATTCTGGCGGTCGATATTCCCGACAATAAAAATATATCCGAAATCTCGTGGCAGGCGAAAGTGGACGGCGAAGTCTGGAACATGCTCGCCGCGGACGGCAAACTTTTTGTCATTACCCTCGAAGGAAGCCTCTACTGTTTCGCAGAAAATAAAACCGAGCCCAAACGTTATGCACTGGAAACCAAACCTTTGCCGGCCGGCTCCGGTCAATGGGCGGACAAAGCCAAACAGATTCTGGAAATGACAGAACAAAAGGAGGGATACTGCCTGTTGCCCGGTCTCGGGACAGGCGAGCTTCTCTATCAGTTGATAAGTCAAACGGACCTGTATATAATCGCACTTGATCCCGATGCCGAAAAGGTCGCCGCGATTCGCCGGAAACTCGACGATGCGGGACTCTACGGTAACCGAGCCTCAGTTCATGCCGGTGACATCACGACGATGCTGCTCGCCCCATATATGGCGAATCTGATCGTCTCGGAAGACCTTCAAGCCGCCGGCGCTGAGAAGGGCGACGTTTTCATCGAGTGGATTTTTTATTCGCTGCGCCCGTATGGCGGCACCGCCTGCTTTTCGATCCCGCAGGAGAAACATACCGCCATTTTCAGTCGAACAATCGAATCGGAGCTGCCCGGATGTGAAATTGCAAGCTTAGGTGATTTTATCAGACTGAGCCGTGTCGGCCCACTGCCTGATTCAGCGGATTGGACTCATCAGTACGGCGATGCCGCAAATACCGTGATGTCGTATGACAAAAGTGTGAAAGCGCCGCTGGGACTTCTGTGGTTCGGTGGGCCGTCGAACGATAAGATTTTGCCGCGTCACGGTCACGGACCGTCGCCGCAGGTCGTAGGAGGCCGGCTGTTCATCGAAGGACGAAACATGATTCGGGCGGTCGACGTCTATACGGGCCGCCTGCTGTGGGAAAGGCAGTTCGTGGACCTCGGCAAGTTCTACGACAACACGGACCACCAGCCCGGAGCCAACGAAATCGGCAGCAACTACGTCACTGTTTCCGACGCTGTCTACATCGTTTACCGAGACAATATCCACGTCCTCGATCCCGCTACGGGCAGAACTATGAAGGAATTCTCGATGCCGGGCGAAGACAAACCGCACTTCGGCTCGCTGGCCGTCTGGGAAGATCTGCTGTTAGGCGCCTCTTCGCCGCTTCACGTTCCGCTGATAGATGGAAAAGGGCGTATTATTTTACCCGAGAACAGCAAGCCGATCATTGACAAGGGAGCCGATTGGCAATATTTGGCCGGTGCTCATCCGGGCAGCGAATGGACGCTGCCGGATTTCAATAGCGTGGATTGGAAAACTTCAGCGGCGGGATTCGGCTACCGCGATGATGACATAAAAACCACGCTCAGTGACATGAGGAACCGTTACTCGGTTGTCTATTTACGCAAACCTTTTGACCTGCCCGAGCCGGACAAGATCGTCGAGCTTGGATTGGTGGTCAAATACGATGACGCCTTTATCGCCTACCTTAACGGCAAAGAAATACTCCGTGTGGGCGTTGTAAGCGGCAGCGGATCAAGAGTGTCCGGCGTCGGAAAACACGAGGCTAATAGCTGGGAATATTTCACGATAGACAATCATACAAATTTTCTGCAAGCCGGAATGAATGTTCTGGCAATCGAGGGGCATAACGAAAAGGCCAGCGGCAGCGATTTTTGTCTTCACCCCTACATGGTCGCCGTGGCGAATGGAAAATCCGGAATCGACAGGAGCGCCGGAAGCTTTGCCCTGAATAATATCACCGGCGTGACATTGAATGCGGATTATTCATCCGGCAGCAAAATGCTCGTAGCCATGGATCGCCACACAGGCGATATTCTCTGGCGACGCAGCGCAGAACACTCCTTCCGCCACAATGCAATTGCCGTAGCGGCCGGCAAAGTCTTCTGCATCGATGGCTTGAGCGATACGAAGCTCGCCACCTTGAGACGCCGGGGATTAAAATTCGAGGAAGGACATACACTTTACGCATTAGATGCCCATACGGGAGAACCTGTCTGGCAGGCGAACGAGGGCATCTTCGGAACATGGCTGGCTTATTCAACCGAGTATGACGTTCTTCTCCAGACGAGTAGCCGGTTCGATGACAGAGCAGCAGATGAACCGGACAAGGGCATGGCCGCTTACAGGGGATCCGACGGCAAAGTACTCTGGCGAACCGATGACAAATATAAAGGTCCGCCTATACTCTATCACGACCGGATTATAACTCAAACCGGTAACGGCAACAGCGCTGTGGCCGACGAGGCAAAGGTCTTCGACTTGCTTAGCGGCAAATACGTAACCCGCGAGCATCCGATGACCGGCGAGACGGTCCCCTGGACATGGATTCGCTTCAAGGGATGCAACACGGCTATAGCAAGCGAAAACCTGCTGACTTTTCGCTCGGCCTCAGGCGCATTTGTGGACTTGACTAAAGGACAAGGCACCGCAAGTATCGGCGGATTCAAGTCCGGCTGCACATCCAATCTAATCATCGCTGATGGAGTGCTTAACGCACCCGACTATACCCGCACCTGCGTTTGCAGCTATCAGAATCAGGCATCACTCGCCCTGATTCACATGCCGGAAGTTGGTTACTGGACTTTTGATTATTACCTCAAGCCGAGCGAGCCGACCCCTGTTAAACAGGTTGGAATCAATTTCGGTGCCCCCGGCAACCGCTACACCGAGAATGGAACTTTGTGGCTGGAATTCCCCAGTATCGCAGGACCGTCGCCTGATATTCCAGTTCGAGCCGAATATGAAAATCCAAAATGGTTCCGGCATCACAGCTCGCGCGTGGAAGGCCGGTATAACTGGATCGCCGCCTCGGGCGTCACAGGGCTCAGGGAAGTTGCCGTTCGCATGTTCATTCAACCGGGCAGGAATCCATCCAGCGTTGATGCCTTCGATAAGCACATTGATAAGATTCCCACATGGTCCGAAGAGCAGATAAAAGGTGCTTTCGAGCAACCCCGGCCTTATACGGTGCGTCTGTTCTTTGCCGAGACCGAGGAATACGAAATCGGTGAGCGTCTTTTCAATATCTCCATTCAGGGCAGGCAGGTCATGGAAGCATTCGACATCGTCAAGGAAGCCGGCGGAATAAATCGGCCCGTGATGAAAGAATTCAAAGGAATAAACGTAAAAGATGATTTAAAGATCACATTAACTCCGGGGGCGGAAAGCCAGGCCGGCCCCTTGCTCTGCGGAATTGAAATCATCGCCGAAGGTTGGTCAGGCGAACAAGAACTAAACAATCACAACCAGTTTAGTTCTCTTCCCGCACCATAATTCCTGCTGTCGAAGGTAAACACGGTCTCAAGCGAGAAATCCCGGCAACGTCTTTGGTCATAATCAGCCTCGCGCCTTTTGCCTGCATCTTGCGTAAAGCTAACTTCGCCTCTCTTTTGTTATGCGAACCCAGAGCATCGACAATAATACTCACCTTTTTGCCGCGATGCAGCAGACCCAATGCGGTCGCCCTGACGGCGTATTCCGTGCCGGCACCAATTAAAATAAACTCATCAGCCTCCACTTCACTAAGCAGCCTCTCTATTCGAGGCTCATCGAAAGGATCGATGCATCGCTTGTGTAGAATGACCTGTCTGTAAGCCAGCAGCACATCGGCCGGCAGAGCGTTTGTATTGTCCGCAGGGAAACTAACCCGATCATTCAGAAGCGTGCATGGGACCTTTTTCTGCCCGTCGGTACCTTCAAGGCAATAGCTGATCTCGCTGCAGCCGTTATTGTTGGGGTACACCTCGGCGGTCGATATGACCGGGACTTTTCCACGCCTGGCCCAGGCCATTACCCTGCGAATGTTGGTCAGAACTTCCGCCTGGTTCCTGACACATGCACGGCCGGTTGGAAGCAAAAAATCCTTTTGTGTGTCTACATCAATCAGGAGATTCCAACGCTTTTTTGGGTGTAATTGCAAAATCATTTTCAAACTACCCATCACAATCACTCCCCGCCCATCCTTAACAGCCCATTTTCTATATGGCTCTACCTATATAGTGCCACCTTGCATGCCACACGTAACACTTTTCCTGACCACCAGTTATGTTTTTCGGACAAAATAGATTAATATTACAGCTAATAAAATGAATTATAGGACCATGCTTGATCAGAAATATTTCAGATCGATGCAACGAACCCGGAATTGCTGCTAAGCAAACGGAGTTATTCAACCACAATTATTTCATGAAAAGCCAGACGAGGAATGGTCGACATCGTCAGATTCCCACAAAACTAATTTCGCTCTCGTACAAAAAGTTACGCCGGAGCCTTATAAACATGGCGGATGTTGTCAACAATATAATTATTGATACGCTCAGTGTACTTCGCGCCGACGCGGATCTGCACGAAGCGGTCGAAAATCCCGAGCGTCTGCCGACAGCTATCGGGGCCGTACTCAATCTTTTTGCCCTCCGTGCTGTTAAACGAAGGCCAGGCCGGATGGCGAGTCCGCTTATTGATCACGGATTCTTCGATAGGCAGCAGGACCGAGCCGGTAAGCGTGGACGCCGGTACCTTTCGCTGTCTCAGCTCATTAATGCAGCGATCGCGGGCCGCCCTGTCCTGCATTTCAAAATAGACGGCGTACCCGATGTCGCCAGCCGGGTCGGGGCGATGTCGCAGTCGAATTCCATCGAGCTTTTCAATGCCGTTATAGATGGTCTCTGCATTGCCCCGAAGCTGGGCCAGCATGGAATCGAGCTTTGACAACTGGGCGCCGAGCACGGCTCCGGTGAACTCGCTCATCCTGAAGTTTTCCCCGGCGAAGGTTTGCACCCGGCTGGGGCCCGAGCGGTCCAGAAAGAGCTGCCGGATTGTGCCCATATCGTGAAAACGGGCCGCACGTTCGTAAATGACAGGATCGCTCGTGACCACGGCGCCGCCCTCACCCGAGGTAATCATCTTATTGACCTGAAAACTGTAAATGCCGACGTTGCCGATGGATCCGAGTTTTTTGCCGTGATAAGAGCCGCCGACGCACTGCGCGCAATCCTCTAAGACAGCGACTCCGTGCTCGCGGGCGGTCTGCATAATCGGGTCCATATCGCACGGCGTTCCGAGCAGATGCACGGCTATGACGGCCCTGGTACGAGGAGTTATTTTTCGCCCGAAATCCTCCGGATCGATATTCAGGGTGCGGTCGATATCGGCAAAGACAGGCAGAGCCCCCGCGTGGACCACACACGTATAGTCCGACCACCATGTGTACGCCGGGACAATCACCTCATCGCCCGGACCGATACCGAGGCCGGCCACGGCACAATCCAGCGCCGCGGTCCCCGATGTCACTCCAAGCGCAAAACGCGCACCCATGTACTCGGCAAACTTTTCTTCGAAGCGCAGCACCTTTGCCGGATTGCCCGGGCCCCAATAACGGAAGGGAGAGCGTGATTCCAACACATCCAGAAGGGCCTGCTCTTCACGTTCATCGAAGAACTGCGGTCCGATGTATCCGGGATCGATGTCCGGCATTGCATTCGATGTTGTGCTCTCCTGAGCCGGCAGCTTCTGTGCGCTCAGGGCCATGGCCGTGCCGGACAGGGCCAGACAACTTGTCGACAGGAATTCCCGGCGGGTAAAATTGTGGTTTCCGGCAACTTTAATAACATTTTCCGCGGTCATTTTCAGCCTCCTTATTCGACTGGTTCCTCTAAGTGATTGTTTCAAATCACTGCGTTACCGATTAAGCTATTGTTAAGCTAACCGGACAATATCATAAGTATACAATCAAGTCCGGCAGTTCGATATGAGGATTTTGAGAGAGAATAAAGAAACTCAAATGACCGATTTCTCCGTGAACTCTTGAGAAAATCGGAGAGATTAAGTGCCTGATAAGATTTGGGGGTAACAGGCAGGCTGATATATCTACTAACTCAAACTGACCGTTACGTTCCTGGATCCCTGCTTTCGCAGGGATGACAACGCTAATCGGTCAGTTTGAGTTAGTAATTGTAAAGCTTTAAGTTGCCGTCAGAGGCCAATACACCCGCCTTTGACAGCAACTTCTTTTTTAAGGCTAATAATATTATTACGGTATAGCTTTGGCAATCGGCGCATAAGCAACCCGCTTATGCACTCGGATTTCTTCCACACGCTGCTCCAGTCTCACGACCTCCGTCATGTTTCCTGTCTTGCGGTGAAGCTGAACCAGTGTTTCCAGGATATCGGCCACTCCCGGGTGATATTCATCAAAAACATTCTCGATTATCTCTAACGCCCTGCTGCACAGATTTTGTGCTTTAGAGTATTTACCCTGATTTATATAAACCCTTGCGAGATTGTTAAGAGCTATGGCTGTTCGATCGTTATTAGTGCCTTGCGAGCTTTTCAAAACTTCCAACGCTCTTCGCAGAACATCCTCGGCCTTGCTGTATTTTTTGCTTAAGAGATAGAATTCCCCAAACCGGCTTAAAACATCACACTCAATCACGTGCCCTGAATCAGCCTGATTTTCAACAGCATCCAGAGATTTTTCGAGGAACACTTTTGCATTTACCAAGTCCCCCTTGGCCTCGTATAGCTTTGATTTAACCAGCCATGTAGGGATGAGCAGATGGTGATTCGGTCCATGGACTCTTTCCTGTATCGGAAGTGCTTTTGAAATCAATTCTTCTGCTTCGGTATATTGTCCCCGCTGTACATATAGTGATGCCATACTGCTGTATACCTTGGCCGTATAAAGGTGGTCCGCCCCATAGCTTTTTTCAATCGAAGCTATCGCATTCTTAAAATAAGACTCGGCCTTTTCATAATCACCCTGTGCGGCGAGCAGGCGGGCCATATCCACCTTAAACGGTGCAAGCTCCTGATCGTCTTCGAGGGTAAATCCCCGCATAATAGTTAAAGCCTGCTCCAGTGTACCGACAGCCTCGTTGTACCGGGCCTGCCTGCTGTAAATTTCGCTTAGAATTCTCAACGTGTAAGCCACATAGGGATGGTTTTGGCCATTCACCTTTTGCTGCATTTCCAGACCCTGCAGGCACATTGTTTCGGCCTCAGCCATATTGCCCTGGTTCTTATAAAGATACGCCAGGTCAATCATACAGGCACACATTTCGGAATCGGCAGTGTTCGTCTTTTTTGCGAGATTAAGTGCTCTCTCCAAAAGAGGCTGGGCCTTTTCGTAACTACCGCAAGCCATGTAAACTCTTGCCATTGATCGCAGCGAGCCGGAAGAATAAGTCTTTTGTGCCGGCGCAGCCGATGCGCTAACAATGCCCAGCGAAAGTACAATCGAAATGCAGAATATCACAAAAATACGTTTAGTGCTTTTCCGATTTGTCAAAGGGGAAGTTGCTCCTACCATTATCTAACCCTCCACCTAATAATACCAATAATTGGTTACAATATTGCTATTCTCTATTGGTCCGTACTGAATCCGTGTTGGTTATTCTTAAGCACCCTATTAAAATATAGGATATACATTGATTGAGAGCAAAAATGGCATTCCTGCAATATATTCCGGAGTTGAATCATCCGAGTCTGTCTTTCCGTAGGAATCGCCTGATATCCCGTCGGCTATTAGCAGTAAAAATGACGCCTGTCGGCAAAAAAACGTTTTTTCTGCAAATTTCCGGATAG